>Ga0075522_10001268_pt1 | contig 19242 bp, 19 predicted proteins | sample NGEPerA_FD_74796 | JGI IMG/M metagenome (GOLD analysis project Ga0075522, IMG submission 74796) | Arctic peat soil microbial communities from the Barrow Environmental Observatory site, Barrow, Alaska, USA - NGEE PermafrostL2-A | ecosystem: Environmental > Terrestrial > Soil > Wetlands > Peat ... | reverse complement strand
GCCGAGAACGTCGACCCAGCCGTGCGGGTCACCGAGATGACCGAGGAGTCGTTCACCAAGGCCGCTACGCCCGGGCCGGACGAGGAAGCCATCGCGACCGGGCAGGCCGACGCGCGCTCGCCGTTCGACGACGACGAGGGGGCCTTCGACTTCGAAGAAGCAGTTTTCGGCAGCGCAGACGAGCCGCGCGGCGGCCGGGGAGAGGGCTGAGCCATGGCAAGCGAATCGACGTCCGAAGGTAAGGGCGCCCGCGAGGGGCGCGACGACAAGAAGCGGCCCGTGGGGCGCCGCAAGCAGTGCAAGTTCTGCGCGGATGAGGCGATCAAGATCGACTATAAAGACGCCTCGCTGCTCAAGTACTTCATCACCGACCGCGGCAAGCTGGTTCCGCGCCGCCTGACCGGCAACTGCGCCAAACACCAGCGCTCCATCGCCGTCTCGGTCAACCGGGCGCGGATGATCGCGCTCATGCCGTTCGCGGTCACGGGAGCGTAGAGCCATGCAGATCCTACTGAGAGACGACCTGGATAACCTCGGCAAGTCGGGCGAGGTGGTGAACGTCAAACCGGGCTACGCCCGCAACTACCTGCTGCCGCGTGGCCTGGCCATCAAAGCCACCGCCCACGACGTCACCCGCATGGAGCATGAAAAGCGGGTCATCGCGGCGCGAACGGCCAAGTTGGCCAAGGAGACCCAGGCCGCCGCCGACAAGCTGTCCCAGGTGTCGGTCTCGATCGCGCGCGCCGTCGGCGAGGAGGACAAGCTCTACGGCTCGGTCACCAGCCGCGACATCGCCGAGGCCATGCAGGAGCAGGGGGTCACGGTCGACGCCAAGAAGATCCACCTCGAGGAGCCGATCAAGGCGCTCGGCATGACCGAGGTCCAGGTCAAGCTGGGCCGCGGCGTCTCGGCCAACGTCAAGGTCTGGGTGGTGAAGAAGGAAGGCTGATCGCCTCTTCTTCGCCGACTAGTTTACCGACGACTCACTTTTTCGACTTCGCGCATCACATAAAGCGGGCACCCCCTCACGGCGATGCCCGCTTTTTTATGCCGACGTGCGCCGCCCTCCCAGCGCCCCGTCGCCGCCTCCCAGCGCGCCACGCCTTGGTTACGCGCGTCCCGATCTCAACCGATCGAACACCCTCGCGTCCGCGCGTGGGCGTTCCGGCGGCGCGGAGCGTGCAATGAATTTCGAAAGGCACGCTCCGCGCCGCCGGAACGCAACCAAGCGGACCAGACGCGAGATCGGGAGGGCCGAGTCCGCCGCGCGCGGAGGTGGTTCCCTTTCGCGGTAGTGTGGCGCGCACACCAGCGCCACGGCTCGGCGCGCCTTTTCCTTCCTTGCAAGCAAAGACCAACGATCCGGCGAGATGAGGCAGGAGTAGAATCGTCGACTCGATGTTGGAGGTGGTGAGCTCGAATTCGGCGTCCACCGCGCGCACGCCGCCCCACAACCTGGAGGCCGAGAAGTCGGTCCTGGGCGCGATCTTCATCAAGCCGTCGGCCTTCGACGAGGTGGCCACCAACCTGGAGGTCGACGACTTCTTCCTGCCGGTGCACCGCGAGATCTTCGAGGCGATGCTGGCCATCGACAAGCGGCGGCAGGCGCTGGACATCATCGCGGTCGCCGACGAGCTCAAGACCCGCGGCATGCTGGCGCGCCTGGAAGGCGGCGAGTCCTACCTGCTCACGCTCGCCAACGCCGTGCCCACCGCCGAGAACGTGCTGCACTACGCGCGCCTCGTGCGGGAGAAGTCCACGTTGCGCCGGCTCATCGCCGCCTGCGCCGAGGTGCAGTCGACGGCCTACGGCGACTTCGGCGAGTTCGAGACCTTCCTCGACGAGGCGGAGACCAAGGTCTTCAAGGTCGCGCAGCAGAACCGGCGCGAGACCTACGCCGCCACCGGCGAGCTGATGGAGGAGGTGTTGCACAACCTGGAGGTGCGCACCGCCGAAAGAAAGGCCGTGACCGGCGTCCCCACGGGCTTCACCAAGCTGGACGAGTTCACGGCCGGGCTCCAGCGCGAGAACCTGATCATCGTGGCGGCGCGCCCGGGCGGCGGCAAGACCTCCTGGGCGGTCAACGTCTCGATGCACGCCGCGCTCCAGCACAACATCCCGGTGCTGATCTTCTCACTCGAGATGTCGAAGTACGAGCTGATGGAGCGCATGCTGGCCGGTGAGGCGCGCATCGACTCGTCCAAGATCCGGCGCGGCTTCCTAGAGTACGCCGACTGGAAAAACAAGATCCACCCCGCCTCCGGGCGCCTGGCCGCCGCGCCGATCCTGATCGACGACTCGTCGGCGATCTCGATCATGGAGATCCGCGCCAAGGCCCGCCGCTTCCGCAGCGACCCCCGCTATTTTCCGCAGGCCCCCCCGACCGCCGACGGCCGCCCGGGTCAACCGCCGCTGGGCCTGATCGTCGTCGACTATCTCCAGCTCGCTCGCGGCGGCGCCTCGGGCCGCCGCGACGACAACCGCCAGCAGGAGATCGCCGACATCTCGCGGGGCCTCAAGGCGCTGGCCAAGGATCTCAAGGTCCCGATCATCGCGATCTCCCAGCTCAACCGCGAGGTCGAGAAACGCGAGGGGAAGCCACGCCTGTCGGACCTGCGCGAGTCGGGCAGCATCGAGCAAGACGCCGACCTCGTGCTCTTCATCCACCGCGAGGACATGGTCTCGGGCGACACGCCCGACGGCGGCCTACCGACTGCGACCGCCGAGGTCATCATCGGCAAGCACCGCAACGGCGGTACCGGCTCGGTCAAGATGACCTTCATCAAGGAGTACACCCGCTTCGAGAACTACGCCGACGACGCCGAGCCCGGCTGGGGCGAGTAGGGCGTGGTCGATGAACTACTGGGTCGTTTGGGAGGCGGGAGACCGGGACTGAAGAACTTCGAGCAGACGATGTTCTCCGGAATGCCTCCTTCCGCCGCGGAGCATCGAACGGTTCGAAAGAGGCGCTTCCTGCAGGAAATGCGCGCGATGAAAGAGCGGACCGCCCTCACCTGACGCTGGGACCTCCTCAGAGCTCATGCACCCCCTGGAGCCTGGCGAGCGGGCGATCGAAGGTGCCGAGTGGAAGGTGGCCCGCCTTGCGAGTCGCCTCCAGGATCAAGCAGTCCGAGAAGCCCACGGCCGGGTACTTCCGAAACTCGACCAGCGCCGCCGCTGCGGCGTCTGAATCTTGTACGGTCAATCGGACGTGGTTGAGCAGCATTTCGAGCGCGTCGATCAACGCGGCGGCGTCAAAGTCGTAGTTCGCCTGGAGCGCCCAGGCCGTTTCCGCCAGGACGAGATGAGAGACCCAGACGCCACCCGCGACGAACGCTTGGGCGACGGCGAGCTGGCGTGCGTCATCCCGAACGACCAGCCGCACCAAGACGTTGGTGTCAACGGCGCGCATGCTTCTTTCGCATGGATTCGCGGATCCCCTCTTTCAGTTCCGCCAGCGACCGTCGTGGGGGCGGACCATCCGGGAAGAGGGCCTTGTGCACGTCATCCCAGTCATATTTTCCCGCCCGCCGCACGACGATCTTCTCACCCTCCTCGTGCCACTCTAGGACCGATCCCGGGCCGACCCCCAGCTTGCGGCGGATCTCGGCCGGAACCGAGATCTGCCCCTGGGCCGTCAGTCGAGAGCGTGCCAATGCCATGACACTAATAGTACCATGGTAATGCGCCTCGGCCATGCTCTCTGCCATGGGCCTTTCTTCGGCCCAAGCCCGGGCGGTTGCGCCGCCGACCCGCGCTACGGCGCCTCCATCTCGGCGGCTGCCAGCAAGATCGCGCACAGGCCGTGCGACGAGTTGGAGAGGGTCGCCTGGTTGATGTAGCTGGCGTAGTTGTTCCCGACGCTGACCCCCTGCACCGCGCCGGTGATCGTCGGCAGGCCGTTGGCGTCGATGGTGATCTTGGTCTGCAGACCCTGCCAACCCCGGTTGGCCACCGCCAGATAGCCCGCATCGAGATAACCAAGGTCGACCGCCCTCTTCAAGAAGTAGACGAACATCCCGCTGCCGGAGGTCTCGACCCAGTCGTCGCTGCGGCTGCCCTGGTCCACCACTTCGAACCACAGGCCGGTGGCGGGATCCTGGCTGGCCTGCAGCGCGGCCGCGAGGCTGGTCAAGATCGACAGCAGGCTGTTGGCATTGTCCCCGGCGGGCAGATCCGGAAGCATGTCGACCAGCGACATGGCGTACCAACCGAGCGCGCGATCCCAGACCACCGACGAGCGGCCGGTGGTGGGGTCGGCCCAGGCCGCCTTCTGGCCAGCCGGGCTGTCGTCCCAAGCGTGGTAGAGAAGGCCGCTGGCCGGATCGCGGACGTGGGTGGCCAGCAGCAGCATCTGTTTGAAGATGGTGCTGGAGCAGAACGTGCCGCAAGTCCCGAACACCGTCGCGTACTGGTCGAGAAACGGCTCGCCCATGTAGATGCTGTCGAGCCACATCTGGTTGGGGTAGGTCTGCTTGTGCCAAAACCCGCCGTCGGGATTGGTGGGGATCGTGTTGTAGCGCGCGCGGATGTTGTCGGACGCGGTGTGGTATTTGGCGAGCCCCGTCTGTTGGTAGAGAAACGGCAGCAGCACCGAGGGCTGGATGTTGTCGAAGCTGTGGGCGGCGGGGATGTTGACGGTGCCGCTCGCATCGACGAATTCGTCGGCGTACTTCTGAATGTAGGCGACGTAACGGGGGTCGCAGGTGTGGCGCCAGACCTGCTGCATCCCGCGCAAGACGATGCCGTGGTTGTACTCCCAGGCGGCGGGGGTCGTGATGTTCACGGGATCGGGCCAGCGGGTCATGACGGCGTTCGCAAAGCGGACCGCGAAGCCGTTGGCGGGCAGCGCACCGGCTGAGCCGCAAGCGGTCGCGCCGCCGGCCCCGCCGGCCGCTCCCGCGGCGCCCGCGGTTCCTGCCCCACCTTTTCCGCCCGCGCCCGCCGTTCCCGCACCGCCGGCCGTTCCCGACGCGCCACCTTTGCCACCCGACGCGCCCGCGCCTCCCGTCGCACCGGCCGTTCCCGTTACGCCACCTCGACCGCCCGACGCGCCCGCGCTTCCCCTCGCGCCGGCCGTTCCCGCCGCGCCGGCCGCTCCCGTCACGCCGGCCGCTCCCGTCGCGCCGGCCGCTCCCGGCGCGCCGGCCGCTCCCGTCGCGCCGGCCGTTCCCGTCGCGCCGGCCGTTCCCGTCGCGCCGGCGGTACCCGATCCCGCGCCGGCTCCCGTACCGCCCTTCCCGCCCGCCGCTCCCGCGGTTCCCGTAGTTCCCGCCACACCATCGCCGCCGCCGTCGGCGTTCATACCGCCGGCCGACGAACAGCCGAGCATCGCGGCGATTCCCAGTGCAATCCACGACAGCTTCATCCGCGACTCGTTCAAGAAGGAACCTCCTGCCAAAGTCCGTTATTGTAGAGCCATGGCTACTTTTCGGCGCGCAATCGTCGTGGTGGCCGACGGGGTGGGGTGTGGGGGAGCGAACGACGCCGCCGCGTATGGTGACGCGGGCGCCGACACGCTGGGCAACCTGTCGCGCGCCGTCGGCGGCCTGCGGCTACCGAACCTGGAGGCGCTGGGCCTGGGGCGGCTGACCGCCATCGCCGGCGTGGCGCCGGTGTCGGCCCCGCGCGGCGCTTGGGGCGCCATGGCCGAGGCGTCGGTCGGAAAGGACACCATCACCGGCCACTGGGAGATGGCCGGCCTTCTCACGACCCGGGCGATGGCCACCTATCCGAGCGGCTTCCCGCCCGAGATCACCGAGCCGCTCCGCGCCGCCGCCGGGCGCGATCTCATCGGCAACCGGCCGGCCTCGGGGACGGTGATCATCGACGAACTCGGGCCGCAGCACCTGGAGACCGGCGCTCTGATTCTCTACACCTCCGCCGACTCGGTCCTGCAGATCGCGGCGCACGAGGCGGTGGTGCCGCTCGACGAGCTCTATCGTATCTGCGAGGCGGCGCGCGTGATCGCCGACCCCTACCAGATCGGCCGGGTCATCGCGCGTCCTTTCGTTGGCGCGCCGGGCGCCTTTCGTCGCACCTACAACCGCCGCGACTACGCGCTGGTGCCACCCGCGCCGACCTTGCTCGATCGGCTGTGGCGCGCCGACGTGCCGGTGATCGGGATCGGGAAGATCTCGGACATCTTCGCCGGCCGCGGCCTGTCGCGATCAATCCACAGCGAGGGGAACGACGACGGAATGCGGCTGGCGCTCGCGGCGCTGGCGGAGCTGCCGCGGGGGCTGTTGTTCGTGAACCTGGTCGACTTCGACATGCTCTATGGCCACCGCAACGACGCGGCCGGATTCGCGCGGGCGTTGGCGGCGCTCGACGGCTGGCTGCCACAGCTCGAAGGCGCGCTCGGCCCCGGCGACGTCGTGTTCATCACCGCCGATCACGGCAACGATCCCACGACACCCGGGACCGATCACACGCGCGAGCGCGTCCCATTGCTGGCCTTCGGCCCCGGCGTTCGTGCGGTGTCGCTCGAGACCCGCACCTCGTTCTGCGATCTCGGACAGACCATCGCCGAGGCGTTCGGCATTCCGCCCCTCCATCACGGCGACAGCTTCCTCGAGCTGATCGTCTCGTGAAGATCTCGCCATGAAGACTGTGCGCGCGCCGCTGGCCGTCCCCCCGCTCATCGCACGCAAGCGCGACGGCGGCGCGCTGACCGACGGCGAGATCCGCGCGCTGGTCGACGGCGCCGCGCGCGGCACCATCCCCGACTATCAACTCGCCGCGCTTCTAATGGCGATCGTCTGGCGGGGCCTGGAAAGCCGCGAGCTCGTGACCTGGACCCGCGCGATGGTCGATTCGGGCGATCGTCTCGAATGGTCGGCGCTGCCCGGATCCACCGTCGACAAGCATTCGACCGGCGGGGTGGGCGACAAGATCTCGCTCTGCCTGGCGCCGCTTTGCGCGGCGGCCGGCCTGTACGTCCCGATGATGGCCGGCCGCGCGCTCGGCCACACCGGCGGTACGCTCGACAAGCTGGAGACCATCCCTGGGTTCCGGACCGCGTTGTCGCCGGCCGAGTTTCGGCGCGTGCTCACCCGCGCCGGCTTCGTGCTGGCCGGCCAGAGCGCCCGGCTGGCTCCCGCCGATCGCGTGCTCTACGCCCTGCGCGACGCGACCGCCACCGTCGAGTCGATCCCGCTCATCGCCTCGTCGATCCTGTCCAAGAAGCTCGCCGAAGGGGCGGGCGCGCTGGTGATGGACGTCAAGGTCGGCAGCGGGGCGTTCCTGCCGGCGCGCAGCCAGGCGCGCGCGCTGGCCCACGCGCTCATCGGCCTGGGCAAGCGGCTCGGCCTGCGCGTACGTGCGGTGCTCTCGGACATGGATCAGCCGCTCGGCGCAGCGATCGGCAACGCCGCCGAGGTGCGCGAAGCGATCGACATCCTGCGCGGCGGCGGTCCACCCGACGTCCGCGCGCTCACCGTGCGCCTGGGCGCCGAGATGTTGGCGCTGGGCGGGCGGGTCCGCGATCTGCGCACGGGGGCCCAGCGCATCGAGGCGCAGATCGCCAGCGGCGCCGGCCTCGAGCGCCTGCGGCTGGGCGTGGGCCTGCAGGGGGGCGACGTGCGCGCCATCGACGACCCCGGGCGGCTGCCGCGCGCGCGGGCCCGGCAGGTGCTCCACGCCCCGCGCTCGGGCACCGTGGTCCACGTCGACGCCGGTGCGCTCGGCCGCGCCGCCACCCTCCTCGGCGTCGGCCGGCTGCGCAAAGAAGATCGCATCTCCCCCGGCGGCGCCATTCTGCTGCACGCCAAGGCCGGCACCCGGGTGGAACGCGGCGACCCGCTCTGCACGCTTCATTACGACGACCACGCCCGGGCGCACGCCGCCCGGGCGCTGGTCGAAGGCGCCTTCCGCATCGGATCGTCGGCGATCCGCGCCCGGCCCCTGGTGCTGGAGACCCTCGGATGAGTGGGGTAGCTTTGTCGCCGCGATGTTGAGCCAGGGCGCGCGACCGGTGGGGTACGACGATCGCGGCGCGGGGACGCCGGTCGTGTTGCTCCACCCGTTCCCCTTCTCGCGCGGGCTGTGGACCGGCCTGGCCGAAGTTTTAGCGGCCCGCCACCGGGTGGTGACCGTCGACGCGCGCGGCTTCGGCGAATCGCCGCTCTTGCCCGGCGCGCGGCCCAGCGTCGCCGACAGCGCCGACGATCTGGCCACCCTACTCGACACGCTGAAGATCGACCGCGCCGCGCTGGTCGGCCTGTCGCTGGGCGGCTACACCGCGCTGGCTTTTGCAACGCGCCACCGCGCACGGCTGGCCGCGCTGGTGCTGGCCGACACGCGCGCGGCGGCCGACAGCGTGGAGGTTCACCAGGCGCGCAACGCCGCGCTCGCGCTGGTGACCGCCGGTCGCACCGAGGCGTACCTCGCGGCCAGCTTGCCCCGCCTGCTGTCGCCGTCCGCGCCGCCGGCCCTGGTCGCGCACCTGCGCGCCCGCGCCGAGACGCGCGCGCCCAACCTGAGCGCCGGGATCGAGGCGCTGCGGGATCGCCCCGACCGCACAGGCGAGCTGGCCGCCATCGCCTGTCCGACGTTGGTGATCTGCGGGGCGCTCGATCAAATCACGCCGGCCGCCGAGATGCGCGCGATGGCCGAGGCGATCCCGGGCGCGGTGTTTACCGAGATCCCCGCGGCGGGTCACCTCTGCCACCTCGAGGCGCCCGGGGCCTTCGAACGGGTGCTCTCGCCGTTTCTATCCGATTTGTCCGATTTGTCCGACTCGGCCGATTTGGCCGCCGCAGCACCAGGAGGTCCGCGATGAAGTTGGGCGCGCCGCTCTTCGATCGGGTGGCCACCGCCGCGCGTGCGGTCGCTGAGCAGCTCAACCTGGATACGCCGGACGTGGCGGTGGTGCTGGGATCGGGACTGGGCGGGGTGGCCGATCGGCTGTCCGACGTCCACCGCGTCCCCTACGCGTCGCTCCCGGGATTTCCCGAGACCACCGTGGCCGGCCACCCAGGCCGGCTGATGGCGGGCCAGCTCGGTGGCAAGACGGCGCTGCTTTTGTGCGGCCGCGTCCACGGCTACGAGGGGTATCCGCCCAGCGAGGTCGGCTTCGGCGTCCGGGTGGTGGCCGCGCTGGGGGTGCGGACGCTGATCGTGACCAACGCGGCGGGCGGCGTGGACCCCACGCTCGAGACCGGCGAGATCGTCGCCATCTCGGACCATATCAACCTCACCTCCGCTTCGCCGCTCTGTGGCCCCAACGATGAACGGTTGGGGCCGCGCTTCGTCGATATGACCGATGCTTACGATCCGGAGCTGCGCGCGTTGGCTGCGGCGGCGGCGCCCAAGGCGCTCGGGCGTCCACTGCGCGAGGCGATCTATGCCGGCATGGCCGGTCCCGCCTATGAGACGCCGGCCGAGGTGCGCCTGCTGCACACTCTGGGCGCCGGCCTGGTCGGAATGTCGACCGTCCACGAGGTGATCACCGCCCGCCACGCCGGGATGCGCGTGCTGGGGCTGTCGCTGGTGGCCAACCCGGCGGCGGGCGTGCAGGCGGGTCCGCTGCGCCACGAGGACGTCACGCGGGCCGCGGCGGCGGGCGCCGAAGCGCTCGGCCGCCTCCTCGCCGCCATCATCGCGGGATTGGCGCCGGCGTGATCGCGCCCATGCGGCAGTCGGCGTTGATCGCGGCGGCCCGCGCGGCCCGCAAGCATGCCCACGCCCCTTACTCGAAGTTCAGGGTTGGCGCCGCGGTGCTGGACGAGCGCGGTCGCCTGCACGTTGGCTGCAACGTCGAGAACGCCTCGTATGGCCTCACCGTATGTGCCGAGCGCAACGCCGTCGCGGCGGCGGTGGCGGCGGGTGCGCGGTCTATCCGCGCAGTGGCGGTGGCGAGCGGCGCCCGGCCGCCGGCCTCGCCCTGCGGCGCCTGCCGGCAGGTCATCGCCGAGCTCGGCGCGTCCGGCACCGAGATCTTTCTGGCCGGCCCGCGGGGCGCCGGTGAGCAAACGACGCTGGGCGCGCTCCTGCCGCACGCGTTTTCTCTCTGATCGCGCCCGGCCAGATCGGCCAGATCGGATCGCCCGGCGCGGGCGCTACTCCGCCGCGCCGGGCGGCCCGGACTTCTTCGGGGCGGGAAGCGGCTGGCCGGTAATGCGGGCCGCCTCCTCACGCGCGGTCTTGACCACGTCGTTGCGCGACTCCATGTAATCGCTGGTCGCCAGCAGGAAGTCCTCGAGATCGATTTGCTTCTTGCCCTTGCGCGAGCGCTTGCCGCAATACTCCCAGGCCTGCAGGAGGCGGCTGTTGTCCTCCTCGACGAACTTCTTGGTGATGGCCTTGAAGGTCTTGTCGGACTTCGGCTTGCTGTCCTTGTCGACGCCGGTGACCAGCGATCCGCAATCGGTGCGGACCTTGGTCATGAAGGGCACCGGGTCCTTCTTGCAGGTGTCCGCCAGATACTCGAGCACCGCCTGGATGTCCTTTTTCTTGTCGAGATCGGGGATCGCGCAGACCATGAACTTCTCGAAGGCCACCGACTCGGGGGTCACATCGGCCGTGAAAGCACCGCCGACCTCTTGAATCGCGCCGTCGACGTCCTTGACCGCGCCGCGCGTCTTGAGCTTCTCGGCGTAGCTCTCGAGCCCGGTTTGCATCTTGGGGAGCGCGCCGAGGTACTTCTCGAGCGGCGGCTTGAGCGCCTCGGGCGCGTCGGTCATGAGGCCGGAGAGCGCCGAGCGGGCCGACTCCAGCTTGGGGATACACTCTGTCGTCAGGTGCTCCGAGTAGGTCTTCTGCTGCGTGAAGTACGCGCTCTCGACCCGCTGCTGGATCTGATCGGCGCTGTTGAAGCTGCCGACATCGACCTCGCTCGACAGCGTGCAGTTCCAAAACGCGCCCATCTCGCTCTTGTCGCGCTCGGCGAAACGCCCGGCCGCGTCCAGGATGACCTGGGCCGCCTTCTTTTTGTCCGCGTCGCGCTTGTAGAAGTACCCGCCGCCCCCGACCACCGCGATCGCCACCACGGTGAACATCAACCGCTTGCGCTTGGCCGCGGCGGCCCGATCGGCCATCAGGCGCTGGTACTCGTCCATCCCCGGAGGGGCTGCTCCGAACGACATATTCTTCCTCCTTTTAGAGGGGCGCTGGCTGCGCGCCGGGCCACGGAGAAAACCTTACTTCGACCGCAAAAGCAAGGGGCGCGGCGCCGACTATTTCTTGGCCATCTGCTTGGCGAACACCGACCAGGAGTGTAAGTAGTCGAGCGCCATCTGGAGCTGGTAGTCGTCGAGCCGTCGCGACTCGACCGGGGCGTCCCCTTGCTCGTTGCGCAGGCGCTTGTGCAGATCGCGCTCGCGCGGCAGGTCGGCCTCCGACATCTCGGGCGCCGTCGCGTCGACCACGATGTTGGGCGTAATTCCCTGCCCCTGGATCGATCGCCCGTTGGGCGTGTAGTAGCGCGCGACGGTCAGCTTGAGCCCGCACGGTTTGGCCCCGCAGCCGTCGATGTCGATCACCGTCTGCACCGAGCCCTTGCCGAAGGTCTGCGTGCCGAGGATGACGGCCCGCCCGTGGTCCTGCAGCGCGCCGGCCACGATCTCGGCCGCCGAAGCCGTCGCGCCGTCGACCAGCACGATCATCGGAAACCCCGACCAGGTGCCGTGGCTGTGGGCCTTGGCCTCGTCCATCACCTGGCCGCCTTTGCCGACGGTCTTGACGATGAGCCCGTCGGCGATGAAGCGATCGGCCACCCGCACGCCCTGATCGAGCAGCCCGCCCGGGTTGCGGCGCAGATCGAGGATCAGCCCCTTGAATCCCTTGGATTTCGCGGAGAGCTGATCGAGCAGCTCGCCCAGCGACGGGTCGGTGTTGGTCGAGAAGACACGGATCTTGATGTAACCGATGCCGTCCTCGAGCAGCTTCCCTTCCACCGCCTTTACCTCGTAGCGGGCGCGCTTGATCCGGAAGGCCAGCTCGCGGCCGTGGCGATCGACCACCAGCGCGACCTCGCTGCCGGCCGGGCCTTGCATGCGGTTGATGGCGTCGTCGAATTCCAGCGTCGAGATCTCGACGCCGTCGACCCGCTTGATGACGTCTCCCGGCTCGATGCCGGCGCGCGCCGCCGGCGACCCCTCGATCGGCGAGATGATCACGAAGTGGTTCTTACGCTTCTCGACGTCGATGCCGATCCCGTCGATCTCTTCGTCCCCCTCGGTCTCCTTCTTCAGCTTGCTGTACTCTTCGGGGTCCATGAAGCGCGAGTGCGGATCGAGCACGTCGGTCAGGCCGCGCGCGGCGCCGTACATCAGATCGGTCTCCGAGATGTCTTCCACGTAGTGGGCCTCGATGTACGAGAGCACCTTGGTGAAGACGCCCAGCTTTTGATACGGGTTGAAGCGCCCGGCCTGCAGCGGCCGCGAGAAGACCAGACCAGCAGAGAAGGCGGCGAACACCAGCACCGCCACCGCACCGAGACGGCGGGCGCGCGGCCAGCGGCGCGTTTCGAGAGAGGTCGACATCGCCCGTTAGTGTACGGCAAGCTGTAGCCAAAACGCGTCTCCCCGACCGCGCCGACCGTCTCGAAAATCGAACGAAGATTCTCGCCATTTGGCCCAGCCCAGCCGTGATCTCGACCGCATCCGGCGGCATCCAAATTGGAACGTGGTATCGCCGGCCAACCTGAAAAATTCGACCAAACATAGCGTCATATATGGTCATGTCGTGCAACGTACTTGCCCTTAATTGTCCGTTGAGGGATAATTTCGAACTGCGTTTAGCGTCGGCGAAACCTTTGGGGAATCGGCGCGGATTCCACAAGTTTTCCACCGCGAATCCACAACATCCAGTGTGTCTTGTTTCGGCTGACACAATATATTGTGTTTTTTTCGTAACTGGACTAAAACGCTTTTCGGGCGCCGCTCAGGCGTCAGGTCTTACGGGGAGGGCCCTCCATGCTTGAGAAGAACGATGTTCGCAAGACTCGCAACGGCCGCGGCAATGGTTCGATTTCGATCGCCAAAGGCGCGTCAAAAACCGAGGCCGGCGCCAAAACCGCCGCGCGCGGGATCAAGCTGCGACGCTACTTCACCGCCCCGGGCGACGACGGTTTCGCGGGGGTCGACTGGGAGCTGCGCACGGCGGCCATCACCGGCGAGAACGGCAAGATGGTCTTCGAGCAGCGCGACGTCGAGGTCCCCAAGAGCTGGAGCCAGACCGCGACCAACGTGGTGGTCCAGAAATACTTCCGCGGCATCGTGGGCACTCCCGAGCGCGAGCGCTCGGTGCGCCAGCTGATCTCGCGCGTCGCCGACACCATCACCAACTGGGGTAAAAACAGTGGAAGGGAGGGAGGCTACTTCGCCGACGACGAGTCGGCGCGCGTGTTCAACGCCGAGCTCAAGCACCTGTTGGTCGAGCAGAAGATGGCGTTCAACTCGCCGGTCTGGTTCAACGTCGGCATCGAGGCCGAACCGCAGTGCTCGGCCTGCTTCATCAACAGCGTCAACGACACGATGGAGTCGATCCTCGGCCTGGCCAAGACCGAGGGAATGCTCTTCAAGTACGGCTCGGGGACCGGCACCAACCTGTCGCCGATTCGCTCCTCGCGCGAGCTGCTCCAGGGCGGCGGCACCGCCAGCGGTCCGGTCAGCTTCATGCGCGGCTTCGATGCCTTCGCCGGCGTCATCAAATCGGGCGGCAAGACCCGCCGCGCTGCCAAGATGGTCATGCTCGACATCGACCACCCCGACATCGAAGAGTTCATCTGGTGCAAGGGCAAGGAAGAGCGCAAGGCCTGGACGCTGATCGACGCCGGCTACGACGGCTCGTTCGACGGCGAGGCCTACAAGTCGATTTTCTTCCAGAACTCCAACAACTCGGTGCGGGTCACCGACGACTTCATGGAGGCGGTGCAGAAGGACCGCGACTGGACCACCCGCGCCGTGCGCGACGGCAGCCCGGTCGATACGATGAAGGCGCGCAAGCTGTGGCGCGAGATCGCCGAGGCGGCCTGGATGTGCGGCGACCCGGGGTTGCAGTTCGACACCACCATCAACGACTGGCACACCTCGTCGGGAACGGCGCGCATCAACGCCTCTAACCCCTGCAGCGAGTACATGTACCTCGATGACTCGGCCTGCAACCTGGCCTCGCTGAACCTGCGAAAGTTCGTGGGAGCCAACGGAGACATCACCGCCAACAACGGCGAGATGGATGTCGAGGCCTTCCGCCGCGCCGTCGAGATGACGATCCTCGCGCAGGAGATCATCGTCGGCAACGCCAAGTACCCGACCGAGAAAATCCGCGACAACTCGCTCCGGTTCCGGCCGCTCGGCCTGGGCTACGCCAACCTGGGCGCGCTGCTCATGTCGCGCGGGATGCCCTACGACAGCGCCCCGGCGCGCGCCTATGCGGGCGCCATCACGGCGCTCATGACCGGCTGGGGGTACCGCACCAGCGCCGTCATCGCGCGCGACGTGACCGGTCCCTTCGACGGCTACGCCGAGAACCGCGAGCCGTTCCTCGGCGTCATGAAGAAGCACCGCCGCGAGGTCGACAAGCTCGACGCCGCTTACGTGCCGGTCGACATGCTGGACGCCGCCCGCGACGCCTGGGACCAGACCATCGCCATCGGCAAGGAGCACGGCTACCGCAACGGCCAGGCCACCGTGCTGGCGCCGACGGGGACCATCGGCTTCATGATGGACTGCGACACCACCGGCATCGAGCCGGACATCGCGCTCATCAAGTACAAGCGGCTGGTGGGCGGCGGCATGATCAAGATCGTCAACAACACACTGACCGAGGCGCTCGGCAAGCTCGGCTACGACGAGCCGCAGGTCAAAGCCATCACGGAGTACGTCGACAGCGAGGAGACCATCGAAGGGGCACCCGGCCTCAAGCCGGAGCACCTGCCGGTGTTCGACTGCGCTTTCCGCGCCGCCAACGGGACGCGGTCGATCCACTACCAGGGGCACATCCGCATGATGGCTGCCGCTCAGCCGTTCATCTCGGGGGCGATTTCGAAGACGGTCAACCTGCCGCCCGACGCCACCGTCGAAGACGTGCAGGAGGCCTACCTCGAGTCCTGGAAGCAGGGGCTCAAGGCGGTCGCCATCTACCGCGACGGCTGCAAGCGGACCCAGCCGCTGTCGACCAGCAAGACCGACCCGGGCCTCATCAAGGGCGCGGGTGCCGTGGCGGCCGAGCCGGTTCGCAACGGACCGCCCGCGGCGGTGCGCCGGAAGCTGCCGGACGAGCGGCAATCGTTCACGCACAAGTTCTCGATCGCCGGTCATGAAGGCTACATCCATGTCGGCCTCTACGAGACCGGCGAGCCGGGCGAGATCTTCGTCAAGATGGCCAAGGAGGGCTCGACCATTTCGGGCCTGATGGACAGCTTCGCGACCGCCATCTCGCTGGCGCTCCAGCACGGGGTGCCGATGCGCCTGCTGTGCGACAAGTTCGCGCGGACCCGCTTCGAGCCTTACGGCTTCACCGAGAACCCGGAGATCCCGCGGGTCAGCTCGATCATGGACTACCTGTTCCGCTGGCTGGGCAACAAGTTCGTCAAGCAGGCCACCCCGGTCGAGGCGCCGGCTTCATCGGCGGCCAGCGACGAGCTGGCCCGCGTCGGCGAGGTGGTGGCCGCGGCGGCCAAGGTCGAGGTGGCCGCCAGGGTGGAAGTGATCGACATGAGCGCCAAGCCGCACGGCAGCAACGGACAGAACGGGCACGCCAACGGGAACGGCCACACCAATGGCAATGGGCACGCGCATACCGGCAACGGCAACTACAGCTTCATCGCCCGCACCGACGCGCCCACCTGCCCCGAATGCGGCTCGATCATGATCCCCAACGGCAGCTGCCACAAGTGCGTGAACTGCGGCACCACCAGCGGCTGCTCGTAATCGACTGGCCGCCAGCAATATCCCTGCGGGGGAGGGCGTCCAACCGCCCTCCCCTTTCCTTTTCTCCAGCCGACGCCGATCTCGATTCGTCGGCGGCACGCACGAAGCAGATGACTCGACGGGGATTCAGATCGGGATGATTGCCACGCTTCCGCCGACTGCCCGAACGAGACGCTCGATGTCTTCGGGGTCCGACGTCAGGATCGTATCCCGCCGTTCCGCGGCGCCAACGACGACCGCGGCGTCGACAACGTCGGCGCTGCGACTGAGGCCCAGTAGCCGCCCCACCTGCTTGGCGCGCGCCTCCGTCAGCGCCTCGACTTGGCAGGCCCCCAACATCCGCGCTATCACGGGACTGTTCCCGCGCCAGACCTGAGCCAGCACCGCGGCCTGCGCCGTGATCGGGACGCCCCGATCGAGAGCCTCCTTCCAAAGCGCCCAGAACTGTCGGTCGCCCCTTTCGGCGGCGATGAGAGCGCCACTATCGAGGGTCAGTCCCGTGGCCATAGCCGTCGAGCTTGAGCCAACTCGTCTTCGGTGATTACTCCAGCCTCGGCTTCGTATGCCTCCAGCGCCTGTTTGGCGGCGAGTTGTCGGAGCCGCAACCGAGCCGCATCGGCCAGCCAAGCCGAGATGTTTCCTCGCGACTCGACCTTGGCCGCTTGTTCGACCTGCTTGGCGAGTTGCCGGTCCAGTGAGATCGCAAGCTTCTTGGTACCCACGATCCCGATACTACCACGGTATGACTGGAGTGCCGATCTCATTCAAACTCCTGGAGCTGCGAACGGGTTGACGATCTGTACGGCGCCGAAGCGCTGGCCCGGGTTCAGGTCCTCTGAATAGAGGCGGTCGCAGCCGGAGGCGCTGGCTGCTTCCACGATCAACGCGTCCCAAAACGAAAGGCTCGCCTTCTGCTGCAGAGCGAGGGCGCCGATCAGCAGGGCGCCGTCGTTGTCGACGACCTGCCAGCTCAAGTACTCGCGGACCAGCTCGGCGGCGCGCGCGGTGGAGAGCGGTCGGCGGACCTTGCGGGTCAGCGTCACGTAAAGCTCCTGCAAGACCTGGACGCTGACAACGCCGTCGCGGCTGTTCCACAGGTCGACGATCAGATCGCGCGCCACCCCGTGCTTGCGCCCGGCGTCGCGATCCTCGGCGTAGACGAGGATGTTGGTGTCAACGAAGCTTGGCACGATCGTGCAGCTCGTCGCGGGCGGGCGGCGCGGCGCCCCCCAGCGGGGTGCCGTGCGAAAGCCTCCGGAGCGCCGAAGTGCGGGCCTTCGCGAATCCGCGCTGATCCTCTACCAGGCGCGAAAGCTCGCGCCGCAGCAATCCCGAGACCGACAGTCCTTCTTGAGCCGCCAAGATCTTCGCCTCCCGCAGAATGTCTTCGTCGAAGGAGAGCGTGATGTTGCGCGCGGAAGCCCTTAGCACGTAACATACGTGTAACACGTAATTTACGTGATTACAACCAGAGCCGGCGTTCCACCGCGTAAGCTCTGCCGATGTCCATGACTGGTCGCTACATCGACGTGGTGGTCGAGGAGCACGACGCGTTGCCCGAAGGGTGCGAGATGCGCTTTCACGCGGTCGGCGCGGATCGGGTGGTCCGCCGCATTCGCTACGAGCCGCTGAGCGGCCCGGAGGGAGAGTTCGCGGTCGGGACCGAAGGCGGTGAAGCGGCGCACGCGGCGCCGGTCGACGATTCGGGCGCCGGCACCGCGATCCTCATCTACGGCGACGCACGCGGGCTGCGCCTGCGCCGGCTGACGGGCGGCGCTCCCCACGAATTGATCGCCGAACCGTACCTGCTGCTGACCGAGGACGCGCTGGTCGGCTAGCGCGACGCCTTCGTGCGCGCGGCGCTCGCGTTCTTGCGCGGGTGAAGGTACTTTTGACGGATGTTCACGTTCGTGACCGGTGGCCTTCGGTCGGGCAAGTCGGAGTACGCCGTCCGCCGCGCTTCGGAGATGGGCCCGCCGCCCTGGCTGTGGGTCGCGGCGTATCTGGACGGGGACGACGAGCTCAAGGCGCGCCTCACCGGCCACCGCCGCGACCAGGACGCCAGCTGGCGTCTCATCGGCGCGCCCGAGCGGGTTTCAGAGGCGCTCGGTCCCGAGACGCTGCAAGGCGCTGGCGCGCTGGTGATCGATCGGTTCACGGTGTGGCTCTCGAACCGGTTGGCCGCCACCGACAGGAGCGCGGACAAGGCCCTGCTGACCGAGGTCGAGGGGTTGGCCGATCGCCTCTACCGATCGACCACCCCCGCCGTGCTGGTGACGACCGAGATTGGGCTCGGGTTTCTGCCGTCCAACGTTCCCGATCGGCGCCTCATCGACGTGGCCGGGATCGCCAACCAGATCCTCTCGGAGCGCGCCGAATCGGTGGTACTGATGGTCAGCGGCGTGGCTTTGCGGCTGCGCTGATTGTCCTCGACGCACTTTTCATGAAATCGGCGTATGCTGCCGGACCGCTAGCGGGAGCGTTGCTGACAAACCCCCAACAGGACTCTGCCATGACGCGTTCACATCTCCGTTCGGGCTCTTCGCGAGGAACTCTTTTCGTGGTGTTGGTGGGGGGATTGATGCTGCTGGGCGCCGCGCCGGCCTCGGCCAAGAAGAAGGCCGCCGCTGCGCCGGCCTCGGACGACGCCACACCAGCCGCGGACAGCGAGAAGCCGGCCGACGCCGACGCCAAGCCCGCGGCCCAGGCCAACGACGTCGAGAAACCCAAGGCCATCCTGGATCCCAACCAGGAGGCGCCCAAGACCGACAGCCTGGGCCATGTGCACTTCGCGTCGCCCAACGGCGAGGGACTGGGCCGGGTGGTCGTGAACGCGCCGGCCACCGCCAAGATCAAGGTCTTCCTCGAGGGCCGCTTCTTCGGGACCGCGCCGGTCACGATCTTCAGCGTGCCCAAGGGCGACTACATCCTCGAGTACACCTATCCGGACGGCAAACAGGACAACAAGCCGGTCTCCGTCTCCGAGAACGAGGAGACCGCGGTCCAGCTTGGCCCCAAGGCGGCGGCCGCCGCCGGCGGCAGCCCATTCAGCACCGGCGAGATGACCCCCAACCGCTCGCTCTGGATGAAGGGCCTGCTGATCGGCAGCGCCGCGGCGCTGGTCTTCGGCGTGACCTTCGGGATCCTCGAGATCAAGGCCGAGAACGACTACCAGAGCACGTCGCCCAACGATCAGGCCCGCCTCGACAGCCTACAGACCACCGGTCAGCGGGATGCCACGCTCGCCGACGTGGGCTACGTGGTGGCGGCCGTGGCGGCGATCGGCGCCGGAATCTGCGCGCTGCCGCTCATCCTCGGTTCCAGCAGCGAGAAGCCGGCCAGCACCACCGCGCTCAGCGTGGTGCCC
>Ga0075522_10001267_pt1 | contig 19252 bp, 20 predicted proteins | sample NGEPerA_FD_74796 | JGI IMG/M metagenome (GOLD analysis project Ga0075522, IMG submission 74796) | Arctic peat soil microbial communities from the Barrow Environmental Observatory site, Barrow, Alaska, USA - NGEE PermafrostL2-A | ecosystem: Environmental > Terrestrial > Soil > Wetlands > Peat ... | reverse complement strand
TCAGCCGCCGGCGTTGCAGTGCGTTAAAATCGCGTTTTTGTCCTTTGGGAAATCCCATGCAAGATCAGACAGCATACCCTTAAATACGTTCACTTTATTATGCAGAAGTCAATAAGAGTATGGCCGCTTAACAGCGGGAAGGTCGAGTTAACCATGCCGGTCACGGTCAGCGTGGATCCGGCATTGATAATGATATTTGTGCTCATGGAAAGATCCGCACTCCCCTGAAGCCGGAGCGCGGCGGCGTTGAGAGTTGTATCGCCGGTGTAAGTGGTGGAACCCGTTAGAATCATCGGCGACCCGCCATTCTTGATCACGCCACCGTCGCCGCTGATCGTGTTGGTGATCGTCAACGCTACGCCGCCGACATTGAAGACGCAACCACCGTGCAACACAATCGGGCCGTCTAACTCGGGATTGCCGCCAGTCCCGATATTCAACGTCGTCGTAGATCCATCGCCGTTGAAGACGAACTGTTTGTTCCAGGCTACCGTAGTTTGTTGGAACGAAAGCGTAGCCCCGGCTTCAACGGTGTTGGTGAAGGTAGGATCACCCATGCCCGGAGTGAGGCCGGAAAGCTCCATAATTCCTTGTTGAATGTCAATGTTTTGCAGGCCTAAATCAACGGTAGTTAGGTTTTGAAAGGTGAACTGGCCGGCACCGGTCTTGGTGAGGTTAACTGCCCCGGTCAAAGTGGCTGCGCCGCCGCTGTTATTCATGAGCAAGGGTCCAGAGCCGCCAACCGTGGCGTCGGCCTGTAGGATGAGTGTCCGGAGTGATTGGACTGGCGACGCCCCATCATTGTTGACCAAGGCACCAGAAGTTCCATCTATCCCCGCACCGGAAATTGTGATCGCTTCACCAACAACATTTTGGCCGTTTATGTCCAGCGTGGCGCCGGCCTCCACAGTTGTGCCGGCGGCGGTGGAACCTAAAGCCGAAGTATTGCCAATTTTCAAGGTGCCCGCCTGCACATCCACCCCTCCGCTGAATGTGTTCGCGGTGTCAATCTCCAGAGTGGAAGGGCCGGACATCACAATCCCGGCACTGCCCGTGATAGCACCGGCACCATTGATGATGAAAGAGTTATTAGTTGCAGTATCCGTGATGGTCAAGGGAGCCACGTTCACGCCCGGAGGAATTGTAAGCGTAGTAACCACACCGTTGCTATCATTAAGCAGGACAGTGTCCCCGGCATTGAACGCAGACGGCAGACCGGTGTCCGTGTCGAGCCAGTTGACGGTGCTGTTATCCCATGTGGAGTCGGACGTTGAAGCCCAGGACAAAATGGAACCTGAACCGCCCGTGACGTTCAAATACACTATGTTCGGATCTATCTCCAGCACCACCGCGTAATGGGTGCCAACAATGGTGGGGTTAAAACTGCCGGAAAGGCTGCCGGCATGGTTGAACAGCATATACTGGCCACCTGCCGGCGCGCCATCGAAGTTGACCGTGATGACATTGTTATTGACGTTAAGATTGCCCCCCACGTTAATGGAATCAGAAACAGCCGGATTGGCGGCGCTCAAATCAAAATACGGCGTGCTTCCAGAATTCAGGGTCAGGTCGCCATTCGCAGTGAAGGTTCCCATGCCACCCAACACCGACGGTCCGGGATTCATTTGTCCGCCAACCGTGATGGCGCCGTTGTTCGTCCCGCTGCCAGCCAGCACGGTTCCCGTAGAAGCCGTCAATGCCCCCGCACCCGACGAAGTCCCGTCTATTTCCAGCGTGCCGCCGCTGACGGTGGTTGTGCCACTGTAAGAGTTCGCACCGGAGAGGATTAGTGTGCCACTGCCGTTTTCAGTCAGCGAGCCGGTGCCAGAGATGGCGGCGGCCAAGTTAATAGTGCCGCTGCGGTTCACCACCAGCGCGGCGTTGTTGGTGATGTTGACGACGGAAATGCTGCCGTTCTGGTCATTGGTTCCAATCTGCAAGGTGCCGCCGTTGATCACCACGGTGCCGATCTCATTAAGACCTTGGTTGGCCACGATCAAACTGCCGGAACCTTTTTTGGTCAGCGTGCCGACTCCCGTCAGATTGCCGCTGCCGGTAAAAGTGTATTGATTAACATTGTTGCTGACCAAGATGCTGCCGGGAGACAAGGTTGTGGTCAGAACCACGTTCGTCTGCGTGGTGGTGTCGTTGAATATCGGTGAGGAGCCGTTAAAAAAGTTCGTGGCAACGCTTAGAAAGTTCCAGTCATATGTGGTCAAGTCCCAGTTGTTGTCCGCAGCACCCGTCCAAAACATGCCCAAATTGGCAACGGGTCCGGCAGTCAAATGCAGGGTAATTACGCCCTGAACCGAATCCACGAGCGTCCCGGTGTAACCCGCCGGTTTCGTTCCGAGCAAAATCGGTCCCGTGCCGGCAGTGTAGCCATTCTGATAATTGATCAGGGTGAAATCGGCGGGATAGGAGCCAATGGGCGGTATGGAACTGATATTGATGGTGTTTCCCGATCCGCCAATGGTCAGGGTTTTAACCGCTATCGTAGCGCCGCCATTCAGCGCCGGGATGTTCAACGTCGCGTCGGCCACGCTGAACGTGCCAATTGGTGCGGTCAGCGTGCCGGCCGTATTGGAGATGGTCAGTGTGCTGCTGGGAAAGCTAGAGTTGACATTGATGACGCTGACGCCACCGCCGGAGACAATGGTGTTGGCCTCGACTGTGCCGCCGTTGATATTGAGTGTTCCGGTGACCACGGCGGATCCGCCGTTGGTGCGCGCCAGGCGCAACAAGGTAGGCACCTGAACCAGCGCGCCGGCGGGGAAGCTGCCATTATTGTTGACGTTGACCGTTCCAGTCGTAACGCCGCTGGCACCGGTCGCATTTCCCCAGGCGATTTCAAAGTCGCTGACATTGAATGTGCCCGCTCCGAGCGTGAGGGTTCCGATGCTGGTGCCGGTGCCCGTTCCGATGGGACCTTGGGGGACATTGACCCGGTTCGCCAACAAATCTATCGTGCCGGCGGAGAAATCCGCCGCCGCGACGGTGCTATTGCCGGTGCTGACGGCAGCGTTGTAACCAAAGTCAATAACGGTGCAGGGACTGACTCCATCCGCGTTCCGAATTGTGAGCGACGGAAGACTAAAGGCGGGGTTGAAATTTATGTTCGCATTCCCTTTTTGTCCGCCCAAGCGCATGGTATCGCCATTTAAATAGTTTACCTGGCCGAAGGTCAGGACGGAAGCCGTGCTGCCATTGGCGTTCGATCCGGAATCTTGCAGCATAACTTGCGGTGAAGCCCCGGTAAGAGTGATGGTGTTCGTCGCTGCCAGAATCAACGTGCCAGAGGGCCGGTTGACGGCGGCACCCGCATTGGCTTGTCCGATCAGCAGTCTTCCCACGTTGGCGGTCAAACTGGCCAACCCTGACAGATCCAAAGTTGCCATGTGCGCGCCGGCAGTGCCTTGGCCAAGATGAACCACCAAGTCACCGAGGCCGCTCAAAACCAAACTGCCTCCGCCACTAATCGCAGCCGGGGCCAAGGTGCCGGCTGCTGGCGCGGCGGTCGCGCTGCCGGCCAAAAGCAAAGCGCTTCCGGCTGCGAGGCTGCTGGTAACTGTCAAGGTTTGCCCGGAGGGAATGACCGTCGTTTGTTGCGACCCGTTGCTCCAATCATAAGTCAACGCGTCAATTGTTTCCGAAGCGACATCATTAGTGTTCGGCAAGCCCGCGCCGATATTTCCAAATATCACATTGTCAGCGGTTCCTGGCACGCCGCTGGGCGACCAATTGCCGCCGTCGGACCAGTTGCCACCGGCGGCATTATTCCAAGTGGGTGCGGCGCCAGCCAGTTGAGTCAAGGCCAGCCCGGTGGCCAAAGCGAAAACTGTTGGGATTTGCAAATACAATTTGGGGCGAATAATGTTCATGGTAAATGTGGCGGTTGCGGTTGGTTGATGGGGGTTTTCATGGAATTGAAAATGCGGGTCTTAAAGCAGTTTCTCATGGTTGATTTTTGGTTAAAGAAAGCATCAAATCGCCGGCGTCAAAAAAGTTGTCCACGTTGAGCTGGTTTGATAGTTTCTATGCTTCATAAATCAAAGCTTTAAGTGGCGGATTTGTTTAACTATACATGGTTTATTGGCATCAACCACCCCCTCTTTAGAGGGGTGGGCTGGGCAGAAAAATCGTTTAATGTTTGCTTGAGCATCACCCGCAACCAGCCATGATGACCACCATGCTTCGGCAAAAAAAACGGCCTGCCATAGGAAGGCTGCCCGCTTTTTTTTGCCTGTTGGCTTGCGCCTGCTGGCCAATGGCCGCGCTGGCGGCTGATACGCTGACCAACGCCGCAGCCGTGCTCGCGCTTTCCGCCGGCAATGCGTCTTCAAATCTCCCGGTCTCCGTCATCGGCGTGGTGACTGCCGCGGAAACTAACTGGAACGGGAGATTCTTTGTGCAAGACTCCAGCGGCGGCATTTTTGTGCAAATCATCACGAACCGGCAACCTGTCCCTGGCGACATTGTCCAGGTGTGGGGCGTAAGCTCGCCAGGCTCATACGCTCCGGTCATCAGCAAGCCGCATTGGAAAAAGTTGGGCACGGCTCCTTTGCCCGCCGCCAAACCAGTCAGCAGCGAACGCCTGATGTCCGGTGCCGAAGACAGCCAGCGCGTCGAAATTTCAGGTGTTGTGCGAACCGCCTGGTTCAGCGGATTCCGGCTGGGCATCGAGGTGGCATCGGGCGGATACCGCTTGCGCGCCTTTATGCCAGTTCCGCCGAAGACAGATCCCCAATCATTGGTGGGCGCCAAAGTAACCTTGAAGGGGACAGCCGCCGCCGCGTTCAATGCTCCGCTTCGACATATTATTACAGTTACATTGTTCATGCCGCAGCTTGCCGATCTGGTCATCAATGAACCGGCTCCGGCCAGTCCATTTGACGAGCCGCTGACGCCGCTCAACGGCATTGCCCAATACCGCCGGAACCGTTCGCCTGCCAACGAGGTTCACGTCAAGGGCGTCGTGACCTACCAAAGAGAAGGTGAAGACTTGTTCCTGCAAGATGCCACCGGCGGCCTACAGGTTAAAACCAAGCTGACCAGCGCCGTGGCCCCGGGCGAGGTGGTGGAAGCCGTTGGATTTCCTGCGGTGGAAAATTTTCTGCCGGTTTTGGAGGACGCCACGGTGCGCAAGACAAGTGAACCGCAGGTGAGTTTGGAACCGCAGGCCGTGACCGTGGCCGAGTTGCAGAAAGGATTGCATCACGCCGACTTTATTATCCTTCAAGGCCGGCTCATTGACCGGTTGGTGAGCGGAATCGGGCAGGTTGCCAACACGCCAGTCGTCCAGACCAGCCTGGTGCTCCAAACCACCAATTTTGTTTTTGTGGCGGACACAGACACCGTGGATCAGAACGGCCTGCTGGCTTCCATTCCCATCGGCAGCCTGCTTGAAGTCAGCGGGATTTGCCTGCTCGACAGCAGCGACGACGGGAAAATAAAATCGCTCCATCTGTTGCTTCCGGCTTCCGATAACGTCCGCATCCTGCAAAAGCCAGACTGGTTGACGCCGCAGCATTTGCTGGCGAGTCTGGCGGCGGTTTTTGCCGTTTTGCTGGCGGCCGTCAGTTGGACGGTCATGGTTTCGAAGCGGAACTCCATTTTGAAATCTTTGGTGCGCGAAAAGGACGCCGCGCGAACGGAACTCCAACAGGCCCACGACCAGCTTGAAGAGCGCGTTGAGGAACGGACCGCCCAGTTGAAGGTTGAAATGACCGCCCGCAAAGAATCGGAACTTCAATTTCGCGCGGTGCTGACCGAACGCACCCGGCTGGCCCAGGAACTTCATGACACCTTGGAACAGACCATGACCGGCATCGCCCTGCAATTGGATCTGGTGGCGACCCAGTTTGAAAGGAAACCTGACGAGGCTGTTCATCACTTGAAACTTGCCCGGAATTTGATGCGGCAAAGCCAGGTGGATTTGCGCCAGTCGGTCTGGGGACTGCGAACCCGGGCCGATGAACAATTCAACTTGATCAATGCCATCACCTTCAGCAGCCGGCAGATTACCAATGGTGCGAGGATCCACATTCAAGTCCAGAGTTCCGGTGAAACCCAGTTGCTGTCCGAAATTGTTGAAGAAAATCTGTTGCGCATCGGCCAGGAAGCCGTGACCAATGCCGTCAAACACTCCGGCGCCAGCGCGCTGAAAATAGAACTGCAATACCAGCCGCAAAAAATCATTCTACAGCTCGAGGACAATGGGAGGGGATTTGTCCCGGAAACTTGTTCCGGGCCAAAAGAAGGGCATTTCGGACTATTGGGCATTAGAGAACGAACGGAACGACTCGGCGGCCTGGTGTGCATCTCCAGCTCACCCGGAGCAGGCGCCTCCATCCGGGTCGAAATTCCCATCCGCCCTCCCATTGGAGATCAACCTTTGTCGCCGGAAATCATGGTGCATGAAGAAAGAGTCTAAAATCCGAATCCTGGTCGCTGACGATCATTACGTCGTTCGCATGGGCGTGATCGCAGTCATCAACAATGAGCCGGACATGGAAGTCATCGCCGAGGCCGCCAACGGAATGCAGGCCGTGGAAATGTTTGACAAGCACAAGCCCGACCTCGTTTTGCTGGATTCGCGAATGCCGCTCAAAAACGGCGTTCAGACGGCGAAGGAAATTCGGAGCCGGCACGTCGGGGCGCGCATCCTGATGCTGACGGCGTTTGACGGGGACGAGGATATTTTCCGGGCGATGGAAGCCGGCGCGCAAGGTTACGTCCTGAAAAATTCCACCGGAGAACATCTCATCCCCGCGATCCGCGCGGTGGCGGCGGGCCAGCGCTGGATTCCCGATGAAGTTCAGCAACGCCTGGCCTCACGAAAGACCTATGAGCCGCTCACGCCGCGTGAACTTGAAGTCCTTCACGAACTGGCCAAAGGCCTGGCCAACAAACAAATTGCCAGTGTCATGAACATCACCGAATACACCACGAAAGGTTATTTAAAAAACATCTTGTCCAAACTTCACGTGGCCGACCGCACGGAAGCCGTGACCGTTGCCATCCAGCGCGGACTTGTTCATTTGTAGCCAAGGGAGCGGTCTTTGTGCCTCACGCGGCAAAATTGGCAGGCAGCCAGCCGCGCTCCACGCAATAACGGAAGTTCCATCCGGAAGCGTCTTCAAGTTTGTAGCTCCAAAAAAACCAGCCGCGCGTGCTCTCGTAATTCAAGAGCTGCACGTCGCCATAGCCGCGCGTGACGGCGGCAACTTGCAGGGGCGACAACCCGTCCGTCGTCCGGCCCGGCAGTCCCAACGACCATTCGCCGACGATGGTCGGCAGTTCCTCGCGCTGCATTTCGTCGAGCGTGGTTTTGCGGTTGATGGCAAACGCGAGCTGTTCCTGCGCGGTGCGGAGTTTGTCCGCTTCGCTGAAACATTGATAAAGGTGCGTGTCCAGAATCACGTGGCTGAACGCCGGCTCCTGCATGAATTTTTTCCAGGCCAGCGGGCGGAATGAATCGTGAAAGACGATGGCCACTGCTGGATCCAGATGTTTGCGAAGACGTGCGTAAGCGTCCTGATAAAACTGCTGGAGGATTTCCAGCGGCACGACATCGCGCGGCTCATTCAGCAATTCAATCCCCAGCAGCGCCGGATGATTTCCATATTTTTGCGCGAAACTTTCCAGCACCCGCAAGGTTTCCTGGACGTTTTCGGGTTTGGGCCAGTTGATCGGTCCGCTCCGTCCGCTGTGATCCCAGCCGTTCTGGCTGCCGGGCGCGCCATGCAAATCCAGCAGCAGTTTCAAACCATTTTTGTGCGCCTGTTCCAGCGCAAAATCAATGAAGCGGGAACATTCAACGTAAGGCTTCGGCGCTTCCAATGCCCAGTAGCCCACCGGCAGGCGGACGGCGTTTAAGCCACGATCTTTGATCCAGCGAAAATCATCGGCGGTGATGAAAGTTTCACGATGATGGTCAAGCCGGGCTTTGGCCTGATCGCCCAGGGCGAGACACAGGCTGTATTCATCTTGCGCATTCGTGTCGCGATAAACGTCCGGCACCATCCATCTTTCAAGGACAAGCCACGCCCCCAAATTCACGCCGCGGAGTTTTGCCAGTCCCGGATTATCATTTCCGGTTTGCGCCGTGGAAGCAGGAGTGTTCGCAAAATTTTGCGCAAAAGCCAGTCCCGGACGGGCGGCCGCCAGAGCCAGGGCGCCGCCCAAGGCATTCTTAAGAAAGTCTCTTCGTTGCATATTCGGCTGATAGTTCAAATTCCAGTTGTTTTACAAGGGCATGACCGTGCGACCAAAAAACGTGATCCGGATGACCAGTCAGTTTGAAGCATTCTTGATTCAGTTGACCAAATCTCCGTCGCTGACACCATCCCTCTTTCGAGGGGGGATGACATTGCTCCGCTGGTGCTGATTGGCATCGCGACGACGATCGCGTCGCAGCCGGTGTTGCGCGAAATGCCGCGTGCCTGAACTTCGCAGGCACGGCACGGAATTTTTAATTTTCAGGCCGCGTTTGACTCCATGACAGAAAATTTCTCCGCTCGCCTTGTGCGGCCGGTTAAATTAACCTGCGGCCATGATCGCGCTGCCCAAGCCGGAAGTCATCATCACCCACGAAAGCGACCTGGACGGTTTCCTCGCCGGCACGTTGCTGCAACGGCTGGCGAAACATCTGTTCGGCGAGGACGTGCGGCTGGAGGCGTTTCATTACAATTACTGGAAGCAGCGCGACCTGCGCGAAAAATCCGCCTGGGTCACCGACTTCACCTTCGATCCGCGCATGGACAAGCCGGATTGGGTCATCGTGGACCATCATGTCACAGATGTGAAACCGAAAAGCGCGCGGCTCATCCATGACGTGACCAAATCTGCCGGGCTGCTCGCCTACGAACTTTGCCGCCAGCACGGTCTCGGTTCGACCGCGCTGGACCGCCTGGTGCATCTCAATGACGTCGCGGATTTGTTTCTGGAGAACGACCCGGATTTCGCCGTGGCGGGCGATTACGCGAGCTTGGTGAAGATTTATCAGTTCTGGAATTTGCACACGCTGCTCTGCGGCGACGTTGAAAAGCTGCTGGATCATCCGCTGCTCGAAGTGATGATGGTGAAACGCCGCGTGGAAGATCCCATCGGCCTGGAGTGGAGCAAACAACACATCGCGGAAATCTCGCCGACGGTCGGCTTTGTGGACACGATCATCGGCAGCAGCAACCAGATCGTGCATCAACTGCTCGAAGGCGGCGCGACGAAATATCCCGTGCTGGTGACGCTGTTTCGGCGGTCGAACGCGATCTTCGCCAGCTTCCGCAGCCGCGACGGCGAGGCGTGCAAGATCGCGGAAAAATTCCAGGGCGGCGGCCACGCAAACGCCGCGGGCGCGATGCTGCCCAAATCCGTGCGGACGGTGGAGGATGGCATTGATTTTTTGCGGGAGATGCTGAACCCGAAATTGCCCGTGAAATCCGAGCCGAGCTTGAACAGCCTGGAAAGTTTGTTTGCTGGTCTCGATCTCGCCAAAAAATAAATCAACCGCTCGGCGAAGGCGGTTTCGGGCGACAATGGCATCACTTCAATCGGCGGGTGTGCTGACGCCCCGCCGCCAACGATTAAAGTCACTTCCTCCACGATTCGTGATTTGCGGTTGATCGCCGGGATTGGTTACAATTGCGTCGGATTATGTCTGATTCAATTATTCGCGCCGACGGCCGCGCCGCCAACCAACTGCGTCCGCTGCGGTTTCAAAACCACATCGCGCCTTACGCTGCCGGCTCCACGCTCATCGAATGGGGCAGCACTCGCGTCATTTGCGGTGTCACCATCGAGGAATCCGTCCCGCGCTGGATGAAGGAACAAAAGGTCGAGGGCGGCTGGATCACCGCCGAATACTCGATGCTGCCCTACTCCACTTTGGAACGCAAACCGCGCGACATTTCCAAAGGCAAACTCGACGGCCGCTCGTCGGAAATCCAGCGGCTCATCGGCCGCTCCATCCGCGCGGCGATTGACCTGAAAAAAATCGGCGCGCGGACGATCTGCGTGGACTGCGATGTCTTGCAGGCCGACGGCGGAACGCGAACGGCGGCGATCACCGGCACGTTTGTCGCGCTGTCGCTCGCAGTGAAAAAATTATTGGCCGGGAAAAAAATTTCCGAGAACCCAATTCTTTCCGGCATCGCCGCCGTGAGCGTTGGTGTTGTGAACGGCCAGGCGCTGCTGGATTTGTGCTACACCGAAGACGTCGCCGCGTCGGTGGACATGAATCTCGTGATGAATGCCGCCGAGGAATTTATAGAACTGCAAGGCAGCGGCGAGGAAGCCACGTTCACCGACACGCAACTGGCCGAACTGCTCGCGCTCGGCAAGGCCGGCATCCGCGAACTGCTCGCCGCGCAGCAAACCGCCATCGCGCAAGGCTGATTCATCAATGACCGCCTCCATAAAATCGCGGCGCAAAACGCCGAAACCCACCGCCACGCGCCTGCTGCTCGTCCGCCACGGCGAAGTCGAAACGCGCTACCAGAAAAAATTCGGCGGCTGGATTGACATGAATCTTTCGCCGAACGGCCGACGCCAGGCGAAAACCCTCGCCGATTATCTGCGCGGCAAGACGATTGACGCGATTTACGCCAGCCCGATGAAGCGCGTCCAGCAAACGCTCGCACCAACGCTGAAAAAAAGCGGCCTCGGACAGACGATTTTCCCCGGCCTGCGCGAAATTGGTTTCGGCGACTGGACCGGCCTCGGCTGGAAGGCGGTCGAGGAGCGGTTCGGTTTTCAATCGCACGAATGGCTCGACCAGATTCACGACCACGGCGTGCCGAACGGCGAGAGTGGAAAAGTTTTCCGCCGCCGGGTCGGGCCTTGCCTGCGCGAAATCATCGCGAATCATCCCGGGCAAAATGTCGCGGTGTTCTGCCACGGCGGCGTCATCCGCATGATGCTCGCCATTCTGCTCAAACTGCCGCTGCCCAAGACGAACCATTTCGACATCGAATATGCCAGCATCACGCAAGTCGCGCTGCATCCGCATCTGGCTGAAATTGAACTGCTGAATTTTACGCCCTGGCGGGATCTCGTTGGCTGAAAATGAAATCGCAAAAACCTCTCTGGCGGATTTCCGTGGCGACTTCGCCGGAAGCCGAGGATGCCGTCGGAGAATTGTTGGCGTCCGTTCTTGGCTGCGCGGCCTCATCTTATTTTGACCTGGAAAAGCAGACGAGCCTGGTCAGCGTTTTTATGGAGCATGGAAAATTTTCACCCGCTGGCGCGCGGCGGGAAATTGCCGCCGGACTCAAACGCATCGCCGGTTTCGGATTAAAAATTGGCGCGGGCAAAATTGAAATCGCCAGAATGAAGCGTGAGGACTGGGCGACATCGTGGAAACGGCATTTTCAGCCGATTGAAATCGGGAAAACCTTGCTGGTCAAGCCAAGCTGGAGCAAAAAATGCCCGGCCAAAAACCAGGCCGTCGTCATTCTGGATCCCGGTTTGAGCTTCGGCACCGGCCAGCACCCGACGACCTCGTTTTGCCTGCATCAAATCGTAGCGGCGGTCGGCCGACCGCCGCAAATTTCAAAAAAGTCAAAAGATGCGGCTCTCTGCCGAGGAGCCGCTACGAAATCATTTTTGGACATCGGCACCGGCTCCGGAATTCTGGCGATTGCGGCGGCCAAACTGGGCTGCCAACCGGTTCACGCTTTTGACTGCGATCCGGAATCCATCCGCGTGGCAAAGGACAACCTGCGGAAGAACCGTGTGGTGGACCAGGTGAAATTGTGGCGCGGCGACGTGACCAAACTGCCGTTGAAACCGGCGCGGCAATTTGATCTGGTCTGCGCGAATCTGATTTCCGACCTGCTCATCGCCGAGCGGCGGCGCATTGTGAACCGGCTGAAAGGCGGCGGTGTTTTGGTTTTGGCGGGGATTCTGGCGGCGGAACTGGCGGAAGTGGAGCGGGCGTTTGCCGATTTGAAATTAACGCTGATCGCCAGCCGGGTGGAAAATGAATGGGGTTCTGGCTCTTTTTGTTTCGTCTGAAAATTTTTGAACAGCGTGACTGGGATCGCGGTCAGATAAACTGAAGATTTGAAGCGGTTTTTAGAATCCAGACGGTTGGCATCTTTTACGCTGTCAATGAGACGAAAGGAAAATGTATGATGAAAACACTCGAGGTGATGGGCGAAGCGATTCGCAACCCCAAACATCCGTTCCGCAAAGCGCAACATCATTCCAAAAAGTCGCTCAAGAACCGGCACGAGCGGCGCAAAATCAGGGAGTATCTCCAGCTCGGTGACTGGCTGGCCGAGGAAATGGCTTGAACTGACGGCGGCGACAAATTCGCCGCCTTTTTCATTTCCGGTCGCCGGTGCCTGACGCCGGCGGAAGTTTTTTCGCCCCCCATGCGGCGTTTGATTTTTCGCAGAAACTTCGGAAGCCGGACGGACGAAAATTTCCGGGCGGTTGGGAAGGCTGGTTCGTGACTTTGCGAAGGCAAGCGGCGCGGTTTTTAATCGCAATTTGCCATCGGTGTTAAAGAAAAAGCCGCCCGGCCAGAACTGGCGGAGCGACGTTTAAAAAATCACTTCATCAACAGCATCTGCCGCGCGCGCTTGATGGCGGTGGTCATCCGGCGCTGGTAATGCGCGGGCAGGCCGGTGTATTTGCGCGGCAGGATGCGGCCCTGATCGGTCACGAACGTGCGGAGCAGGGTCACGTTTTTGTAGTCCAGCGCATCGGGGGTGAAGTCAATCTTCGGCTTCGGACGCGGCGGGCGTTTTTCCGTGGCACGACGGCTGCCGCGTTTGTCTTTCTCGGTGTTGGTCTTGCGTGGCATAATTACTTGACCTCCTTGTGCAACGTGTGGCGGCGGAGGGCGGGATTGTATTTTTTTACCTCCAGCTTTTCCGTCTGCAGCTTCTTGTTGCGGGTGGTGGTGTAGCGCGACGGCGATTTGCCGGCTTTGCGCGCCTCGGTGCATTCGATGGTGATGACTTCTCGCGGCATAAATTATTCCTTTTCCTTCGGCTTGGTCTCTTCGCCCTCCTCGCCCTCCTCGGCCTCGCCTTCCACCGGGGTGCCGACGGAATCAATCGTGCCGAGCTGGCCGAGCCGGCGCGATCTCAACGCGCCCTCGCGTTCCAACTGCGCCTGCGCCTCGACCGTGAAACGCGTCCACGGAATCGCCTCCAGCCGCGCGCGCGGAATGGACTTGGCCGTCAACTCGCAGATGCCGTAGTTTTTTTTCTCGATGCGCTTGAGCGCCTCCTCGATTTCAAAAACCGCGTCCTGGTCGGACGACAGCAGGCTCAAGGCGAAATCGCGGTCAAAATTGTCCGTGCCCGAATCTGCCATGTGCAGGCTGTAACCGGCCATTTCCTGGGCGGATTCCTTGGCGAGGCCGTTCATCTGCTTGACGAGCTGCTCGCGCAGTTCCAGCAGGTGGAGGCAGAATTTCTGCCATTCCGGCTTGACCTTTTTCAGGTCCGGACCGGTGTTGGCCTTGGCAATGGGACGACCAAGAATCGCCGCCGACGTGGCGACGGCGGACGGCCTGCCGCGCGCGGCGGCTTTTTTAATTTCTTTTTTCTTCGTGATCACAACAAAAATTGGTTCCGGCCAGAAATCAAAGTCTGGCCAATGCTTGCTTCATTCAAAGGGGCGGGAATGTAGCAAAGCGGCAAGAATATGCCACTAAAATTTTAATCTTTTTTCGGATGGTGAAAGCTGCGCTATCACATAGAGACGGTCGTGAATGAAAATGCCCGACTTAAGCCGCAAAACCTTTTCACTCCTTCTCAATGCACGCATACGCATTGTGATTGTGGATGCTCTCGAAATTTTCCGCCTCGACCTTATACCACGTCACCAGCGGATGCGCGTTCAGCCGCACCGCCACGTTGCGCACCAAATCCTCGACGAACACCGGGTTTTCATACGCGCGCTCCGTCACCGCCTTTTCGTCCTGCCGCTTGAGCAGCGCGTAAAGCTCCGAACTCGCCGACGCCTCCACCATCGCAATCACGTCCTCGATCCACACGTTCTTCCTGAATCGCAGCGCCACCGTCACTTCGCCGCGCTGGTTGTGCGCGCCGTATTTGGCAATCGCCTTGGAGCATGGGCAGAGCGTCGTGACGTTCACTTTCACCGTCAGCACAAAATCCGTCTCCGCTCCGCACGCCGACGCGTCGAACCGCGCAATGTAATCCATCAAACTTTCCTTGCGCGACACCGGCGAGCGCTTGGACATGAAATACGGGAACTCAATCTCCAGATGCGACGACGCCGCATTCAATTTTTTTTGCAGCTCCTGCAAAATGTCCATGATGTTTTCGACGTGGATGATGTTTCCGTGCGCGTTCAGCACCTCCACGAAGCGGCTCATGTGCGTGCCTTTGAATTCCTTCGGCAGATCCACGAACATGCCGATGGTGGCGACGGTGTTTTGCACGCTGCGCGCCTTGTCGCGCACCTGGATGGGAAAGCGCAGCCCGCGCACGCCCACCTTGTCAATGCGCAGTTCGCGCGTGTCGCGCTCGCTCTGCTTGTCATGCAATTCTTCCGCCGCAGGTTTGGCTTTGCCGGTTCGAGACATGCTTTGAAAATAGCAGGAATGCTGAAATTCGCAAAAACTTCTCTTGAATTGCATGAAACGTCTGACACTTTGCACTGGAAATATGAAGCGCCTTCACGTTGCGTTGTTTTCGGCCTGGCTTGCTGGTTCGAGTGGTTTCGCCGATACCTTCCGCGTCGCCACCTACAACGTGGAAAATTATCTGGATCAGCCGACGGAATCGCGGTCGCACGTCAAGTCTGCCGAAGCCAGGGCTAAAATCCGCGAGAGCATCCGCGCGCTGAACCCCGACGTGCTAGCGCTCGAAGAAATGGGCACGACCAACGCCCTGCTCGAACTCCGCGCCGCGCTCAAAGCCGACGGACAGGATTTTCCGTTCTGGGAACATGTTCAAAGTTTCGACACAAACATTCACGTCGCCGTGTTGAGCAAATTGCCCATCGTCGCGCGCCGCCCGCACACGAACGAATTATTTCTGCTCGACGGCCGCCGGTTCCAGGTCAAACGCGGATTTGCCGAAGTGGAAGTCCAGGCCGCGACGAACTTCACCTTCACGCTGCTCGCCGCGCATTTGAAATCGCATCTCGCCACGCCCGATGCCGACGAGGCCGAAGAGCGCCTCGGCGAGGCGAAAGTTTTGCGCGGCATCATTGACGCGCGCCTCGAAAAAAATCCGAACGCGAAGCTGGTTGTCCTCGGCGATTTCAACGACGTGAAAAATTCCGCCTCGACCAGGGAAATCATCGGGCGCGGAAAATTCAAACTCACCGACACGCGCCCCGCCGAGCGCAATGGCGACAACGCGCCCGGCCAGCCGCCATATTTCGAGCCGCGCAACGTCGCGTGGACTTACTTTTACGGCAAGGACGACACCTATTCACGCATTGATTACATTCTGTTGAGTCCCGCGCTGAAACGAAACTGGCTGGCGCATGAAACTTGCATCCCGGCGATTCCGAACTGGGGCATCGGCTCCGACCACCGGCCCATCGTCGCCGGTTTCACCACCGGCGGGAAATGAAAGTTGTTGCAGCGGCGCGTCGGCAGACCGCCGCAAATCCTCGGAAATCGAAATCGCCCGGCTTTCTGCCGAAAGCCGCTACGCAATTCCCGTTTGCACTTCGCCCGACGCGGATTAAATTTTCCCATGAAAACAAAAATAAATTTTGCGCTGAAAATTTTCCGGTTCGCCGCCGTGGCCATCCTTTTTGCCGGCTGCGCGACCCACCGCATTGACTGGAACAGCCGGATTGGCAGCTACAACTTTGACCAGGCCGTCACGGAGTTCGGGCCGCCGGACAAACAGGCGAAGTTGAGCGACGGCAAGCTCGTCGCGGAGTGGATCAGCCGCTACTCCAACGGCGGCAGCGTCATCCTCGGCGCGGGATTTTACGGGTATCCCGGCGGCGTGGGCATGGTGCAATCCACCGGGCCGGGCTACTACGAAAGCAAGTTGCGCCTGACTTTCAACACCAACAACATCCTCGCCGCGTGGTCGAAGAATTAAAAAAGAATCCGCCGAAATCGCCTTAACAATTGAGCCTCGTTCTTGCGCGCAAGCTCGTGTTCCCAAATCCGCAAAACGTGCCAGTTGGCCGACCGCAAGGTCCGGTTGACCAGCCGGTCGCGGGCATCGTTGCGGGCGAACTTCTTTTTCCAGAACGCCCGGTTCCCTTTCGGCTGCGTCCCGTGCTTGGGACAACCATGCCAGAAACACCCATCCACAAAAAGTGCGAGCCGCACCTGCCTAAAAACAAAATCCGGCCGCACTTTGAATTTCCGCTTTCCGCTTTCCGCTTTCCGAATTTCAAGCTGTCTGCGCCATCCCGTGATTTTGTGCCGACGAAATAATTTTGCCAGCGCCACCTCCGTGGCCTTGTTTCCGCGCGAACGGATGCGCGACATCACAAACGAGCGCTTCGACTTGGTGAAAATGTCAGCCATTTTTTAGCCACAGATTAACACAGATGGACACAGATGGACACAGATTCTTTGGCCGCAAGAAAAAGAAAATTGCCCAAAGGTTTCTCCCTCTCCGCCACGTTCGGGGAGAGGGCCGGGGTGAGGTGCCGTTTCATTTTTCCTGTGTGGCTTCACCATAATCCGCTGCAAGTGCTAGCCGCCGTTCCATTTCATCCGGCTCATGCGTGTGCATCCGGTCATACAGCCCGCTCCATGCGGCGTCGCTCGCATACAATTCCTCGTCCGCCAGTTCATCCGCCTCCGCCCGACGCCACACTTCGGCACCAAAACGTTTTAGCACGCGCGGCCGAGTCACAACTTCGACTTGCACCTGTCAGCATGAACTTTCAAAAATGCCAGATCTGGCGAGAATATTTTCGGCAGTAAAAGTCTGGAGCCTTCAAACTTAGTGAGCCAATCAATGGTTTCTTTCGAAGTGTTGGCGGGTTGACGAAGCCTGGGCGAAAATCTCACAACAAAATTATCTTCAACCCACATTAAATGCCGGTCAAATGCCCTGTCATGCAGGGCATTCAAACACAATCCATTTTTCGGGTTCAAATGATTCTTTTCGTCTTCCGACCACGGAATGATATGGCTCGCTGTAAGCAATGGTTGAACCGTCAAGCCTGTCACACAGCAACGAAAATTGAAGGCTGACAAAATTCTATCCCGGAAAAATTTTTGATTTACACGAATACGAACCGTTGCCTCCCGTTCAATTCCGGCGGGCGGTAAACCCTCGGTTTCCAAGTCGGCCACTTGTTCAATCGGCTTTCCGAGCCTTTCGGCCAGCAACCGTTCACTTTCAAAAGCCAAAGTTTCGGGCTGCGCAGCAAATTCACGCCAGACTTCAACTTCACCTTTCGCGCCATGCTTCATGCCACGAATCCCTCGAGCTTGCAGAGCCGGATCAAGCCGGGCGAAGTTAGAAAGTTTCAAAGAAACCGAACCAACTTTGCGCCCAAGAATCCGCGCCAGTTCAATGATGCGCGGATTGTTCATGTGAATCGAACCGAACGGAATTTTACAGTAGAGATTGAAAGCGAGAATATGTTCTTCACGCGTCCAGTCCTTATTGTGGCGCTCCATAAATTATTTCAGCCAGTTGATTTTGATTTCCTTTGCGACTTCCTTGAATTCCGGGTCGCCGGTCACGAACTCGGCATTTCTCATTTTAGCCAGCGCCGCGCCAAAGCAATCGGCGTAGGACATTTTTTTGGTGGCTTTGAAGATGGCCGCTTGATGAGCCTGATGCAAATCCACATGAACCAGTTCAACGGGCATGGCGGCAATCTCCCTGACTTTTTGCCCGGCCATGGCGGGGGAGGCGCCGCGCATGACGGAATAATAAATCTCGCCCCAGTTCACCACGCTCATCAGCAGCTTGTGCCGGTCGGCGGTGGCATGTTCCAGAATCTTTTCCACCGCGTCGGCGGCGGGTTCGTTGTTGAACAGCGCCATGAGCGCCCAACTGTCCAGAACCTTGGTGGCCATTACAGATCCCTTTCGCGTTTCCGTTCCGCCATGAAAGTTTCCATCGCCCTGGTGCCTTTCAAAGAACCGCGCAGGCTTTTGATGTAGGAGCGGGTAATGGGCTTGAGCAGGATGCCTTCGGGCGTGGAAACGACCGTGGCCTTGGTGCCTTCTTCAATCTCGAATTCCTTGCGCAGGCGGCGGGGAATCACCACCTGGCCTTTCGTGCCGAAATTCACGGTTTCCAGCTTTAACGTCGCAATCATGCCGACAAGTTAAACCTGAACATGAAAGTATGTCAAATGTAAAATGTATGACTTATTAACAATTGTAGCCGACGGACGGGGCATCCGTGTTTGTCCGTGTCCATCCGTGGTTGAACCTCAATTCAGCGGCACGCCGCGCCGCAGAAAGGTCGGCACGTCCAAATCTTCCCCGTTGTGCTTGGTCGGCTCGCTCTTGTCGAAACGGCCTTTGGAAACAATCGTCAGCGGCAGTTGCGTCTGCACCGGCTTGGCATTGCCCTTGCGCTTGTGCGGAATGCGGGCCACCACGACTTCCCGCGCACCGCCTGACGCCGCGCCGGCCGTGTGCGTTTCCGTCCGCGCCGACACGCTCGCCGGGGCCGCGTTCTGTTTTGCCGCGATGACGGTTACGCAGAGCTTGTCCTTCAGCGTCGCGTCCACCGCCGCGCCCATGATGATCTGCGCGTGGCTGCACTGGCGTTTCACCTGGTCTATCACGCGGTTGATTTCGGCCATGGACAAGTCCGTTCCCGCCGTCAAACTCACCAGCACGGCGTCGGATTCCGCGAGCGCGCGGCCTTCGTCGAGCAGCGGATGCGCGAGGATGTTTTCCACGACTTCCCGCGCGCGGCCCGCGCCGGTGGCCTCGACGAATGCAAAGGCACTTTCCGCATGGCGGCCGCGCAGGAGCGCGCACAGGTCGGCAAAGTGAACTTGAATCAGCCCGGGGCGCGTGAGGAGATGCCACACGCCGCGCACGCCTTCGATGAGAAAGCCGCCGGTGACGCGGAAGGTTTCGAGCAGGCTGGTGTTCTCGTCAATGAGCTTGAAAACCCGCTGGCTCGGCAGGCAGATGACGCCGTCGGCGGCGGATTTCAACTGTTCCAGACTTTGCCGCGCCTGCGCCTCGCGGCGGTTGCCTTCGCAGTCGAACGGCAGCGTGACGAACGCCAGCACGAGCGCGCCCGCCTCGCGCGCGGCCTTGGCCAGCACGGGGCTGATGCCGCTGCCCGCGCCGCCG
>Ga0075522_10001266_pt1 | contig 19253 bp, 12 predicted proteins | sample NGEPerA_FD_74796 | JGI IMG/M metagenome (GOLD analysis project Ga0075522, IMG submission 74796) | Arctic peat soil microbial communities from the Barrow Environmental Observatory site, Barrow, Alaska, USA - NGEE PermafrostL2-A | ecosystem: Environmental > Terrestrial > Soil > Wetlands > Peat ... | reverse complement strand
CGGTATTGTTGCATAGCCGCAAACCCATCACGCAATCGTTGCGGTTCATCCGCCCAGCCACATGAATGACCAACAAGCGAAATCGTTTCAGGCGCGCCGTCCGCTCCGGTTCCTCCAGACATAGCCCCTTCATCGCACTAATGATATTATAGGTCACCAGCGAGAGCTTGAACCAGGCCGAGTTGACTCCGAAGCGCTGGCTGGGCAGGTGTCCCCCGCCTAATTCATTCTTCACTTCGTCGTGGGTGTGCTCCACCGTGCCCGCCTTCTCCCGATGCCAGGTGATTAAGCGTCCGCCGTCGGTCTTCTCATTGGTGATGACCGCGTGAAAATGCCGGTCGGTGCCGTCCCCAAATAAGACTCCTTGGCGCTTGAGCAAACGCAGCCCCACATATCTCAGAGGCTGGCTCTCCTTGCTCTCATACTTGTCCCCAGGCACTAAGGCCACCTCCGTCCACTGGCGCAATGTGCCGTCATCCTCTTGGTCAAACGTCTTCCAGTCCTTGTCGGTGATCTGGCGCAGGGCGGCGGCCAAGGGTTCGCTCAACACGGCGCTGAGGGCGAAGCCAATCCGCCCGCCCGGTTCCTTGGCCCGATCCGGATGCTTGAGCCAATCCAACAACTGGTTTTCATGGCAGGCCGAATCGCCCCGGAAATACCGCCGGGTCACGCTTTCGGGCAGCGCCGCAAAGGCCAGCCTGGCGCACGTCAAAGGCTCCTGCTTGGCCGGCACGTTGCCATCCCGAAATTCATCGGCCAGCACCAGGTCGGCTTCCGCCCACACGGCCACCATGGGCTGATAGCCCCGGCCCTCGTCATAATGGCAGTAGGCCGCTTGCTTATGGCTTTCGATGATGGTGGCGTCCTGATCCACCGTGGCTATGCGCTGCGCCTGTCCTTGCTTTTCATACAGCTTGGCAATACGCCGGACCAGCCCGCTTTGCACTCTTTGCAACCCGTTGACCGGCTCGCTGGGAGGAAAAATAAAGCTCTTTTGCACTTCCCGCCTCGGCCGCTGCTGCTCCAGTTTCTGGTCGTGGAAGAGTTCTAGAAATTCCCGCACGGCCGTCGCTTTGGGCGGACCATAACCCAAGCCGCGCTCCAAACAGTCATCCTGTGTCAGAAGTTTGATGTCCTCGGGGCATTCCCCTCCCACGGCTTGGAGCAGGCTGATAGATTCGATGATCTGGGCCTCGGAGAAGCCGCGTTGGCGTTTGCGCAGGGAGAGATTGGCGGCGATGAGGCCGGGCAGGCCCAGGGAACGATAGGCGCGGGAAACGCCCAACAGACCGGCATGGGGGCTGGTGGCCTCCAGCAAAGGCCGCGGGTCCAAGACGAAAGGCGTCTTGTGCTGTAAGGGCAGTCGCGCAGACATGGCCATGACATATAGAATATCTATATGTATTTGTCAACGCCAAAAGTGGATATTCCCTCGTTTTTTTATGAAAACGGGAAAATTAGGCGAGGATTAGGGCGTGGATTTGCCTATTGTGGGTGGCAGAAATTAGGTCGAGAATTGAAATGATTGATTGGCAGGGATTTGCGGGCAAACTTTGGTGGCATGTTTGAATTTCTCCGAACGGTGCTGAACTACCCTCCCCGCCACCGCATCCACCCTCACCGCCACCGACTCCGTCGCGAACGGCCCACAACGGTTTTATCGCCTGGGGGTCTCGCCGTAAGAATTTCAGTTTTGAGTTGTGGACGGCACATGTCCCGGGCGTCAACTGGGCGACCTCCAGGTTTTGGACTTCCGTTGCTTCTACTGCGCATGGGATCAAATTGCTGGCAGCGACCGAGGGCGATCACCCGTGCGGCTCGATTTACACGTCCGCTAACTCCGTTACCATGTGAACGATTGCAAAGCGATTGAAGCGCGTTTGGCTCGAATTCATGGCCGCCACCACGATTCCGCTTCACGCTTTTGTCGGAAAGGCTTCCGCCCCCTCCCAACTCATCGAGAACATATTAACCTCTTAGTTCAGTGATTTCCGCGCAGCACAACACCAAGCAGGCCAGGCGGACTTGGGTGCCTATTCCGGCGGACGGCAGGACAGATTCGACCAGGTACGTTCGTGTGCGGACGCGAACCACTTGGCCATCGACAAGTTGGCCCTTGCCGGTGGAGGAAGCCGTCAGTCCCTGCTCACTGGCATCGGTCAGTGTCATAACAACAATTTTCCCGGAGAGGAAATCCTCCCAGATTCACGAAAGGAAATCCGCGCGGATGTTATGCGCCCTCACCGTTAAGACAAGCAAAAATGGCCCATTTGCCAATGGTGGCCGGTTTCGACTGCTAATGCAGCTTTAAAGACATCGTATTCTCACCTTCATTCGTCGCCAATCGCGCGGGAACTGGCTGAAAAAAGGCCAGTTCGGGTGATCTTCTGCATGAAAAGAGAGGTCTCCATTCTTACTTTTATTCTTACTTTGTGAGCTTTTCAGATGTCGATATTTCACAACTCATTGATGTTCAATATGAATAACGAGGTTGGAGCGGGTGAAGAGAAGCGAACCTTAGTCTCAGATTCACTATTTTCAATCGCGGCGGGTGTCGTTGGCATTTTGAAGACCGTACGCGATTGCAGGGCGTTTCGCATGGAGAGGGCAAAAGTGCTCCACGATGGACTTTCGGGGTGGTTTGCGTCATGCTTTTCGCAGATTTATTCATGGTTTCCAATTGTTCATCACGGCCAGGATTAGCGTGTCAGTCGGTGGTAATGGAAGTTTTGCTGGCTTGCCTTCTGCTGCTGGCCCGCGATATTGGGTTCGCGGCAAATGATTCTGTGCATAACCGCAGCGATTCGCCGGCCTGGAGCGCGACCTCGGCGCAATATGCCTCTCAAGTCTGGCAATCGGAGGATGGATTGCCCAGCAGCAGGGTTCAGTCGCTGGCCCAAACACCCGATGGCTACCTGTGGGTGGGAACGCATGATGGGCTGGCGCGATTCGACGGGATGCAGTTCACCATTTACAATGTCAACAACACTTCGGCGCTGACGCGAAATTTCATCACGGCATTGTGCGCCGGCCGCGACGGCAGTCTGTATGCCGGCACCGAAAACGGATTGGTCATCGGCAAAGACGGCGTGTTTTCGCGGCTGGATGCCAACAACGGCCTGGTCGGGAACGTCGTGACTGCCATCTGTCAAACCAAGCAAGGCGCCATATGGATCGGCACGACCACGGGATTGAGCCATTATGAGAACCGGGCATTCACTAATTACACGACGGTAAATGGATTGCGCGTCAACACAATCCGCTTCCTGTTTGAGGACCGGGAGGGCGCGCTCTGGATTGCGACTCCGCAAGGCTTGAATTGTTTTCGGAACGGCACGATGGAACAGTTTACCACCAACAACGGATTACCGCAGATGTCAGTTCGTTCACTATGCCAGGACACCAATGGCGAACTGTGGATTTCTTTCGATCGCGGGCTGGCCAAATACGATGGCCAGCGATTTGTCGCGTATGATCTCCCGGACAATCTTTCCCGCAACTATGTTTCCGCCCTTTGCGCCGACAGCAGCGGCAACCTTTGGGTGGGCGCTTATGGCGGGCTGAACCGTTTCTATCAGGAGCAGTTTCACATGGAAGTTAATAACGCCGGCATTCCTTTTGACCAAATCAACGCGTTGCTGGAGGACCGGGAGGGAAACATCTGGGCCGGTTCCCGCGAGGGATTGGTCCGGCTGAAACGCCAGCGAATATTTGTCTTCGACGTGACTCGAGGACTGAGTCTGAACAATGTCATGTCTGTCCTGCAGGACCGCGATGGCAGCCTCTGGCTGGGCACTTGGGGCGGCGGCTTGGACCAATTATCCGGCGGGCGTGTGCGGGTTTACGCCACGACCAACAGCGCCATGGACGACCTTGTGCTGGCCCTTTCCCAGGGTGCGGACGGGAGTCTTTGGGTGGGGCTGGACTTTGACGGCGGAATCAGGCAGATAAAAGATGGACGCATCTCCAGTTTCACCTGGAAGCAAGGCTTGCCTCGCGTGGCGGTGAAGGTCCTGCACGAGGACCGCACGGGGCGCCTTTGGATTGGCACCGCCGGCGGCCTGTATTCCATGACGGCCAGAAAAATCGTCAACCATGGAGTCAAATATAATGTTCTAAGCTCCATCATTTATGCCATCGGAGAGGATGCGCAAGGCGCCATCTGGGTCGGAACCGACAAAGGACTGGGGCGATGGGCGGACGGAGATTTCACCACGTTTTCTTCCGAGCGCAACGCGCCGCAGGGGCCGGTGGATGCGCTGCTGGCAGACGAGGAGGGGAATCTTTGGATCGGCACTCCTCGGCAGGGAATTTTTCGTTATCGCGCCGGGAAATTCTTCGCCTACAGCCAAAAAGAGGGGTTGCCGGGCAACGAGATTTTTGAACTGTTGGACGACGGTTCAGGCTCGCTTTGGCTGAGCACGGACGACGGCATTTTCAGGGTGTTAAAGAAGGATTTTGACGCGCTGGATCAGAATCCGCAACGTCCGCTGGTGGCCATCGCCTACCGGCGCTCTGACGGCCTGCAAAGCACGGTGGGCGGCAATGTCGCAAAACCGTCCGCCTGGAAGGCGCGCGACGGCAGGTTATTGTTCACTACGACCAAGGGGCTGGCGGTGATAGATCCAAAGTTCGCGGAAATAAATCGCACTGCCCCGCCGGTTTACATCGAAGAAGTGAAGGCCGATTCCAAGCCGGTTTGGCCGGTGCCTGGAGTGGCGCCAGCGGGTTTTCCTCCCCGATTCCCACCGGGGCGGGGCGAGATGGAATTTTCGTTCGCAGCGTTGAGCTTCGCCAATCCGGACAAATGCCGTTTCCGCTATCAATTGGAAGGGGTGGACTCCGATTGGAGCGCCCCGGACGCTAAGCGGACGGCAAAATACAATAATCTTTATCCCGGCCATTACCGGTTCCGTGTGATGGCATGCAATGGCGATGGGGTATGGAATGAGACCGGTGCGAGCCTGGCGTTTTATTTGCGGCCTCATTTCTGGCAAACGTGGTTGTTCCAGGGCTTGGCGGTCACGGTGCTGGTGGGGGTCGTCGGAACAATCGCACGATTCATCTTCGTGCAGAAAATGCGGCAGAAACTGGCATTGCTGGAGATGCAGCATTCGCTGGAAAAAGAACGCACGCGTATCTCGCGCGACATTCACGACGATTTGGGCGCCACCCTGACTCAGATCACTTTACTGAGCGAACTGGCCCAACGGAAGGCCAACGACCCGCCCAAGGTGAACCTTTACACCGCCCAGATTTCGCAGACCGCCCGTGATTTGGTGCAGGCCATGGATGAAATTGTCTGGGCGGTCAACCCGCGCAACGACAGCCTCCCCATGGTCACGGGTTATATTTTTCAACATGCCGAGAAATTCTTTGCCGGGACGCCAATGCGTTGCCGGTTCGACAGCCCGGAGGAATGGCCCGATCAATCCTTGACCGCGGAGGCGCGCCATCATCTTTTCCTGACGGCCAAGGAGGCCTTGAACAACGCCGCGCGGCACTCAGGCGCAACCGAAATCTGGGTCAGGTGGAAACTCGTTGATGGCGAGCTGCAACTTTGCATTGAGGACAACGGCAAGGGGTTCGCGATGACGCAGGGTGAGCAATTCGGCAACGGACTGAGCAACATGAAAAAGCGCATGGAGGAAATCGGCGGGGCATTCGAACTAACCAGCATTGCCGGGGGAGGCACGACTGTTCGGCTGAAATTGCGGCTCAAAAGGTGAATCATCCGGCCCGAATCACTCATATTGCCTATGTTCAAAAGCGTGCCATCGCCTTAGATTACCGTATGCAAACACGTTTGTATTTATGGTGAGTGTTGATTGCATTAAAGTTTCCATAGTGGAAGACGATGCCCGGGTTCGCCAGAGTCTCAGCGCCCTGATTGACGGCAGCGAGGGCTTTCGTTGCATGGGTGCCCATGGTGACGTCAAGGAGGCTTTGCGCAAAATTCCCTCCAGCCATCCCGATGTGATTTTGCTTGACATCAACCTGCCAGGGGTCTCCGGCATCGAGTGCATCCCGGAACTGAAGAGACTGGTTCCGACGGGGAAGATTCTCATGTTCACCGTCTATGAGGATGAGGAGAATCTGTATCGAGCGCTGCGCGCCGGGGCCAACGGCTATTTGCTCAAGCGTACGCCGCCGACGAAACTTCTGGAGGCGATCAGCGACGTTCACGCGGGCAACGCCGCCATGTCCAGCCAGATCGCCCGCCTGGTCGTGAAATATTTTCATGAACTCGGTCCGACCAACGTCCCGGAGAACCTGACCACTCGGGAATTGGACATATTGCGACACTTGGCCAAAGGCTATCAAAACAAGGAAATTGCCAATTTGTGCGGCATTGGATTCGATACCGTGCGCTCACACCTGCGCAACATTTACGAGAAGTTGCACGTCAACTCCCGCACTGAGGCGGTGGTGCAATATCTCCGCCATGAAACGCCGTCTTAGGCCGAATGGGTGATAAACCGGCCTGAGCCTGCTCTCTTTTCCTCCAGGCTGCGCCGAATGTGCGATTTCCGAGCGGAGGCAAATCGGCGATATTATAGGCAAACAATATCTTAAACCCACAACCGCAAATCTATCATGGTTATGAAAAAATTAATTCTATTAGCGGCGTGCGCCGCCTGTATATCCGCCTATGGGCTGCCGACATACGAGCCGTTCACTGAATATTCAAGCTTGGTCCCGACGGACGGGAGCGCAGTAGATCTGGCCACCAGCGGATATTATCTCACCAATGGGTCGGTGGTGGAGCAATGGGGTGGCGGCAGTTCCGGTTTTGGCCTCCTTTTCCAGCAGACGGGGGGCGCGGACGTCCTGGTGACGAACAACCCTGCAACCGCGTTCACCAGTGGAAATCTGGCGGCCATTCTCCCCAGCGGCTTTCCAGGCGCCGGTGGCGACATCAATATAACCGCATATGTTCCACAGAACACTGGTGCCAACCACGCGGGCAACAGCGCGGTGCTGAAGTTTGCGCAGGACATTCCCCGGCCAGCCAACGGTGTAACGACTATTTACGTGTCTTATCTGCTGGATGTTACGGGTAACTTTAATGCTGCCACGGGGGCAAATGCCGGGCGGTATGCTGGTTTCCTATCACAAACCAATATATTTGAAGGCACCGGGTCCGGCGGGGCTTATACCGCTTGGACGGCTATGTTCAACACCTTTACGGGTCCTAATTACGTTGCATATGGAGAAGAAACCAATAAACCAGCCGTCGCAGGGCAGGGAGACAATATTTGTCCGGCGGATAGTTCAGCCGCCAGCGGCGGCACCGGCACTTCCGGCGTTAAAGCACTTTATAACACGGCGAATTTTGTTGTGGGGTGCTTCACCTTTACCACCGGTGGGTCCATTAAAGACACCAACACCGTCTGGATAAATCCTGCCCTCTCCGACTTTGGCGGGCCGACGCCCTCCACCAATAACATCAGTTCGTTTGCCATGGGCACCGTCATGAGCGACGTGGATGCATTTTTTCTCGAAAGCCGAAGCGGTGGAGCTACTGGCGGCATCGGTCCGACATTCATTGGCAACCTCCTGCTCGGCACGACTTGGTCTTATGTGACGGGCGGGCCCGAGTTTACCAACAGTCCCACGGACGTTTATATCATGTCTTATCGCACTAATTTGACCTTAAGCGGAAACGCCGTGGCAGCGGCCCAGAACGTGACCTATCAGTGGCAGAAGATTGTCGGCGGTTCAACGAACAACCTCACCGACGGCACCGGCACGGCAGGCGGCACGGCCATCGTCTCTGGTTCACAAAGCCAAACTTTGAATCTGACGAACGTATCCGCTGGAGACATGGGCCAATATCAGTTACTGGCCACCGCCAGCGGCACGGGTTTCAGTCTGGCCGCCCCGGTTAGTATCATGCCGTCTGTCAACACTACTCCAACGAACCTGGCATTCTCGGTGGCGGGCAATCAGGTGACGTTGAGCTGGCCGGCTGATCACACCGGTTGGCAGTTGCAGTCGCAGACCAACAGCCTGGCGGTGGGCAACTGGGTGGGCGTGAGCGGTTCCAGCACAACCAATCAGGTCATTGTTCCGGTCAACCTGACCGATGGCAGTGTGTACTACCGCCTCGCGTATCCGCCTCAGTAAAGTTTCTGTCACTGACCTAATCTGGCAATTTTACCGGTAATATGAGCAACCGAAGTTTCACGGGATCCAGTCAGGCCGGGCAAATCAATCTGTTCCGGCGTACCCGGAAACCAGCCGTTTCGGTCAAGCGCCCGACACCAATCGAAGGATTGCCACAGCGCGGATCGGGCCAGTCGGACAGTTGGAGTGGCTTTTTGAATTCCTTGAGGAACACATCGAGTCTCCGGCTGCTGCTGTTCCTTGCCATAAGCGCCGCCTGCATCTCCGCCTATGGGCTGCCGACATACGAGCCGTTCACTGAATATTCAAGCTTGGTCCCGACGGCGGGGAGCACAGTAGATCTGGCCACCAGCGGATATTATCTGACCAATGGGTCGGAGGTGGAGCAATGGGGTGGAGGAAGCTCGGGCTTTGGCCTCCTTTTCAAACAGACAGGCGCGGACGTGCAGGTGACAAACAATTCTGCCACCGTGTTCACCGGCGCCAATCTGGCGTCCCTTCTCCCCAGCGGTTTTCCCGGCACCGGTGGCGACATCAATATCACAGCGTATGTTCCGCAAAACCAGGGAGCCAACAATGCGGGCAATAGCGCGGTGCTGGAGTTTGCGCAGGACATTCCCCGGCCCACCAATGGAGTCCAGACGATTTACGTGTCTTACTTGCTGGATGTGACGGGCAACTTTAATGGCGCAACAGGGGCGAACGCCGGGCGGTATGCCGGCTTCCTGGCCCAGACCAATATTTATGAGGGGGCGGCAACCGGCGGCTTTTATACCACCTGGACCTCGATGTTCAACACCTTTGGAACAAGCCCCAACTACGTTGCCTACGGAGAAGAAATCAATAAACCAGTCGTGGCTGGAGGGTCGGGAGACAATATTGCCCCGGCGGACAGTTCCACTGGCGCCGGTGGCACCGGCACTTCCGGTGTGAAAGCCGTTTATAACACGGCGAACTTCATCGTCGGATGTTTCACCTTTACGACGGGGGGATCCATCAAGGATACCAACACCGTCTGGATCAATCCTCCCCTGACTGACTTTGGCGGACCGGTGCCCTCCATAAATAACATCAGTGCTTTTACCATGGGTACCGTCATGAGCGACGTGGATGCGTTCTTTCTGGAGAGCCGCAGTGGGGGAGCCACCGGCGGGATTGGGCCGACGTTCATTGGCAACCTCCTCATCGGTACCACCTGGTCTTATGTGACGGGCGGCCCTGAATTCACCAACCAGCCGACGAACGTTACCGTTGCCAGCTATGGGGGCAGCATTTTGTTTGTCGGCAATGCCGTCGCCGCGGGACAGGCCGTGACCTATCAGTGGCAGAAGATTGTCGGCGGTTCAACGAACAACCTTACAAATGGAACGGGCGCGGCCGGGGGATTGGCAGTCGTCAGCGGTTCCACCACCTCGAACCTGACCCTCATAGGCATTTCCGCCGGGGACTCGGGCACTTACCAACTCGTGGCTACCGCTGGTGGCACCGGTTACACTTTGACCAGCGCGCAGGCGACATTGTCTGCTTCCGGCGATCCAGCCATCACCGTTCAACCCGCTCCGGCAACTGTCAATTACGGAACATCCGTGACGTTCTCGGCCAGCGCGGCCACAGCACAAGCTTCCATGTCTTACCAGTGGTATTTTGGACCCACTCCGCTGGTGGACGGGGTTCAAGCGGATGGGAGCACCGTGAGTGGCGCGGCGGGAACTGTCGCCTCTGGTTCGTTGACCACCACGCTGACTTTGTCGAATGTCACATACTTGGAAGACGGCAATTACTCCGTACTGGTGACGAACAACGTCGACCACGCCGTCAGTTCTTCCCCCGGGACCCTGACCGTCAATGATCCGATCATCGTGACGCAGCCAAGCAACAGTTCACTCACAATCATGGTGGGAGGTTCGGGATCGATCGCCATGGCGGCTGCCGGCACCGGCGTGACGTATCAATGGTATGGGGTTCAACAGGGGAAATTGAGCAATGGCGGCGACTTCTCGGGCGTCACCAGCCCGACGCTGATGATTACCAATGCCCAAGCCAGAGACACGGACGTCTATTACGTGGTGGTGGGTGGCGCCAGCGGGCAAACCATGACGAGCTCGAATGTCACCGTTTCCGTCAAAGTGGCCAATCCGCTGTTGTTCAACCTGATGCCGTTTGGCGGGTCGATCGTGGCAGGACAGAGCGCGCAGAGTCCTTATCAGGGAGGCGGCTTCCGCACCGGGCTGTATTTGGATCTGGTCGCCGATGAGCGTTTTACTCCGAACATGATCGGCAGCAGCACAACTCTTTTGGCCAATAGTCCGACCAACGTGAATCCTCTGACAACCGCGCATCAGTTACATCACGAAGGGCATCCCGGTTGGACGACTACCATGATGCTTGCCAACATCGACGCGGATGACGGTACCTCGGGCGGTGACGGTGGTTACTGGCTGGCCCCGGCCAACGGGGTAAACCCTGAATGCATTGTGGTCAACATTGGCGGGAACGACGCCGTGAAATACGGCACGGATTCCAACTCGATGGTCAGCGGGGTCCAACGACTGGATGCCACCGTCTCCGACTTCAATATGCTTCGGACCGGCGTCAATACGATTGTTTCGTCCATTTGTTATCGCGGCGACGCCGGCGGCTCGTATTCCCAAGGATTGGACACCTACTTCAACCCGCCGCTTTGCGCGCTCGTGTTCAATCACGTTCTGGCCGGCCAAAGCGTGCAATATCTCGATTTGCGCAGCGTCATGAGTTATCCTACGGATATCGGCTCCGATCTCATTCATCCAACGCAAACTGGCTATTACAAAATGGCCAGCGCGTGGTATCAGTCCATCATCTACGGCGCAGCCTATTGGACAGGGAGCCAGGACAACGTTTGGAGCACCGTCCATGGCAACAGCTCCAATTGGGCGTTGGATGCCGGGCGCACCCAGGATCGGCAAAAATCACTCAACGATCCCTCGACAACTTCCTTCTACATTTATCCCGGCGTTTTCTTTAATGCCAACGCGGGACCACTTTCAACCACGCTTGGGGCGGATACTACGATCCGCAGCCTGAACTTCACCGCAGGTGCGAGCGGGCCGGTGACCATCGGCGCCGGCAATACCCTGACCATTGGGAGTAACGATACCAGCATAACATTATCCACCCTCTATTCATTGCCGAATTGCGGCGGCATCACCGTGCAAGCCGGGAGCGGTTCGCATACTCTCGCGGCCAACGTGATTCTCGGCGCCAGCCAAATCTGGGGTAATGTCTCAGCCAACCCGTTCAATGTGAGCGGATCCGTTAGTGGAACCAACGGTCTGACGATTGTTGGCGCTTACACGCTCTACAATCCCGGCGTCTTTACAGCGGACCCAGGAAACACGACTTACGAGACGTACACAACAATCCCAGTCAGCTACATTGGCACGAGCGCCATTGTTCTTTCCGGCAACAACTCCTATACCGGTGGTACCACCGTTAGCAGCGGCGCCTTGGTGGTGAATGGTCAGACTTCGCCCAACAGCGGCACTGGCAGTGGTCCCGTCACTGTCAACGCTGGCGGCACTTTGAGCGGTAACGGCAGAATCGCCGGCGCGGTCACAGTGGTCAATGCGTCCAATGCCCTTCTCTATCCGAATGTCCCCGGTGGAGGCACTCTGACCCTGGGCGGAAACCTCACTTTCCTTGGCAGCAACGCCAGTGCAATGTTCAACGCAGGCAGCACTAACTTCTCGGGCAACGACAAGGTGGTGATGGAAAACAAGACGCTAATTTGCGGCGGCGCTCAAATCACCATCAGCAATACGTCGCCCAACGGCTTGAGCGCCTCTGATTATGTGCTGTTTGATGTCGGACCGTCCGGCGCCATCTCCGGCAACTTCAACAGCCAACCGGCTTGGAGCGGCGCGCCGCCAAAATATTCCTCGCAATATAGTGTTATCACTGTCGGTGAAACGGTGGTCTTGCGTTATTTCCCCATTGAAGCGGCGCAAATCGGGATTACCAACGGCAGCACGGTGGTCATCAAGTTTTTAGGCATCCCGGCCAACGCCTATATCGTGCAAATGACCACCAATCTGACGACACCGTGGTGGCCGGTGAGCACCAACACTGCGGGAATGGATGGCTCGTGGTTGTTCCAGGATTCGAACGCGATCAAATATCACCAGGCCTTTTACCGCATTGTCCGACCGTAACCTGTTTTGTCCATCTCAACATATGGTCGTCGCACATGTTTTTAATTTGAACCGAAAAAGGATAATTTTCCGCCCTCCCGGCAGTGCTTGGACTTCGAATATCATTAACAATATGAATGTGTCCCTTTTGTTGACAATCCGCCCGCGCGCTGTCGCATTACTCTTGTGCGTGGCGGTGTTGGCGGCTGCTTTGCCCCGCGTATGCGCCCAAACGACTGCTGAAGGCTCAACCACCGAGGCCATCCAAAGCGGTGGACTGGAGCGCGCCTTCGTGCTTCACGTTGGCAAGACCATTGACCCGACGCGCCCGGCGGCTTTGGTCGTCGTGCTGCACGGGTCCGGTGGAAACGGGAAACAAATGGAACGCGCCACTGGATTCGACAAAATCGCGGACCGCGAAGGATTTATCGTCGCCTACCCAAGCGGCATCGGCAAGCATTGGAACGACGGCCGAAGGGCGCTCCGTTTCGATGTGGTGAAGGATGTGGACGATGTTCAGTTCCTGCGTGACCTCGTGGCGGCAGTGGAAAAGAACCACAAGGTGGATGCACGGCGCGTGTTCTGCACGGGGATGTCCAACGGCGGGTTCATGTCAAATCGCGCCGGGGTCGAAGCGTCGGACTTGTTTGCGGCAATCGCGCCGGTATCGGGCACCTTGAGCATTACCTATGCGGATCGCATCAAATCAAAGTTTGCCATCTCGGTCCTGGTTATTCACGGCACCAAAGACGGGGTTGTTCCCTATCAGGGAGGTACCATTGGCGCCGATGGCCCGGACGGCATGTGTCTCGGGGCACCCGAGATCGTGACCAAGTGGGTCCGTGCCGATCATGCCCCTCAGGACGCCATCACCAGGCTGCTGCCGGATACGGATCCAGATGACGGCTGCCGTGTGACTGAGTCCGTTCATGCCGGTCCCGAAGCGACGGTTGAATTTCTATCCATCGCCGGAGGAATTCACGCATGGCCCGGAGGCGGCAGCAAAAAGCAAGGCATCTGCCAGGACATTGACGGCAGTGAAATCATTTGGGGTTTTTTCAAGGTTCATCCCAAGCCGTAGCACAGTTGGCGAGTCAGGCTGCTAGGCCGAATGAGTGAGAAAACGGTCTGCGCCTTCTCCTTTTCCCGCCAAACTACGCTGTACGTGCGATTCTCAAGCCATGGAAAATCCACGAAGATATGGGAACGACTCATCGAAACCGCCGCAGGCAATCCATCATGCTTCAGGTCACTGATCCATTCATCAACCCCCAACCCCAGCCGGTGACTGTCAACGAAGGGGGGACCGCCTCGTTCTCGACCAGCGTCGTCGCGTCCAGCGGCCCGATCACCTATCAATGGTATAACGGCACAACCCCGCTGACCAATGGGCTGCAAGCCGACAACAGCACGATCAGCGGCGCTAATGGCAGCGTGGCGGGTACTTCGATGTCCACGACCTTGATGTTGTCCGGCGTTACTTACCTGGAACGCGGCAATTACATTCTATGGGTGACAAATGGCAGTAGCGCTTCCATCTCCTCCACCCCGGCAGGCCTCACGGTTAACGACCCGCACTTTACAGCACAGCCACAGTCGAGTTTCACAACCAACGTTGGCATTGCCACCAATTTCACGGCTGCGGCGACCGGATCAGGCACCATCTCGTATCAATGGTACAACCAGTCAGGCTCGGTGAACAATGTCGGCGACATTTCGGGCGCAACCACCACCAACCTGATGTTCACCAACCTGCAGCTTTCTGACGCTGGCACTTACTATTTGGTGGCCACCGGACCAGGCGGCAGCACGTCAAGTTCAAATTTGGTCATTACTGTTCTGCCCATTGTCACTCAGCCGCCGAATTCTGTGGTTGCGACTGTGGGAGGCGCCGCTAATATCGCTGTCGGAATAGCCGGATCAGGCCTGGCTTATCAATGGTACAGCGTCGCCTCGGGGCTGCTTGCCAACACCGGGGACTTTGCGGGCGTGGCCACATCCAACTTGACCATTGCCAATGCGCAATCAAGCGACCAAGGCATTTATTATGTGGTCGTCAGTTGGGCTGGCGGCTCTCTGTCCGAGCAAAGCTCCAATTCGTACTTCTATGTTGAGACCAGCGCCCTTGGCCCGTTCTCGCCTTCCAATGTGCCGCCCACCGTCGCCGCCAGCTCGCAGGTCGATTATGTCATTCTTGACGCGAACTCTGGAAATGACACCCCTGGCTTCACCATTCCAGCCGGCTGGAACAACAATCTGTCCCTTCCAGCTAGCAGCGGTGACCAAACATACACCACGGCGACTACCTATAATGGCTTGCAAGGCGACACATTCACCGGCACGTTCGTAAACCCGATTGAGCCCAACTGGCGTCGGTTTGCGAGCTATCCAGTCATTGATGTTTTGCTGCAAGTGTATGGCAACTCGGACATGTACAATGCCACCAATGGTGGATTGCCGACCACTTGGACGGAGGGCCAACTGAATTCCCCTCCAGATTACGTCCACCAAGGCACCTTTCCTTTGGGCGCGAACAACGGTCAATGGAATTGGATGTTGCTCGAAGTAACCAATCCCGTGAATACTGCGACCGGCTCTCGCTTTGTCGGCGATACAACTCCGAATGTCCAATCAAGCGGTGGGGCGGCTGGCGGAATCAATAACTGAACGATCCGATTGGAAGGCTGGACTTCCGGCTTGACCATCCGCACCATTGCGCTTGGACCGCAAGGCGTGTTTGGGACAACCAATGAGATCAACAGGTTTGAGGTTCCCGCCAGTTGCGCCGCGGAACCGGCGGCCAATCTGGTGTATGTTGACTTCAATCAAGGCATTACCAACAACCTGACGGTGAACAATAACGGGGCCGTGGAAGAAACCTACCAGGCAGTCAGCGGGGTCGGTCCGGCGGGCGACCTGCGCACAGCCATTCAGGCGACCAGTCAGTTCATGGAATTCCCCATTCTTGACAATGCTTTGGGCCTGCCGTGCAATGAGAACCTCAGCATGCAACTCTGCATTGAGTTCTATGACGATCCTGCGTTGGCCGGGGAGCAGTTTGGCCCTTACGCCTATGCCACCGATCCCTATGGTGATTACGGTTTTGTGCCCGGTTATCCCAGTACTTATAACCAAGCCTTTTATACCCTCACCGGAACCGGCCGGTGGTTGAAGGTGGATTGGTTTGTTGGACCGGCCAACTTGGCGGGCCTTAATACGGCGCCGTTAACCGGCGGCCCGCTGGTTTACTGGGGGTTGGCAGGCACTCCTCCTTACATTGACCGGATTGAACTCGGTGTGGTTCGCACTGGCACAAACGCGCTCGCCGGCCAGACACCCGACCCCTCATATAATATCGATCCGTTCATTTGCGACACCAATAACAATACCAACGGCTATTATGCGGAGTGGGATCCAACCGATGGTGTGCTAAACAACCTGACCACTGGCGGCGGCTATGCCACAACTGTGACGGGTCCCTCTGGCGACCAACGCACTGCCGAAGTCCCGAACCCCACCGGCGGCGGCGCCTACTACGAGCAGTTTCAACTGCAGAACAATCCCTTCGGACCCGTCCTGCAGGATAACGCGGACGTGGCCATGATCGTGACCTATTACGATGCCGCGAATCTGGCCAGCAACACCCTGGGTGTCAATACGATTACCACCATGCTTGATGGAAATCTGGCCATCCTCAGCCCGTCGGGTTCAAACACCTCGGTGACACTGCAGGGAACCGGCAAGTGGGTGGACGCGTATTTTGAAGTTCCAAACGTCAACTTCGCGGCCACAACATCATTCGCTGCGGCGCCAAACTTTATTTGCCGTTATGCATCCAGCGCTCCCATTTATATCTCGCGGGTTCGCTATAACGTGATCCGTCCCTGTGGGCAATACGAGGGCATCGACTATCTTCAGGGAAACATTGGCATCACGCAAACCAATGGCGGGGTAACCCTCAATTGGCGCGGAACAGCCACAATGCAAGCCTCGGCTGTCGTGACGGGAGTGTACCCCAACGTGGTGACAGTCACCAATACGGTGACCAATACTTACACGTTGCCGTCCACCAACAACGCAGAGTTCTTCCGGCTGCAGTTTCCGAGCTATCCGACGAACCTGAGCCCTTACGCACCGACACCCTGAGTGAAGGTCTTTTTAAGTCATGGCGCGGACCGGGTCGCGCCATGACTACAACAACGCTAACGTCAAATTCTCACTTTCGCTGATCACGAGTGATGCTGGAAGTCACTGAAAACAGGCCAGTTCAGGTAATCCTGCGCATAAAAAAAGGAGTCGCCATTCTTACTTTTATTCTTACTTTGTGAGCTTTCAGAATGTCGAATGCCACAAAACTATTGATTTCATTGGTGTTTTTTGATGTTGGAGCGGGTGAAGGGAATCGAACCCTCGTCTCGGTGACATTGCTATTTAGTAGAGGGTGTTGCGAAATCAAAAGCGTGAAACATTGATTTTACTGGTTCTTTTGCGCTGAAATGCCGACTTGTTGACGCTCCAAGCTACAGATTTGGAGTAGTCACAGGAGTAGTCACAAGGTTCAGTGAATTTCGATTTGTCTCAAGTTAGTGCGGCATGTTCCAGTTTTTACGCATTATGCTGATGATGAATAGGTTGCGCGACCGAATTGAGACATTGTGAAACCACGCGAAACAGTATTAGCCCAACTTCGGATCAGAAGGTTGGGGGTTCAAGTCCCTCCGGATGCACCAGCCATTATCGATCACTTACATTGTTTCAGCTTCCCTGATTTGCGCCATTTATTCGCGATCCGCTGCATAGAGAGCGGCGTTGACATTCCGACCGTCTCCCGCTGGCTCGGCCATAAGGATGGTGGTACCCTGGCAATGAAAGTCTATGGCCATCTCCGCAACCAGCATTCCGCCAGCATGGCCAAGCTCGTCAATTTCGCGCCAGCCGAATCGAACATCATTCCACTGACGGAACCAAAGGCAGACCCACCAAAACACGGCAGCAAGGCGCGTAGCGCTTAAATCCGGGTACTTACCGTCGCGCATGAGGAACTTACGACGCAACCTAATACCCTGCGACGATGGCATCGTTTCTTGAAAAGAAGAATGGACATGGTAGCCTGCTCTGATGAACTGGGATTTTACAGCTACCACGCCGACAGAATTGAGGATGGGTATCGCCCACGCCTTGCTTCGTGGGAGGGTGGCAAAAAGGATTGCCATTGAGAAATTGCAGATGACGCGGCTACTTGAAGCTCTGGCCCGAACTTCAATTCTTCAATATCCGGTTCATGTGAAACACACGACTGAATGCGTGCCGGACTTTCAACTCGCCTCTGGCAACCGTCGCATCTTCATTGAGTTGACACGAGTTAAGTTCCAGGACGTGGAGCACGGTCGGGCAATTCAAGAGCGGGGAATGAAGCGGACACTCTCAGTCACCAGCCTCTTTCCTAAGCCTGGAGGACCGCGTCAAAAGCAGGACATTATTCAGGACGGATTTGGGATGCCCACATGGCTGTTTCCTTCGTCTCCTGAGGACGACGAGCGAATCTGGCTGAAACAAGCTAGGGAGAGTCTCGACGCAAAGACCAAAGTGCTGGCGCGGAAGGACTATGCTCGCGGCGATGAAAACTGGCTGGTTCTCTTGGACCCTATAGGGACAATTTATTCCGAGCACCAAACCCGCAAGGATAACTTTTCGCTACTGCTTGCAGAATTTTGGTCGGCAGAATGGTTCTCTCGCGTGTTTCTTCAGGATACCTATTTTGACTGGCAGATGACCTTTACCCCGCGTGAGTCTGTCATGTTGCACAATGAGCCAACTGGACGACCTAAGGAGGTTTTGGAAGGCAGTTTTCACACTGACGATTCCTTGTTCGGTTCCTGAGCACAAAAAGTTGATGAATCGCTTTGTTACAGTGTTAATGGCCGCCACGCTGATGTTTTTGATCGGCTGTTCCGACTCCAAGGTTGTTCTTCAAGGAACAGGAGGCGGAAAGAAGCTCGTTTACGACCCAAACAATTTTCAGCCACAGGTCGAAACGCCAGAGGACATTACGATTCTCATTCAGGCAGCCGCAGAAACCATGACAAATGCCGCCAGCGCCCAATCAATAGTCACCGTTCAGGAGATTTCAGATGCGATTGACGCGAGCGATTGGCGAAAATTGGAGAGAGTTGTCGTTGAGTACCGTGTTGCCCATCGAAAATAGTGCTGCCCCATGTCCAGCGAAATCGAGTCCCCTGCCGAACATGTTGGAGAAACCCTATTCAGGGAGATCGTTGCCCCATAGTTTCTTCGGTCCCAACGACCGAAAGCGTGATCTCCTCGACTTCTCCGCCACGACTCAGGACAAACGAACTAAGAATGAGATTCTGTAAATCCGGGTTTTTCTTGAGCAAGATCGGGCACTCGTTCAGAGCAGAAAGAATCGGACTGATATTCTGAATCAACGAACAGCCGATTTGAAGATGTCCTCGTGCTCGGTATAATTTTGCGTCGTTGGATGCCTGAGAAATGCGGAACAAAACCGAGTCGTTTCCATCTGACATGAACAGTTTGCCTTCCGCCTCAATCCCAATAAGTCGGGAAACGATTTTTGTGACCACAAATGGCATCCAGCCAGCCTGGACCCATGCAGCAACGGGATTTGAAAGCGCACCGGGACTGCGTGCCTCGGACGGAGCTGTTTCACAAAGGGACGTCTCTGACTTCGTCACGGTGGTAAGAATGCGCGTACGACCGTCCGCGGATGAAAAGTGATGCCGTACGATGGGGTTGTCAGTGCATGGATGCTTCGGCCAAGGCGGGCCAAGTTCATCGAAGAATACCCTTCCCCCATAGGGTGATTGATAGAAATAGACGCTTGCGCCACAAACCGGGCAACGTGCGTTTGGGTTAATGTAGCTCGGATATGTAATGAACGGGAACTCGAACACCTCGCCGTCGCTCGTTGAACGG
>Ga0075522_10001264_pt1 | contig 19258 bp, 17 predicted proteins | sample NGEPerA_FD_74796 | JGI IMG/M metagenome (GOLD analysis project Ga0075522, IMG submission 74796) | Arctic peat soil microbial communities from the Barrow Environmental Observatory site, Barrow, Alaska, USA - NGEE PermafrostL2-A | ecosystem: Environmental > Terrestrial > Soil > Wetlands > Peat ... | reverse complement strand
CTATGCGCCCACCCCCGTGTCCGCCTATCTCCGCCCATTGAATCCGCGTTCCGACTAACGCGCGCACGGGCTTGACGTTGCCCACGCTCGGCGGGCAGGCGACCTGCGGTTCGATTTCCGACACATCGAATCTCCAGGTGGCTTCGGGACGTCGCCGGGGTTGCGGCGTAATCTCCAACCCCTCCCACGCCTGCATCGATTTTGCGGCGCGCGCGAACTCGAACAGCTTCTCATCCGGTTCGATGTACCCGCACTTCGCGCCCACATCCACGGTGATTAGCGGGAACAGCCAACGGTCGAAAAGGCTCAATCCTTCGATGAAGGGTCCGCTGAACTCCAGCGCCTTGTAGACGGCTCCGTCCTCCCCGATCTGAGCCACCAGCCACAAGGCAATATCGCGCGCCGAGGTGCCGTCGCGCAGTGCGCCAGACAGCTCGATACGAACAGTGGCCGGCACGCGGAACCAGGCTTTGCCGTGCGGAAACACCATGCCGGCGTGACAGTCGTTTCCAACTGCCACCGCAAACGCACCCAGCGTGCCGTGCACCGGAGTGTGGCTGTCGGATCCGACAACTACCATGCCGGGGCCAATGAAGCCGCCTCGGGCGACGGCATTGTGGATATTGCCGCTACCGCAGTTGAGCAATGTGATGCCGTATTTCTCCGCCCAATCGCGATCGGATTTGAGCACCTCGGCCTCGCGCTCTCCGGGTGGCGAGAAAATATGATCGAACACCATGATCACGCGATCGGGGTGTTTGAGCGGCTTGTTGACCTTCTCGTCGTAGACGCGCGAGGTCATGTACCCGCTCAGATCGTGCATGATCATGCGATCAACCTCGGCAATGACTATATCGCCGGGCGAGACGCTGCCGCGTCCGCTCGCGCGCGCGAGAATGCTCTCGATCAGGTTCACGCCAGGACCTCACGGGGGTCGGTGATCACGCCAGTAATGGCAGAGGCGGCCGCCGTCGCAGGACTGGCCAGGTAGATGGCAGATTCGTAGCTGCCCATACGGCCGCGGAAGTTGCGATTGGCGGTCGAGAGCGTGACCTCACCCTGGTCCATCGCGCCGCCATCCCCGGCACAGGCGCCGCATCCGGGATTCGTGATAAGGGCGCCGGCTTCGATGAGCGTCGACAGTACGCCGCTGTCCGCCGCCTTCTTCATGGTATCGCGTGAACCCGGCGTGACGAGCAATCGGACTCCTGCCGCCACCCTGCGCCCTTTCAGGATCTTCGCGACCTCCACCAGGTCGTCATACTTGGCGTTGGCGCAGGAACCAACAAATACCTGGTCCAGCTTCACTCCGGCGACCTCGCCCACAGGGCGTACGTTGTCGACCGCGTGCGGGCATGCCACTTGTGGCGCGAGACTCGTGGCGTCGATCGAGAGTTCGCGTACATAACGGGCGCCGGCATCCGGCAGCAACGCATGGCGCGCGGGATCCTCGACGCCAGCGGTTGCCAGATAGTCGTAGGCGAGCGCATCGGGACGCACGTAGGCGTTCTTGGCACCGAGCTCCATGGCGAGATTGCAAAGCGTCATGCGCTCGGAGATCGACATCGATGCCGTCAGCGCTCCGTCGAACTCCATCGACAGATACGTTGCGCCGTCGGCGGTCAGGTCGCCGATGAGCTTGAGCATGACATCCTTGGGAAAGACGCCAGGCGAGAGTCGTCCCGCAAGCGTCACCCGCATGGACTCCGGCACCATCATCCAGAGTACGCCCGTCACCCAGGTAGCTGTAATCTCGCTGAAGCCGACGCCCGTACCAAGCGCACCGAGCGCACCGTAGATTGTCGAGTGCGAATCGGTGCCGATGATGATCTCACCGGGCCTGATGAGACCGCGTTCCATCAATATCAGGTGGGCGATGCCCTCGTTGACATCGAAGAAATGCCCAACGCCGTAGCGCCGCGCAAACTCCCGGCACAGCCGATGGTGACCGGCTACCTGTGCGGTGGGTGCGGGTGCGATGTGATCCATCACCATGGCAATTCGCTCGGGATGGCGGATCGTGGCTCCCGGGAGCTTTTCGAAGGTCTTGATGCAACGCCAGCTCGCCGTGTGACTCATGTAAAGGTCGGGTGCCACCTCGACGATGGTGCCCGGAGCGAGACCGCTCGAGCCGGAAGCGCGCTCGATCGCCTTCTGTGCAAAGGTCTTAGCAGATTCCGTCACCGCCGTGCCTCGGATGCGAGCTTGCGCGCGATGTAGGGAATCAATCCGCCTGCATTGAGGATGCGCGTCAGATTTTCGGGGTAGGGCGGAAATGAGAAACGTCCGCTCGGCGTCTCGATCATGCCCGCCGCCACATCGATAAATACCTCGTCACCGTCGGCGATATGAGCCTCCGCATCGGCCGACTGCAGGGCGGCGAGCCCCGTATTGATGGCGTTGCGGAAGAAGACGCGAGCGAATGATTGTGCCACCACGGCCTGAATGCCCGCACCGACCAGGCAGCTGGCGGCCTGCTCGCGGGCGCTACCGCAACCGAAATTCCTGCCGGCCACTATCACTTTGGCCGCCCGAAAGCGGTCCTGAAACTCGCGCCCGAGCGGCTCAAAGGCGTGCCCGGCGAGCTCTACCGGGTCGATGCTCGTCAGGTATCGGCCCGGGATGATCACATCGCTGTTGACGTGATCGCCGAGCTTCACGCATCGACCGCCGATGAGCGATGACCCGCGTTCGTTCATGGCGTGGTGGACTCCAGGAACCAGTCGGTGGGTACCTCGCGTCCCAATCCCCGCTGCTTCGCCAGCTCCAACACGCGCGAGCCCACGGCGGCAAACTGCAATCCCATGCCGGTATTGTTAGCGAAAACGGTGATCTCTTTTTCCGAACTGCGTCCCTTACCGCGCCCGCTCAGGAGGTCGCCGATCGACACGATGTCGTCCATGGTGATGCGGCCGCGGGTCACGGGGCCGAGGATGTCGAACTGATTGTCGTGCAGAATCTGCTCCTTGGCGGTGACGACGATGCGGTCGGCGCGATCGAAGGTCACATCGTCCAGTTCACGGCGCTTGGCGGTTCCGTCCGGCGAGGTGATGGCCGTGACGTGTGTACCTGCTTCGAGCCACTCGCCCTCAAAACACGGATCCATGGCGGCTGTCGCACAGGTAACGATCTCGCAACCCACCACGGCGTCGCGCGGCTGATCGACTGCAACGATGCGGACTTCCGGGAAGTGCGAACCTTCCGTCTGCGCAAATCTCTGGCGGTTTGCGGGAGTCGGGCTGTACACACGCACCTCCCTGATGGAGGGCCGCACGCGCAATAGACAGTGCAGATGCGATTCCGCCTGCCACCCGGACCCGAAAAGACCCGCGACGCGCGGCGACTTCACTGCCAGCTCACGGATCCCCAGTGCCGAGGTGGCCCCGACGCGCCACTTCTGCACGATGCTGTCGTGCATGACACAGAGCGGCTCCAGGGTGCTCATGCTGAACAGGAACACCAGACCGACGTACTTGCCCCCTGGTGCCGCCGGCAACAGGCGCCTGCGCTCTACTCCGTTGGCAAGGCGCTCGACACCGACCAGGTCCGAAGTAATGCGTAGAGCCCAGACGCCACTAGAGACACTGCCGCCTTCCTGAGACTTGAAACGGAAATGAAATCCCGGGTGCCTGGCGTCCTCGACGGGAAAGTAGGTATGGCTGCGCTCGCGATTTGCGGCGCGTGCATCGGCATATTCCTTGTACGCAATCTCGAGCGAAGACATGCAGTCCTCCACCGTCAATACGCTCTCGACATCCTCGTTCGACAACACCAACATGCTTCAAGTGCTCCTTGATCGAGTCGTCCCTTCGATAAATGCAGTCCGGTCAAGTGGGGCGAATGCAGTTCAGTAACTTAAGAAGTGTACTGAGCAGTACTGCCCTCCGCAATTTTGCACACCTACAGCACCACCGTCGCCGAACACCTCGCCGTGATCGCGATACTTTCGGCTGCATCCGGTGCTCTGGCAGCCGGTACTCATCATCTGGCGGACCTCACGGTCACTGCTGATCCGCGTGATACTGATTGAGCTCGATGACCTGGCCGTCCGGATCGACGACGTAGATCGAGTCCGGCTTGCCGTCATCAGCGAGCAGCGGCGTGTTGATGAATTGGATACCGGCCGCCTTCAGCTTCACCAGCAGCCCGGCGAGATCCGTCACCCGATAGGCGTTGTAGCCCTTGCCCTCGAAATTGCCGGTCGGATTCCTGTAGATGCTCTTGTCGAGAGGCGTGCCCGTCATCTCCCAGACCTCGATCCAGGGTACGTGCGACCCGATCGTCGGTCCGCCCGGCATGTTTAGAAGGAGGTGCTTGTATTGCCCCGTCTTGAGGCCTAGCAGTTGGTCCATAGCTGGGTTCTCGGCTCGATCGGTGATCTCGTGCGCTACTGTAAATCCCAGTAGATCCACGTAGAAGTGCCGGCACTTAGCGATGTCCCCGGTGAAGATGTGCGTATGATCCAGGCCGAGCACGCCCGCCGGGCTCGGCGCGAGGGTCGCGGGATGATCGACCGTCGGCACGTTGAAGTGCGGCAGGTGGTACGAGCTCCCCGCCGGCGGCGCGCCCGCCGTGCCGCCCGATTGTTCCTGACCGGCGCCTTGCACCGCGGCGCCGGTCGAAAGCGCGGTCAGGAGAATCATCCCGTGCCAGGCCGCTCTGCGCGCTCGTGCCTTTCCTGGCAAGTCGTTGGTTCGCATGTCGATGTCCTCAGGTTTGTGACGATTGGTGACTAATCGCTGTCCTGTCCCCAGTAGTTGTTCAGCTCGATCGCCTGTCCGTCCGGATCGATCATGTAGACCGCGCCGGGCAGGTGATGGACGGGATTGATGTTTGGCTCGGCTACGAACTTGACCCCCTGAACCTTAAGACGCGTGATGATCTCCGCCAGATTCTTCACTCGATAGGCGTTGTAGCCCTTGCCCTGAAAGTTGCCCGTGGGATTGTTATAGATACTCCTATCAAGCGGGACTCCGGTAATCTCCCAAAGCTCGATCTGCGGAACGTGCGTGCCATAGGAAGGTCCGCCTGGCATGTTCAGGAGCGCCGACTTGTAGTGGGCGTTCTTAAGACCCAGCAGATTGTCCATGCGCGGATTCACTGGTGTGTCCTCGACGGGCGTGGCTTGCGTAAAGCCGAGCAGGTCGACGTAGAAGTGAATGGATCGATTGATGTCGGCCGTAAAGATGTGTGTGTGCTCTAGCCCGTAGAAACCCTTCGCATTCGCACGTACGGGAGCCGGATGATCGACGTGCGGCAGATTCTGTCCGGCATCCGAATAGGCGTTGGGGGGCGGTGCAGTGGTCTGCGCGGTAGCGCTGGCCGACATAGCGGTGGCGACTCCGCTGAGGGCCGCACCAATCAACGCTCGAGCGAAGCGACTCTTCCCGGCAGGATGCATGGCGTTCATCTCTCACTCCTTAATGGTGGTGGCGCGTGCGCGCCTGCTCAGTTCCAATGGATATTCGAGGGCTGGTTGTGCGCGCCGCGCGAGACGTATTCGTAAAGCGCCCCAACGTCGTCCTCGCTGAGCTCGCCCGAGAAGTTCGGCATACCGAGCGGTTCGAGGATGCCCTCCAGCACGATGGACCGGAAGCCGTCGGGCCCTATCTCATGCACACGCTCCAGGTTGGGCAGATTTGGAGCGGAACCGGACCTACCATGACAGGGGGCGCAGTGCCCGTACAACCGTGCGCCGCGTGTCATCAACTCCGGATCGGCCGGCGGGAACTTGCTCAAATCCACGACGGGCGGGCCTTTCGGCACAGGGCGCTTCGGAGGCGTCGGAACCTCGCCGCCATCGAGCTTGAACACCAGCATGCGGCCCTGGTTCTCGTAGATCCTGGCCGCGGAGTCATCCGCCATCCGCCAGCTGAGAGCACCGCCGTAGCCAGCGGCAACCGCGACATATTGTGTTCCGCCCACCGTGTACGTCATCGGCCCCGCAATGGCGGCGCTGCCCGTGAACAGCCGCTTGAGCTCCGCGCCCGTACGCGCATCGTAGGCATTGAAATAGCCATCCTGTGTCGGTTGAAACACAAGGTCGCCGGCCGTGGCGAGGACGGATCCGTTCCAGGTGGCGCTGTGTTTGACCTGCCAACGAACTACGTGAGCAACTGGATCCCAGGCGCGCAGAAACCCTCCGATGTCGACCGTCGGTTGGCCCTTGGTCATCTCGGCGAGCTGCTTGGGCGAAGCGATCAAATGCCAGATGTAGGAGTGCGCGGGATTCATCGAGAAGGACGTCGGATTATCCTGCGCCGGGATATAGACGAGCCCGGTCTTCGGGCTGTACGCCTGCGGAAACCAGTCGTGCGCACCGTTGCCATTCGGAAAGATCAATCGATCGTGTTTGCTGTAATCGGCATAATCGGTTACTACTGGGCGCCCGGTTTTCATATCGATACCGCTGGCCCAGTTCACTGCGCCGTACTGTTGCGCCGACAGTAATTCACCGGTCTTGCGATCCAGGACGTAGAAAAACCCGTCCTTCGGCGCCTGCATCGCCACCTGGCGCACACGACCATTGATCCGAACATCCGCCAGCGTGATGGGACTGTCCGCGTCGTAGTCCCAGCGGTCGCCTGGCACTTCCTGGTAGTGCCAGGCCACACGCCCCGTGTCCGCATGCAGCGCCATGATGGACGTGATGTATAGGTCGTCGGTCTTGTCCTCCGGTCGCTGCTGCTTCCAGGGACCGGTGTTCCCAGTGCCGAAATAGAGCAGATTCAGCTTAGGATCGAAGGACATCTCCCCCCAGACGCTGCCGCCGCCTTGATCAGTCCACACATCATCGGCAGGCCAGGTTCTAGCCGCCGCGGCTTCATCGGCATTCTCGAACGGACCGCTCGGACCCTTGGGCACTACGAAGAATCGCCAGACTTGCGCGCCGCTTCGGGCGTCGTAGGCAGTCACATAGGCGCGAACTCCTAAATCGCCACCGCTATTGCCGAGGATCACCTTGCCATTTATCGCTAGCACGGGACCCACCACACTGTATGGACGATCGTGATCGATGATGGTGTCGACATTCCAGTCGACTTTGCCGGAGGCGGCATCAAGAGCCACCAGGTGCCCATCGAGCGTGGCGACATAGACGCGGCCTTTCCACACCGCAAGGCCCCGATTGACGATGTCGCAGCACACGTGCCTGACGACGCTGGATCGATTGACTGGCTCGTAGGACCAAAGTGTGTGCCCGGTCACCGCATCGAATGCGAACACCTGGCCCCAGGTGCTGCTCACATACATGACACCGCCGACGACGATCGGGGTAGCTTCCAGACCACGATCGGTATTCATGTCTGCCTGCCAAGCGAAGCCTAGTCGCCCCACCGTCTGCGTGTTGATCTGCGCCAGCGGCGAGTAGCGGCGCTCCGAATAATCCCCACCGGTCGATGGCCATTGCGATCCATCTTTCGCAAAAGCCGCCACCGTGGCCGCATCGACATTGGCGGCAATCGGGGGCGAGGCCTCGGCCGGCGTCGGCGACAGCGGAGCCATCGCCAGCCCAGCCAGCACGGGGCAGAGCATTCGTAGATTCACGGCCAACTCCGGGCACACGCCATCACAGCTTATTTGAGCGCGCTCGGGCTCGTAACGACGTTCGGGCACAATCACTGGGTCGCATAGGCAACGGAGACGCCATAGGTGCGCGGATCGCCGTGGAATGAGACGGCCGCGCCCGCAGTCAGGAACTCATTGCCGACGGTATAGGTGATGTAGTGGCGATCCGCAAGATTATGGCCCCAGAGCGAGAGGGTCCAGTGGCCGTCGCTGCTGCGCCAGGGAAGATTCCCATCGATCACGCCGTAGCCGCCAGCGCCGTATCTGCTCGGGTTCAGGTTCTCATGGGGATCGAACCACACATGTGAGCGATACGTTATGCGGACCTGCGGCTCGAAAGTACTGCCACCCGGTAGCAGGAATTTATACTGTGCGGACGAGTCAGTCGTGAACTTGGGCGCATTGGTAAACTCGTGCCCCGCAAAGCTCAGGAACGGCAGGAACTGGAACTGGTCGTAGCGCGTGTTCAACAGTCCCGCTGACGCCGAGAACGACCACCCGGCAATATCGCGCGCGTCGAGCTCGATTTCCGCTCCCTTCGATTTGCCACTGGCGGCGTTCTTGGTGAGCGCCTCTGTGTCGCCCGGGACCAAGGGGTTCGGCACTAGCACCAGGGTCTGGAGATCTGTGAGATCGTTGTAAAAGAGGGCCAGATTCGCAATCAAATGCTGATTGAAGGACGTAGTCTTCAGGCCCACTTCGTAGGTGTTGTCCCGCTCAGGATTATAGGGTTCCAGCGTCGAATCGGCGCTGAACCCACCGCTCTTGAATCCGCGGCTCGCACTGGCGTAGGCGAGCAGTCCCTTGATCGGACGCCATTCCCCTACGATGCGTCCTGTTGGTGCCGACCAGTTATCCGACTTGCTGAGATCGTATTGGGGCAGGAAAGCAGGACCGGCGTCGGGGGACTGGATCGAGCCAAATCCGTGCGCCTGCTTGACCTCACGCGTGTAACGCGCCCCAATCCCTAGAGTGAATGTGTCCGTGATGGCCCAGCGCACGTCTCCAAACACCGCGTAGTTATAGGATATCTGCGAGACACCATCGTTAGTATTGGACGCCAGGCCCTCTCCGGCAAAGATGGGGTCCGTGAACGCCGGGTTCTGCGCCTGATAGAGATTCAGATCTTCGTGGTAGAAATAGAGGCCGGTAACCCAGTCGAACGGCCCGCTTTTCGATGCTAGCCGAAACTCCTGACTGTATTCGTTGACATTATTCGGCGACTGGTCGATGGCAATCATCTGTGGCGAGCCATCGAAATCGATATAGTCGCGGTAGTTCGCGTGATCAAACGCACTGATGGTGGTGAAGGTCATTCCCAGAAAATTGATGTTTCCTGTCAGATATGCGCCCTTCGCATTGATGACTTCCTGCGGGGCGAACGACAGTGACACCTCATTCCAGGGCAGGCCCGCGCCTTTATATCCCGTGAAGGTATTGACGTTCAGGTCTGAGTAGACGACCGGAGTGGTACTGTTGCTGCCGTTGCCATGCAAATTGAGCGTCCAGCTCATGTCGGAGCTAGGCTTCCACACCGCCAGGGCGCGTGCACCCCAGTTGCTGACATCATCGAGGTGGTGAGTTCCTGGCGCATCCTCGTTGATGTTGGTCACCCAGCCGTCGCGATTGCGCATCACGCCAGACACACGCACCGCCAGCGTGTCGGAAACAGGAATCGAAACGCCGCCATCGACATCGCGCTCGTTGAAGCGTCCATAGGTAACCGAACCGTCGGCTTCAAACTGGTCTCCGGGCTTGCGCGAATACAAATCGATGGCGCCGGCGTTGGTGTTGCGCCCGAAGAGGGTGCCCTGCGGACCGCGCAGAACCTCGACGCGTTCCTGGTCGAACATCTGTCCGAGCTGCGCACTGCGCGCGCCAATGTAGACGTCGTCGTAGTAGACGCCAACGGGTGAGACTGCGGTGGGCCCGAAAACCTGACCGATGCTGATGCCCCGGATCGAGATGTTTGGGTTACCCATCGCATAAGGCGTCACGAAGTTCATATTCGGCGTGGAATCGGCGAGTTTGCCGATGTCTGTGACACCGCGGCTCTTGAGATCCTGCTGTGTGAGGACTTCCATGGACAGCGAGACATCCTGTACCGATTGCTCGCGCCGCTGAGCTGTGACTAGGACCTCCTGGAGCTCGGAGTCGCCTTCGCCTGCGGCGGTGCGCGCGGGCGCTGGCGCATTCGATTGATCGGCGGCGGATGCGCCGGTTGACCAGAGAATGGCTGCAACAAGCGCCGAAACCGTCGAAGCGCGGCCTGTGATCTGACTTCGGCCAGGTAATTCAAACTCAAACATGTGACCCCCCCTATTCACTTAGGATCCTTGCCGGACTCAGTTTGAATCCGACCGCTGCGGAAATTTTGACGAGATATGCAGTATACTGAGTAATACCATAGCAGCGCGCCTGACGGAGTGTCAAACTCATCGATGCACTATTTCCCCCGCATAAACGCAGCGCGCGCGGCGCGGTCAGGCGAAGAGGCTACGATAGAAAATAAATGCCTCACAGCGGCGCATCCGGATTGATGAGCGTGCGCCACATATGCGCTACCGGGCCGTTGTCGTTGCCGAGTCCCCCGGCCGGCTGTTTGAAATGACGACCGACGATGTCGGTGAACGTTTCGAATGCCACGACCGCCTTGGGATCGAAGGCATAGAGGTCACTGACAGTCACCTCGCGAGCATCACCGTACCAGCGATGCTTGCGCACGAACTGATAGGTCTGCTCAAGACGCGGATCTGGGGCAAAGTCATCGCCGTAAATCCGTCGGTAGATATCCGGGTAGGTATATCCGACCTCGGCGTCTGCGAAGAAACGCAAGGGCTGGTGATACTTGATCGCGAATGCCGTCCGTTCGGATACGTACGGCTCCATGAGCTGCGCGCCCCAATATCCATGGTCCGCGCACATGAACTCCTGCGCGATATCGTGCAGCAGGCAGGCCAGCACGATCTCCTCGTCTGCGCCTCGCCCGAGCGCTTTGTTGGCGCTCTGCAGGCAATGATTGCCGGTGTTCGCCAAGCGAAGCCGGAAGAAATCGGCCAGTTTCGGGGCCACAGGCATGGGCGGTAAGCGCGCTACGAGGCCACCCTCGGCGCGGCTCCAGAACATGCGGCCAACCCCGCGCCTGTACGGACGGGTGGTGATCTGCGCATCGAGTTCGGCAACCGTTGGGTAACGCGCGGAAGGTACGGTAAGCGCGGCCGAGCCAGCCGGCAGTGCTGCACTCACGTTCGGCTCGGATGTGACCTTTTCAGTGTGCAACTGCCGATCCCCCAGCCCGTGCTCCTCGGCCATTCGTTATCTCCTCAACGTTCGCAGGCGGAACAGTATGAGGTCCTTTTAAGGTGCTGCCATTATAATCAGTACACTGAGTATCAAGTCAATACCCGGAGCCTTTACCGAACATCTTCGCTACTGCCTGGGTCTTCCTGTGGTAGTACGTCTGATAGATTATGGTCACGGCCACCGAGGACGCCATACCCATTGCGAGCGGAATGGTCGCGAGGTAATAGAGGCTCTTGATGGAGACGTGCCGACCCAGCAGTATCCCGACAAGCGCGGGTCCAGTCGCCCCTCCGGCCCGCGCAAACAGCATGAACCAACCGATCCCCAAGCCACGAATTGAGGTGGGATAGATCGTGCTGACGCAGAACACCTGAGCAAAGTGCAGCCCGAGTACACAGAAGCCCGCGAGCGAACACCACAGAAGCAAGGTCGATTCGCCACTCACCGGCATTCCCAGAGCGGCCACGACGGGGATGCTTAGAGCGTAGAGAATCGTACACGACAACATGCCGAATCGATCCAATGGCCGCATGATAACCCATCCTCCCAAGGTTCCAACGAATTGGAACAAGGCCACCGCCAGCGACGCCTTGCTGAAGGCGACGCCCGAATCGGTCAGCAAAGTTGGAAGCCAGCTGTTGAAGGAATGAAAAACGATCTGTGCGACGAAAGCTCCGAACCATAACAGAGGTGTCAGCAGCAGCAGCTCACCGGCAAAAAATTGCTTCTGGGAAAATCTCTCGGGATTGGCCTCTCCGCCGAGGACGAATTGATCTCCAGGAGTCGCGTGGAATTGCGGGTCGAAGCGGCGCAGCAACAAGGCGAGCTGAGCCCGTCGCTTGTGGCGCAGCGAGTGCAGACAAAGAAATTTCGGGGACTCTGGTAGATAGAGATAGACTGCGCCCGCGAGAATGATGGGCGCTAATCCGCCGATGAAAAATAGGCCAGACCACCCGAAATGAGTCAGCAGCGTCGCCGCCGCCAGGCCCGGCAAACCCGATCCTATCGTAGTCCCTGAGAATACGATGGTCACTAGGGTGGCGCGCAGACGCCGCGGCGCGGACTCATTGATGTATGCCACGGTGACCGCGAGTGCACCAGACATTCCGATCCCGGCAAAGAACCGCGCGATCACCAGCGGAATCAGCGAAGTGCATAGCCCCGATACAATGCCGAACACTCCGATTATCACGCTGGCGATAATGATGGCGTTACGGCGACCTATTCGATCGCCGACGGCACCGAACAAGTAGGGCCCAATTAGTCCGGCGATTAGGCTGGAGCTGAAGAGCGGCCCGAGGGATGCTCGACTCAAACCCCAGGCTTTGAGGATGGCAGGGCCAGCAAATGCGGCGACCGAGATGTTGTAGCCATCCGCCAGCGTGACGAGCGTGCATAGACACACAATCCCGATCAAGAATCGATTTATTGGCTGGCGGTCGATCAGTTGCGTTACGTCGATGCAAGTTTTCATACTTTAGCTGCCCCCGGCTCAATGTATCTCGGCGGGCATTATCGGACATGCCGCGCCAGATCGATTCCTCGATCGCCAGACTGCGCGCCCGGGCACGCAAAAGTCTAGCTGAAATGCCTGACGCCCTCTATGAATGGCTCGAAGTTGATCGCGCCAAAACTTCAATTTAAAGTATGGCCAAGTGCTGCAGCACGGCTTGGGCGTGCATTCGACATCGAAAGTCCCGATTCTGAGGAGTCGTTCCGATGACATGAAACGAGGGGCTCGCTGTACGCAAAGATTTTCAAGAACCCACAACGCCCAGAAATAAAAGAGCATTACGGGACTTTCGGCCGAAAGCACTAAATACAGCAGCCCGATAAGGGCACTTCTGCGCTCTAATGGTCGGCCGCATGCTAGACCCGGCCATTGTCGGAGCTCGATTTGGAAGCCGCAGCAAGTCGAATTTCTGTTGTCACGCATCGATACGAAGACCCTATCGAACGGGCAACTGGTTGTTGGCCGCCTAAGGAAGGTCCACGTAGGATTCGGCCGCAGGCGCTAATGCCTTCGCACCTTTTTAAGGTAGTGCTGGGCGCACTCCTTACTTGATGTAAGATATTCTCCTATTTGTAGGGATTGTGGGGAGAGTATCAGTGGCTACCGCGACAATAACCAGTAAAGGTCAGGTCACCCTGCCCAAGGCTGTTCGCACGAAACTTGGCCTTGAAGCTGGCCACCGTGTGGAATTCATCGAGACGGACGCCGGCTTTCTTGTAAAGCCTGCCACCCGGGATATCCGATCGTTGAAGGGAATCCTGCCAAAGCCCCGACGGCCCGTCACCATCGAGAGCATGAATCGCAGCCTGTCGCGGATGGGCCGATTGCGGTGATTGGTCTGGATACCAACGTTGTTGTCCGTTACCTCGCCCAGGACGATGGCCGACAAGCCACCGTTGCAAATCGACTGATTGAGGGATCCCTGTCCGCCGAATCGCGCGGCTTCATATCGATCGTAACTTTGGCAGAGATAGTCTGGGTAATGTCCACTACCTATCGGGCGACGAGGACGGCCGTGGCCGACACCGTTGAGGGACTGTTAACTGCGCCGCAGCTAACGCTTGAGAAGGCCGATGTAGTCTGGCGGGCCCTACGGGCGTACCGAGACTCCAGGGCGGATTTCAGCGACGCTGTCATTGTTGAACTCGGGCGCGACGCCGGTTGTTCGAAGACTGTTACGTTCGATCGAGACGCGGCCGGACATCCCGGCTTCGAGGCTCTTCGTTGAGCAAGTCAAGCAGCAGGTGTAACCTCAGAAGTTCTACGCCGCACGAGCCGTCGGTACCCAAGCCAGACACCAGTCACGGACGACAGCGTGACACCGGTCAACAACAGCAGCATCAATGCGTCCCATCGCGGGCGGACTCTCAATGATGCTGAGAAATCCAACCGGTGCAGCCCCTGATGCCACCAGCGATAGCCCCGGGCGCCGCGGTCAATTTTTGCCAGCAGCTCGCCTGACTCCGGATCGACGTAGTAACGGGTAGCGGCAGCATCGCCGCTCACAATCCGATAAACCGGCAGCGGTACCACGTCGCGGTGATGACTGAAGTAATACTCATCCTCCTGCGACAGCAACGCCGGCGGTGTTGGCGCCTGTGCGCTGCCCAGTACGGTAGCGATCCGCGCCAGCTCCTCGCGGCGCAACGGTGCCGGCTCTGCGTTGGCATTGAAGCGCTGGCGCTCGCCACTGGCGGTAGTAGCGATGAGAAACAGTCGCCCGCCGAGCGATGCGCTGCGTATCGACACCAAGTCGGACTCATGCGCCGCCGCTGACGCCCGCAACGCCGCCTTCACCTCTGCACCGGATGGCGCCGGGCCGCTCAGGGCTGAGCGCTCCGCTTGCGCGTCACTCCCCGCAAGCCATCCCCACGGATTCATCGACAGTAATCCGCTAAGCACCCAGGACAGTGTCAACAGTCCGAATATCACACCCGCGGCGTGATGCCAGAGCGTGACGCCTCGATAGGGCGACCAGCGCCCGGGAGGCCGGCGTAACCACTGACGAACGCCCAGGTAAAGGCCTGTGCCGGCGAGAAAACACCCAAGCACCGAGGTGGCGATCAGAACCTGTCGCCACAATTGGGTCTGGTGGGGGACACCGCAGGAAACGGAGTTTTTAGCACGCTAAGCCGTGGAGACCGCTGATTTGCCCATCCGCAACGGCCGATACCGCCCCTTGGCGACCCGGCGGTTGGCGTGCCAGACGTAGTCGCCGGTCAGGTGGATATGCTCCCAGCCGAGCGGCGACAAATGGGGCAGCAACGATTCATCGATTGATCGCTCGGCGCGCAGGCTGTCAACCGCTCGCTCCAGATATACGGTGTTCCAGAGGATGATGGCGGCGACGACCAGGTTCAGTCCGCTGGCGCGGTACCGCTGATTCTCGAACGACCGATCCCGCAGTTCCCCGAGTCGGTAGAAGAAGACAGCGCGGGCCAGGGCGTTGCGCGCCTCGCCCTTGTTGAGGCCGTCGTTGACGCGACGGCGCAGCGACGGATCGCGCAGCCATTCCAGGATGAATGGCCTGCTACCGATTTCGATGACACCACCTTTAGCCTGATCGCCTCTGTTGTTCATACTCCAAGGGGCTCAGGTAATCCAATGTCGAGTGGCGTCGTCGCGGATTGTAGAACCGTTCGATGTAATCGAACACATCGGCTCGAGCCTCATCGCGTGTTCGGTAGACTTTGCGGCCGCACCGCTCTGTCTTGAGCGTCGAGAAGAAGCTTTCCATCGCGGCGTTGTCCCAGCAATTTCCTGAGCGGCTCATGCTGCAGATCACCCCATGGTGGGCCAGAAGCGCCTGGAACTGCTCACTGCTGTATTGGCTGCCCTGATCGGAATGATGCAGCAGCTCGGCGCTGGGCCGGCGTCGCCAGATTGCCATCAGCATCGCGTCGCTGACGAGTTGCGCAGTCATCTGCGACTGCATCGACCAACCCACCACCAGGCGTGAAAACAGATCCAGCACCGCCGCCACGTACAACCAGCCCTCATCGGTCCAGATGTAGGTGAAGTCGGCGACCCAGCGCTGGTTGGGCGCCGTAGCCTCAAAGTCACGATCCAGGACGTTCGGAGCAATCGCATGTTCCGGCCTCACGCCAAGATCGAACGGCAGCCGTCGTCGCTTGCGGCGGGCCTGCAGGCCCGCCGCAAGCATCAGCCGCTCCACGCCGTGGATGCCGCACAGCTGGCCCCAGGCGCGCAGATCCCGACGCACACGCCGCGCACCATAGGTCCGATCACTGTCCTCAAAGCTGCGACGAATCGCCCCTTGAAGCTGCTCATCGCGCCGCTCACGTGCACTCGGCGGTCGCTTTAACCAGGCGTAGTACCCGCCCCGCGAGACATCGAGCGCCTCGCACATCCACCGCATTGGCCAGATCCCTCGATGCTTCGCCATGAAAGAGAATCTCAGCTCGACTCTTTCGCGAAGTAGGCCGCGGCTTTTTTTAGTATGTCCTTTTCGGCCTTCAGCTTGGCGATCTCGCGCTTCAATCGCTCGATCTCAGTCTGATCAGCCGACTGCTGACCCTGACCCGGAAAGGCCTTGCGGATATCCCCGCTGGCCTCCCGAACCCACCGACTCACCACGTTCGCCCCGACGCCCAATTCCTTGGCTACCTGGGCATTGGAGACACCTCGTTCCCGCACCTGCTTGACCGCCTCGAGCTTGTACTCGCGGCTGAACTTCTGTCGCTTCATCTCCTACCTCGTTTAGCATCATCGCTCTAAACCAGGTGTCAACAAAACCGGTAGCAGGCCAGAATAACGTGCGCTCCAGGCGTCCCAACTCCCGCAGCGCCACGGCCAGGCTGTTCTGTCGCGGATAGGCGGCAAGCTTTCGCATGATCAGGGAGGCGGTCACCGTCCCATGGCGGATGGAGGCCACCAGTCGCAGCACATCCTCGTAATGTTGCTCGATGAGCTTGAGCTTCAGCGTGTCGCCGATGATGGGCTCCAAGGGAGAGCCGCAATAGTTCTTGTCCGGCACGTAAATGCGCGAGTCCGAGAGATCGCGGATCCGGGGCGCAAATCTGAAGCCCAGGAAATGACAGATGGCAAAGACATGGTCGGTAAAGCCGCCGGTATCGGTGTAGTGCTCCTCGATCCGGAGGTCGGACTCGTGGTACAGGAGGCCGTCGAGTACGTGCGTCGCATCACGCACGGGGGAGTTGATGACTTTGGTATGGAACGGCGCGTACTGGTCGGACACATGGGTGTAGAACAGCACGCCAGGTTCGTTGCCATAGTGGGCATTGCGGTGTCCGGCCGCTTCTCCCCGGCCGCCGGCACGGAACCGTTGGCCATCGGACGAGCTGCTCGTTCCCTCACCCCAGAAAGCAGCAAAGGGCAGGCGGTGCTGGAAGTTCACGATTTCAGCCAGCGCTCGGCTGTAGGTCTCATCACGGATGTGCCAGGCGGCTAGCCAGCTAAGCTTCGCAAGGCTCGTACCCGGACAGGCTTCCGCCATTTTCGTGAGCCCTAAGTTAATGTCGTCGGCGAGGACAGCGGTCAACAGCAACGCTGGATCCTTCGCGGTTGCCGAGTTTTTCAAATGCGTGAAGTGACGCGAGAACTGCGTCCACCGATCCACCTCCAGCAACAGATCCGTGATCTTCACGTGAGGAAGTCGTGCATTGACCTCGCGTTCGAGCTGTATCGCCTCCTCCGGCACCGCGTTGGCCAGCGGGGTGATCTTGAGCCCCGTGGATAGAACCTGTGCATCGGGCAGCTCGCCGGCGGCGGCCAGGGATTGAGTGGCGGCGAGCGATTCGCGCAGGCGTTTCAGTCGCTCCCCGAGGTATTCGGTGCACTGGGCCGGCACGTCGAGCCCGAGCCGGGATTGGCGAACCCGTTCGCTGAAATCTGAACGGGAGAGGAGGTATTCATCAAACTCCCGGAACTGCCGGCTGCCGACGACCCATGCATCTCCGGCACGTAGCGCGTTCTTCAGTTCGCTCATCGCGCAGAGCTCGTAGAACTTCCGGTCGATGCCGCCTGCGGGCATGACCAGCGGCGCCCACCCAGGACGGACGAACCCCGTGGGCGCGTCGTCCGGTAGGCGCCGCGCTCCGGAAGTATTCAGGGTCTTGAGCAGATCTATCGCGGCCATCAAGGGTTTGGTCACCGGAGCACCGCGGAACTCGAGCGCCTCCAGTAGTGTGGGTGCGTAGCGGCGCAGCTGACCGTAGTAGTTGCCCACCAGGGCCCGCTGATCAAAGGACGCATCCTTCGCCAGCTTCTGCGCATCCGCAACGCTTTGAGTGAACACCTCCCAGGGCATGAGCGCCTCGATCGCCGCAAAGGGATCCTGCTCTGAGGCCCGCGCATCGATCAGGGCGACGCCGACCTTGGCGAACAGCCGCACCTGCTCGTTAATTGATTCGCCCGACTCGGCGAGCGAGCGCTGATAGGCACTCTTTGCCTTGGCGAAGAAGGAGCTGATCATACGATCGTGCAGATCGACGATTTCATCGGTGATGCTGGCCGAGGTTTCCACCAGAAGAGCCACGAGCGTGGCATGGCGACGTGTCGTCTCGTAATCCTTGAGATCCGCCACCGCCGTCTGCGCCGCCTCGCGCGCGATGCGCAGCAATCGGTTCTGGTGCACGCGCTTGCTGATGTCGGCCGGCAGCGCCAATGCCCGGATCTCGGTGAGCCGCTCGATGTGTACGAGGATGGCGCGTGCGCTCGGGGCCCCCGGCGGCGTGCGCAGCCACGCGAGCGTGCTATAGGAAGTCCCCTTGCGCGGATCGAGCATCGCATCGAGGTCTCGGCGCTGCTCGGCGGACAGAGGATCGGTGAGCAACTGGTACACCCGACGCTGGGCCCGGGTGCTGGCGGTCGCCGCAAGAAGTTCAATGACCCCCACGGGCGGCAAGACAATACGCCGGCGCCGCAGTTCATCCATCGCGGCGCGCGCCAGCGCCATCCCCTGGGTTGTGCGCATGGCGATGTCGATCAGTCCGTCGGCCAGTTCTCGGTAGTGATCGCGCGTGAACAGCTGAAGCCCAAGCCAGCCGAGGATCTCGCGCTGATGCTCGCAGCGCGTCTGATCGCGCTGGGCGTACGCATCCCACAGTGCGGGCGTCGCCTTCAGTTGTGCCGCCACGATGCCAAGTAGAGCCGGCGGCGGGGTCTCCTCGACGCCGAGCGCCCGGCCGGGGTGGCGCAGGTAACAGAGCTGGACCGCGATACCCAGCCGGTTGTGTGCGCCACGGTGCTGGTGGATGAAAGTGCGATCCGGGGGCGCCAACGTGTAGAGGCGAATCATCTCGCTCTCCTCGGTCGGGAAGGCGAGCAACTCCTCGCGCTCCGCGGCGCTCAGTAGCTCGCGGCGTGGCATGGCTGTCCCCCTTGAACTTTACTTTATTTAGACCGAGACTCTGCCACAGGAAAGCCGCATAAATAGCGCCTTTTGCCACCGCTGCGCTGAAAGGGTTCAATTGGGACAGTCCGCCGCCATCTATTGCCGGGTATCGACCGCCGATCAGACCTGCGCGCGCCAGGAACGGGATCTGCGCGCCTATGCCAGGAAGGCCGGCTACAAGATCGTCGGGGTCTGGAAGGAAACCGGTTCGGGCGCCAAGGACGATCGCGCCGAGCGCAAGAAGATCCTGGCGCTAGCCCAGGCGCGGGAAATTGACGTCATCCTGGTCACCGAGCTCACCCGCTGGGGCCGCTCCATGCTCGATCTGTTTCACACCCTGCAGGCCTGCAGGGCTGGGAAGTCTCGCTGGTTGCCCAGACGGGGCTGCAGTTCGAGCTGCGCAGCGCACAGGGCAAGCTCATCGCCTCCCTGATGGCCGCCCTCGCTGAGTTCGAACGTGATCTGCTGCGCGAGCGGGTGCGCTCTGGGATTGCGGCGGC
>Ga0075522_10001262_pt1 | contig 19272 bp, 21 predicted proteins | sample NGEPerA_FD_74796 | JGI IMG/M metagenome (GOLD analysis project Ga0075522, IMG submission 74796) | Arctic peat soil microbial communities from the Barrow Environmental Observatory site, Barrow, Alaska, USA - NGEE PermafrostL2-A | ecosystem: Environmental > Terrestrial > Soil > Wetlands > Peat ... | reverse complement strand
ACGATATCCTCGACGCCTGTCAAAGCGCCTGGCGCTTCCTGATCAACGATCCAGATCGCATCCGATCAATCGGAACCCGCGAGTGGGCGTGTGTCAGTCTTTAGAAGGACTGGTATAAGATAAGCCGTCACCGAATTTCCCAAGGATCAGGTGACGTCATCACGTCCTATTTATTACCGTCGGTAATCTCTGCCAGCAATCGTAATACTATTTTGGTTGCCTAGAAAGCCAGGTGAAATCACGAAACTGGGCGGCCTTATTAGAAATTAGCACGGATCGTCCATTTTGATTGTCGATCTCTGCCTTCTTGAAATACAACCGACCATCATCGTCAACACCGGTGCTGAAATGACTCTCCCGCCAACCATTGCAAGTTTTCACGGAAGTTGAGTTTAATACCAATCCCCATAAATGCTGACACTTGGCGACGTCAGACGACCGACCGATAGCCCTCTCCCCGTTCTAACGGGGAGAGGGTGGGGTGAGGGGTTTGTCCGCGTGACGGGCCTTTCCGGACGTTGTTCGTGATAAACTCGGCGCTGTCGCGCAGAAGTGCTATGTTCGGGGCAAATACCGCTAGTGCCGCACATAAGTCCTTCTGTCATTCACGGCTTCGAGCGGCGAGGCGAGGTGCCGTCTTGTGGGATTTCTGGTGATCCTCCACAAGGAGCTCAAGCTCGTGAATGCGGCCGCGCATAAGATCGACATCCGGATCGACCCTCGTTTCACCGTTGGTTTGGCGCTTTAGCTCAGATGATTGAATACCTTCGACCGGCGGCCTTTGGCGTCCGACCGGAGGCGAGCTGGTTTCTTCAATTTTGCGGCGCAGTTCGACTATTTCTTGGTTGGACTGCCTATCGTCCTCGGCATCGCTCAGAGGTGCAGCGGCATCCACTTCCTCCAAACGTCGCTTCTTTCTATCGGCTGCGGCTGCCCTAAGGTCATTCAGAGCACGACGCATCAGGCCGGTCTCGTCGCTGGCCCGCACGGCGGAGTCGGATTTGCTCGCGGTATTCCTATTCCGTGTCGATGTTGGTGGCTGACGGGCCGTGAGCGTCTTGACATACGCCCGCTCGGTTGAGCGGGGCTGCGGCCAACCCGCATTCGCGCCTTTCACAGCAGCGACGGTGAGCGTTGGTTGATCCTCGTATTGTTCGGTCGTGGAGGGTCTCGAAGGTATATTTCTCGTGATCGGCGTTGGGACGGACGGATCGTCTTCTCCCGTGAGATTGCGGGAGGTATTACCGTAGTTGGAGTTCAACCTCGGACCCCTCGCTTCAGCTTCCAGCCGCTCGTGCTTGCTCCTGATATCATGGAACGTCCGCGCGACCCACCCGACGATCGCGCCGACTATCAAGAGGGAAAGGCACCAAACGCTCACGGTCCAATCCATAAGTTTAAGACCTCTGCGCCGTCCCCGCTCGCAGGTTCGTCAAGCGGACCCCGCTCGACGCGCCCAACCAATATTTGACATCTTCTTCTTGCCCTCCTTCTGCTTGTCGAGTCGCTTGCGCTTGCGTGTGGGGTCGCCGCCGCAGCGCTTGGCGGTGACGTCCTTCCTGAGGGCGCGGACGGTCTCGCGGCGATGATCTTGCCGCCCGGCGCCGCCCGGATGGGGATGACGAAGCGGTGTGGGGGGATCGGCGCCTTCATCGTCTCGACCTACCCTGGTCCCGGCGTCATCCATCACACCACCATCGCCCCTTCGGCCGATGCCGCCTTGACCAATGCCTCATCGAGCGTCGCGATCGCTCCGTGGCGCAGGGCGAGTTCGAGGTAGGCGGCGTCGTAGAAGGTGAGGCCGTGACGGCGCGCCAGGTCGAAGGCGGTGACCTCATCGGGCCTGCGATCCTCGTCGATATCCAATTCTTGCAGAAGTGCGAGGAACCGGCCGATCTGGCGGCGAACCAGGCGCCGCCGTCGTTCTCCGACCAAGAGGACGTTGCGCAATTCAAACCACCAGTGCGCGGGCACGACGGCCCTCTCCTCGGCGATGCGGGCGAAGGCGCGGTCGGCCGCCGGTGACTCCTCGTCGGGGAAGCACCATGACGCCGTGATCTAGGCGTCCATCACGAAGGTCACCGCCGACCCTCGTCACGGGCGGCGAGAATCTCCGCCGCCGTCATTGGGCCGGTTTTTTTTCGCAAAGCGGAGATGGCGGCCAGCGCGCGGCGCACGCGGTCGGAGTCGTGTGAGGCTGCCGGCGTGAGATGGGCTACGAGCCGGCCGTGTCGCGTGATGGCTATGGTCTCACCGCGCTCGATGTCGTCGAGCAGGCTGGGAAGATGGGTCTTGGCTTCGGAGGCCTGTACTTCACGCATCGGTGGGCTCGTGAACTGGTCGAAAATTTTGGTCGAAACGCAAAATACGTTTGTTGGCAGTCGGGGTCAATGACCTCGGTGACCCGCGTCGATCTCCGGCGCCGCGATCAATGCCCACGCGCGGCGACCGCATCGCGATCGGCGCCGGCGTTGGACGGGGTCGTATCGGGCACGCTATTCGGCTAGCCTGGCCCCCTCTGATTGGAGTGCTCCGTCATGTCCGAAGCGCATCAACGCATCGTGCTCGATCCGGCCATCCTGGCCGGAAAGCCGGTCGTTCGCGGAACCCGGCTCTCGGTCGATTTCGTGATCGGGCTGATGGCCGATGGCTGGGCCGAAGCAGATATCCTGGAGAACTATCCGGGGATGACCCACGAGGACGTTGCCGCCTGCCTGGCCTACGCCCGGGACGTCGTGAAGTCCGAGAAGGTCTATCCCAGCGCGGCCTGAGGTGCGCTTCCTCGCCGACGAGAACATTCCGGGCGCCGTCGTCGCCGCGCTGCAGGCGGCGGGAAACGACGTGGCACGGGTCAGGCTGGAGTCGCCAGGCCTGGGCGATCGCGATGTCCTGTCGTGGGCGATCCGTGAAAACCGTGTTCTGCTCACCTTCGACAAGGACTTCGGCGAACTGGCGAGGGCAAAGACACCGCAAGGCGGCTGCGGCGTCATTCTGTTCCGCCTCCCTATGCCGAAGGCCGGGGAGGCCGGGACGATCATTTCGGAACTGATCGCATCGCGAGACGATTGGGCTGGCCACTTTTCCGTCATCGAGCCCGGTCGTATCCGGATGCGCCGCTTGGCGTAGCCGGAAGGCGGGCTAATCCGCGTCCATCTTCAGCGCCGCGATGAACGCTTCCTGGGGGATATCGACCTTGCCGAACTGGCGCATCTTCTTCTTGCCCTCCTTCTGCTTGTCGAGGAGCTCGCGCTTGCGGGTGGCGTCGCCGCCGTAGCATTTGGCGGTGACGTCCTTGCGCAGGGCGCGGACGGTTTCCCGGGCGATGATCTTGCCGCTCAGGGCGGCCTGGATGGGGATGACGAAAAGGTGAGGGGGATCAGCTCCTTCATCATCCCCTCCCGGCTGCATGTTCGGGACGCGCTTCCCCAATCACGTCCGCCGGTAGAAGAGAACCTCCGCCGAAGGCGCGAGCTGCTGCAGGGCGTCGAAGTCACTCACGTTGCGCGTCAGCAGGGTCCGGCCAGTCTCGATGGCGTGCAGGAGCAGCAGGGCGTCATTGAGCAGTTCGGCGCCGTGGGCGCGGCCGGTGAGGCGGGCGGCGAGTCCCGCCAGGATGCCGGCTTCGCCAAAGGCCCGCACGCTCGGTGATGTGAGGCGGTGCGGCGGGATATCGCCCAGGGTGTCGCCAAGGGCGCGCAGGGCCGCCTTCGTCCCGGGATGAGCAGAATCGAGGCGGCCGAAGAGGTGGGTGAGTTCCGAGAACGCCACCGACGAGTGGTTCAGGACCCGAAAGGTCAGAAGGCCGTCTACCTCGGGCGGAGTCCGCCCTTGCAGGACGTCGATGTAGAGGCTGGTGTCGAGAAGCAGCTCGGGACCGGGGCCGCTCTCCGCGGTCACGAAGGGCAGGGCTGCGTCGGACCGGCGCGCGATGGGCAGGACGCGCCTCTGCGGCTTTAGGCGCCGCAGGGACGCGGAGAGTTCAAAACTCGAGATCGAGATCCCGCCGAGCCTTCCCCTTGCGCGCCACGAGCCGGGGGCCGAAGTCGTCCTCCAGCGCCAGCTTGGCGAGGGCGTATTCGACGACCTCGGTCGTCCCTTCGAGACCGGCTTTGTCCTTGGCCGCCTTCAACAGCCGTCCGGGCAGGCGGGCGCCAATCGCATTTCGCTCTCCGAGCAACAGACCAGCCTTCTCGGCGGCGGCGACCACCGTCGTGCGCCGCTGGGTCATGATGCTTTGCGCGGAGGCGGAGTGATGAGCCATGAACCCGATTGTTATACGGTCTCGCCGATATGTCAAACACGCGAGCCGGCCGGCCCGCCCCCTAATCCGCGTCCATCTTCAACGCCGCGATGAACGCCTCCTGCGGGATATCGACCTTGCCGAACTGGCGCATCTCCTTCTTGCCCTCCTTCTGCTTGTCGAGGAGCTTGCGCTTGCGGGTGGCGTCGCCGCCGTAGCATTTGGCGGTGACGTCCTTGCGCGGGGCGCGGACCGTCTCGCGGGCGATGATCTTGCCGCTCAGGGCGGCCTGGATGGGGATGACGAAAAGGTGGGGGGATCAGCTCCTTCTCTTCTCGACCATGCCGCGGCCCGCGGACACCGGCGCGTTCCGATCCCGCATCTTGCGGTCTGTGGCGCGATCGCCGAAGGGTTGGACATGACGGACGACACCTCTGGATCGCTTCCGGCCCGGACTCCATGGTCGCCCGCATTTCCGCCGGTGGTGATTCATTCGACGATCGGAGAGCGGGATCGCCACGACGCCTACGCCGCCGCGAAGTCGGGAGATGCGGACGCGGCGCTTCGTCTGGCGGCGGACACGCTCTCGCAAGGGTCGGTGGAACAACTCCAGGGTATCATCGACCGCTCGGCAAGAAAGCCGATCCTGCTGCCGATCACGGCCCTGGAGACGACGGGGTTCAATGCAATTCCCGATGCCATGGCGCGGGATCTCTCGCGGCGCCTCGGGTGGCGTATCTCTTCCGGAGAGATCGTGCAGATCAACCGGGTCGGTCATACCCGAGCCCGGTCATTCAACCGTCTCGTCTCGCCCGCCGCGTTCGAGGGACCTGTCGAGACCGGCGGGTCGTATGTGCTGGTCGATGATCACGTCGGTCTGGGTGGGACGCTGGCCAATCTGAAGGGACACATTGAGATGTCGGGCGGTTTGGTGGTCGCCATGACCACCCTCACCGAGAGCCGCGATGGGCGCCATATTGCGCTACGGACGCCCACGCTCGATATGCTATGGGAGCGACATGGCGCGGACCTCGACACACTCTGGCGGCAGCAGTTCGGCCACGAACTCGAATGCCTCACCAACGTCGAAGGAGAAATCCTTTGTCGTGAGCTATCCGTTGACGCGATCCGAGATCGATTGGCTCAAGCAGCAGTCGAGGTTCGTGGGCGAGGCCTCGATCCGGTTTTTCAAGCGGGAGGCTGGGGGCTGATCACATAGGACCGATCGCCCCCTAGTCCGCGTCCATCTTCAGCGCCGCGATGAACGCTTCCTGGGGGATGTCGACCTTGCCGAACTGGCGCATCTTCTTCTTGCCCTCCTTCTGCTTGTCGAGGAGCTTGCGTTTGCGCGTCGCGTCGCCGCCGTAGCACTTGGCGGTGACGTCCTTGCGCAGGGCGCGGACGGTTTCGCGGGCGATGATCTTGCCGCCGAGGGCGGCCTGGATGGGGATGACGAAGAGGTGGGGGGGGATCAGCTCCTTCATCTTCTCGACCATGCCTCGGCCGCGGGTTTCGGCTCTCGCGCGGTGGACCAGCATCGAGAGGGCGTCCACCGGTTCGCCATTGACCAGGATCAGCATCTTGACCAGGTCGCCGTCGCGGTAGTCTTCCAGCTGGTAGTCGAAGCTGGCGTAGCCCTTGGAGATGCTCTTCAGCCGGTCGTAGAAGTCGAACACCACTTCGTTGAGCGGCAGGTCATAGACCACCATCGCCCGGCTGCCGACGTAGGAGAGTTCCTTCTGCGATCCGCGCCGGTCCTGGCAGAGCTTGATCACCGCGCCGAGGTATTCGTCGGGGGTGAAGATGGTCGCCCGGATCCACGGCTCGGCGATCGAGGCGATGCGCACGGGCTCGGGCATATCGGCCGGGTTGTGCAGCTCGATGGTCTCGCCGTTGGTGAGGGTGATCCTGTAGATCACGCTGGGGGCGGTGGCGATCAGGTCGAGGTTGAACTCGCGGGTCAGCCGCTCCTGGATGATCTCCAGGTGCAGTAGGCCCAGGAACCCGCAGCGGAAGCCGAAGCCGAGGGCCGCGCTGGTCTCCATCTCATAGGTGAAGGAGGCGTCGTTGAGGCGCAGGCGGCCGACGGCGGCGCGCAGATCCTCGAAGTCGGCCGCATCGACCGGGAAGAGGCCGCAGAAGACAACCGGCTGGACCGGCTTGAACCCCGGGAAGGCGGCGGCGGTGAGGCGCTTTTCCTCGGTGATGGTGTCGCCGACGGCGGCGTCGGCAACGTCCTTGATCTGGGCGGTGATGAAGCCGATTTCGCCGGGGCCGAGCGAGGCGGCGTCGGTGGCCTTGGGGGTGAAGACACCCAGCCTGTCGACCTTGTAGGTCGCGCCGGCCTGCATCATCCGCACCTGCTGGCCGACCTTCAGCCGGCCGTCGAAGATGCGGACCAGCACCACCACGCCTAGATAGGCGTCGTACCAGGCATCGACCAGCAGGGCCTTGAGCGGTGCGGCCTCCTCGCCCTTGGGGGCGGGAAGGCGGGTGACGATGGCCTCGAGCACGTCGTGGATGCCAAGGCCGGTCTTGGCCGAACATTCCACCGCATGGCTGGCGTCGATGCCGATGACATCCTCGATCTGCGCCCGCACCCGGTCCGGCTCGGCGGCGGGCAGGTCGACCTTGTTCAGCACCGGCACGATCTCGTGGTCGTGGTCGATGGCCTGGTAGACATTGGCCAGGGTCTGGGCCTCGACCCCCTGGCTCGCGTCCACCACCAGGATCGATCCTTCGCAGGCGGCGAGCGAGCGGCTGACCTCATAGGCGAAGTCGACGTGGCCGGGGGTGTCCATCAGGTTGAGGACGTAATCCTCGCCGTCGTCGGCGCGATACTCCAGGCGCACGGTCTGGGCCTTGATGGTGATGCCGCGCTCGCGCTCCAGCTCCATGGAATCGAGTACCTGCTCCTTCATCTCCCGCGCGGTGAGGCCGCCGGTCTCCTGGATCAGGCGATCGGAGAGCGTCGACTTGCCGTGGTCGATGTGGGCGACGATGGCGAAGTTGCGGATGCGCGAGAGGGGGATCGTCATGGCGCGTGAGCCTTTAGCATGGTTCGCCGGCGTGGTGGGGAGGACAGGGATTCAACCACGAAGCTCACCAAGGACACGAAGAACGAGACGATGAAGGAGGGGGAATGCGCTTCGCGCGAAGCGCCTCGATCGGTTCCTTCGTGTCGTTCGTGACCTTCGTGGTGAATGTTCTTCTTCGACTTCAGCGGCCGTTCATGCGCGGCGCCGCAATCAGGTCCAAACTGGCTCGCAGACTGCCGATTCGCTATCGCCCGGAGATCACCAACCATGGACCGCCGCTCGCTCATCGCCACGGCCCTGGCGTCACTGGCCGCCGCGCCGGCCCTGGCCCAGGACGAGCCGCCGTCGGACTATGAGCGTCAACCGCCGCCGGACTACGGGCCGCCGCGGGCGCCGGCGCCGACCTACAACGACGACGAGGTGGTGAACCGGGTTTCGAACTTCCTCGGGGTGACGGCGGAATCGGCCGGGGCGGCGGTGGAGCGGGCGTTCAGGGACAACGGCCGGCCCACCGGCTACATCGCCGGCGAGGAGGGCTCGGGCGCCTTCGTCTTCGGCCTGCGCTATGGCCGGGGTCTGCTGTACATGAAGGACCGGCGGACCACGGAGGTATTCTGGCAGGGTCCGTCGGTGGGCTTCGACGCCGGCGGCAACGCCAGCCGGGTGTTCACCCTGTGCTACAATCTTCAGTACCCGGACGCGATCTTCCGCCGCTTTCCCGGCGTCGAGGGGACGGCCTATTTCATCGGCGGCATCGGGGTGAACTATGCCCGGGCCGAGGACATCGTGCTCGCCCCCATGCGCGTCGGCGTCGGCCTGCGCCTGGGGGCCAACGTCGGCTACCTCGCCTATACCCGGCGACGGAACGTGCTGCCGTTCTAAGGCGGTGGGCGGCGACCGTCGAACCGCCGAATCCCGACCGGGACTCTCTTGTCGGCGTCGATCGACCGGGATCCTCGCCGCGGCGCTACGGCCCCTCCCAGCCGAGCGAGCGCTCGACCGCCTTGTTCCACTGGCCTTGGGCGCGGTCGCGGTCGGCCGCCGCCATGGCCGGGACCCACCGGGCGTCCTCGCGCCAGTGGGAGCGCAGGGTGTCGAGATCAGGCCAGAAGCCGACCGCCAGACCGGCGGCGTAGGCGGCCCCCAGGCAGGTGGTCTCCGGGACGGCCGGGCGGACGACGGGGACGCCCAGGACGTCGGCCTGGAACTGCATCAGCAGGGCGTTGGCGGTCATGCCGCCATCGGCCTTCAACAGGTTGAGCGCCTGTCCCGAGTCGGCGGCCATGGCCTCGGCCACCTCGCGCACCTGCCAGGCGACGGACTCGAGGACGGCCCGGGCGATGTGGGCCCGGGTGACATAGCCGGTGAGGCCGGCGATCACCCCGCGCGCGTCCGGCCGCCAGCGCGGCGCGAAGAGACCGGAGAAGGCGGGCACGAAGACCGCCCCGCCATTGTCGTCCACGCTCCGCGCCAGGGCCTCGATCTCGTCGGCCGAACCGATCAGGCGAAGATTGTCGCGCAGCCACTGCACCGCCGACCCGGCCACCGCGATCGAGCCCTCCAGGGCATAGACGGCCGGCGACTCTCCGATACGGTAGCCGACCGTGGTCAAAAGGCCGTGTACGGAAGGAACTGGCGTCTCGCCAGTGTTGACCAGCAGGAAGGCGCCGGTGCCATAGGTGCATTTGCCCTCGCCGGGCTCGAAGCAGGCCTGGCCAAAGAGGGCGGCCTGCTGGTCGCCCAGAGCCGAGGCGACCGCGACTCCGGCCATCGCCCCGCCGGCCGTTCCGTACACCTCCGAGGAGGAGACGATGGCCGGCAGCATGGCGCGCGGCACGCCGACCGCGGCCAGCAGGTCGTCGTCCCAGTCCAGGGTGGCGAGATTCATCAGCATCGTGCGGCTGGCGTTGGTGACATCGGTCAGGTGCCGGCCGGTGAGCTTCCAGATCAGCCAGGTGTCCATGGCGCCGAACAGCACCTCGCCGCGCTCCGCCGCGCCCCGCGCGCCTTCGATCGTGTCGAGCAACCAGGCGATCTTGGGGCCGCTGAAGTAGGTCGCCGGCGGCAGGCCGCAGGCGGCGCGGAACCGGCCCTCCCCGCCGTCTCTGGCGAGGTCGGCGACCCGGCCGGCGGTGCGGGTGTCCTGCCAGACGATGGCGTTGGCGATCGGCGCGCCCGAGGCCTTGTCCCACAGCACCGTCGTCTCGCGCTGGTTGGTGATCCCGACCGCCGCCAAATCGGCCGGGCCGGCGCCGGCCGCGCCCATCGCCTGGGCGGCGACCGCCTCGACATTGGCCCAGATCTCGGCCGCGTCGTGTTCCACCCAGCCGGGCCGGGGGTGGATCTGCCGATGCTCCTTGCGGGCGCCGGCGACCACCGCGCCGGCCTGGTCGAAGATCATGCACCGCGAGGACGTGGTGCCCTGGTCGATGGCGGCGATGAAGCGGGCGGTCATGGAGAAACCGGTGGGCTCACCGGCTGTCGCGATCCGCGCGGATCATCGCCGTGGCCTCGCTCGTCCGCGTGAGGCCGAGTCGGCGCACGTCCGCGTGCAGCGCGGCCAGGTCGCCTGGAGCCGGCTCGCGCGCCGCGGTTTCGATGATGCCGAGCAGTTCCTCCTGCAGGGAACGCTGATTTCGCGCGGCCCGAGCCCGTAGCCGCTCCACCACGTCTTTGGGCACGTTCCTGATCGTCAGATTCATCGGTGTGATTTCATTGGGTGTCGCGGCCTGCGCCAACCTAACCCGGCGCGACCGTCGCACCAAGGCGCACCTTCGGAGCGCGGACTTCCAGCCCGCATCCGCGCGCGGGACGCGTTCCGGGCGGACGCGGGAACGGAGCGGGCTGGAAGCCCGCGCTCCAATTCCGGTGTCGCCGCCGGTTTCCTTGGTCCATCGCTCGGGATAACGATGTCGTTGTGCCCGATCACCCGGTTCCGCGGAGACACCGGCCTTCAGGATTCGAGCGCCGCCAACAGACCCCAGGTGAAAAGCCCGACGCCGACCAGGGCGGCAAGGCCGCCAGCGACGAGGGTGGCGAGGCCAGCGTGGTGTCCATTCAGAGCGACCCAAAGCGTGCAGGGGCCGCACGTCAGGGCGATCATCCCGCCCACGACCATCAGCACGACGCCGCGAAGTCTCATCGGTTCGGCGCCGCCGGCGTCCGCAATCGCCCCCGCGTCACTCGAATTCCTTCCATGGCTTGCCCGGCGGCGCGCCGCCTTCGCGCCACAGGCGCAGGCCGATCCAGAAGAGGATCGCGCCGACCGCGGTGGGGATGCCGCCCAGAATCAGCGGAGTCATCAAAAGGCCGACCCAATGTCTCAAGCTCCACAACACAAAACTGGAAATCACCGTGCACGTACCGCACAGCAGGGCGATCATGCCGCCGCAAGCCATGAGGGCGCCACCCAATAGGCGCTTGCCGGCCCGGCGGCGCGCTTCGGCGCGGTCATCGCTCATCGGGGCGCCCATGAGCAACGCGAAGGCGTTGCGGCGGCCTTGCGCCCCCTCCGTCACGGCGCGAGAAGGCGCCGCGCCACCTCCCCCGCGTAGAGGCGGGCGAGGATAGAGTCCTTCCTGCCCCGCGCGGCGGGGAAGGGGGACCGCCTCGCCGAAGGACGAGGTGGTGGAAGGGGCGCAAAGCCGGCGGGTTCACGCTCCCCTCCCCCGCGCCAGCGCGCCGGCGCCAGCCGCGCCGTCGCGAAGGTGTCGAAGGGGATGATCTGGCCATCGGGCTGTACGAAGTGCACGCAGGAGCGCTTCACCGTGCCGAGGTCGAAGTTGAAGCGGTCGAGGAACTGCATGATCACGACACGGAAGGTGTGCTCGTAGGAAAGGCCCTCGGGGACGACGGCGTCCGGCAGGCAGCAGAGCACGTCGGCGAGCTTGCCGGAGGTGTCGGCCTGGGCGGTGGAAAGCGAGAGCAGGTCGAAGACACGGTCGCGAAGTTCGGGATAGCCTTCGAAGGCGACGGTGTTGGGCGCGGCGTCGATCAGGAGATCGCGGGGCAGCAGGGCGGTGATCGGCGCCACCGTCTCGCCGTTGCGCAGGCCATAACCGATGCAGATCTGGTCGGGATTGCACGGCAAGGGGATGAGGTCGTCCAACGCGAAGACGCCGGCCTTGGCGATCTCGCGGCGGATCTCCGTGAGCACGATGCGGTGCCTCGCCGGATTCCAGCCTTCGTTGCGGCCGGCGTCCTGGATCGGCTGGAAGGTGACGCCCCGCACACAGCGCCATTTCAGGGCGAACCGGACGATGTCGGCGATATCCTGGTCGTTGACGCCCTTCTTCACCGTCACCACCAGGGTCGTCGAAATGGCGTTGCGCTCGAGGGCCTCCAGGGCCTCGATCCGTACACGCGACAGATCGGCCCCGCGCAGGTTCATCAGCGCCTCGCGACGCAGGGAATCGAACTGCAGATAGACCTCGAACCCCGGCATGAACGCCGCCAGCCGTTCGGCGAAGCCGGCCTCGCGGGCGATGCGAATACCATTGGTGTTGATCATCAGGTGGCGGATCGGCCGCGCCTTACCCGCCGCGAGGATTTCGAAGAACCTCGGATGCAGTGTCGGCTCGCCGCCGGAAATCTGGACGAGGTCCGGCTCGCCCTCGGAGGCGACCACGGCATCCAGCATCGCCTCGATCTCGGCGAGCGGCCGGTGGCCCTGGCGCCGCGCCCCGGAGTCGGCGAAACACACCGGGCAGGAAAGATTGCACGCCTCGTTGATCTCGATGATCGCCAGGCACGAGTGCTGTTCGTGGTCGGGGCAGAGGCCGCAGTCCCACGGGCAGCCGTGGTCGGTGCGGGTCTGAGGCCGCAGCGGCCGGTCGCCGGGCTTCAGCCACTCGCGCTGGGATTTCCAGTAGGGGATGTCGTCGGCGATCAGGGTCTTGGCGACGCCGTGTTCGGGGCAGCGCTTGAGATAGAAGACGCAGCCGTCCTCGGCGATCACCTTGGCCGGGACGAGGTCCAGGCAGGTCTCACACAGGCTCGTGGTCTGGCCGAGGAAGAGGTAGGGCGCGGCCTTGCGCGCCGGCGGCCTCGAGGCGGCGATCACGGACGAACCAGACGCAGCCATAGAGCACCAGACCCGGCGAGATCAGGTGGAAGAGATTAAAGGGTCCGATCACTCTGGGATAGGGCTTGAGAAACTCCCAGACGAAGCGTTGGGCGCCATACCAGGCCACGGCGACGTAGAAGCCCCGCCGCAGGGCCCAGGGCGCCCGGACCCGCAGCGCCGCCAGATAGACCGCCAGGAACAGCGCCATGGCCAGGCTCTCGTAGATCTGTACCGGGTGGCGGCCGATGCCGTCGCCCAGATTCACCGCCCACGGCAGAGCCGTCGGCGTCCCGTAGGTGCGGTCGGCAAGGCCGGCGAAGAGGCAGCCGAACCGGCCGACGATCACGCCGACCGCCAGCGAACCCACGAACACCCCCCCGGTCGAGCCCCTGATCCCGCGCGCCGCCTTGTAGATCTCCACCGCCACGATCGCCCCGGCCATGGCTCCAGCGATGCTGTGCGAGAGGGTCGGGTCCGGTCCCCGCAAGGTGTTCAGCGATCCGGCCAGCCAGGCGCCGGTGACCGCCCCCGCCGCCAGGGCGACGAAATAGCCCGGCCCGGCGCGGGCGGCCAGCGACAGCGCCGCGCCCTTCAGCCGCCAGCGCCAGATCGCCCAGCCGCTCGCCGCGCCGGCCGCCCACGCCGCCAGGTCGAAGAGGGGATGGACGGCCGGCGATGTCGCGACCAGGATCATCTCCGTAGCTCCGGCGGTTCCCAGCAATCCGTGCCGTCCCGCCCCCCATGCCTTATTCAGTCCGGGTGAGGATGTTGCAAGGCGGCGTGTCTCTCGCGGGGCCGGCATTTGAACCGTGTCCGACGCCGAACCGCCTAGGCCGTCACCAGGCCGAGATGCTCGACGAAGGGATCTAAGTCGCGCTCGTTGTGCGGCAATGGATGGCCGCCAACCCATCCCGCCAAGCTTGGAACCAAGCCTTGGATGAGCGGTTCGAGGTATGGCGCCCAACGCGCCCCAACCCTCGACAACCCGCATCCTCCCAAGGAGAAGAGCGCATGTTCATGCACAATACACGGCTTCAATACACTGTGCGGGTGTCCGACCCCAATCCGTGCCTCGCCAGCCTGATGTTGGAGCAGTTCGGCGGGCCTCAGGGCGAACTGGCCGCCGCGATGCGCTATTTCACCCAGGCGCTGGCCGAGGACGACCCCGGCCGCAAGGACATGCTGCTCGACATCGCCACCGAGGAACTCAGCCACCTCGAGGTGATCGGCTCGATCGTCGCCATGCTCAACAAAGGCGTCAAGGGCAAGCTCGCCTCGGAAAATCTGTCGGCGGCCGAAACCTACGCCGCCATCAACGCCGGCGGCGACAGCCACACCCAGTCGCTCCTCTATGGCGCCGGCCCGGCCCTGACCAACTCTTCCGGTGTGCCGTGGACCGCCGCCTACATCGACACGATCGGCGATCCCCCCAGCGACCTGCGCTCGAACATTGCCGCCGAAAGCCGCGCCAAGATGCTCTACGAGCGCTTGATACGCTGTACCGACGATCCGGGGGTGAAGGAGGCCCTGGGTTTCTTGATGACGCGTGAGATCGCCCACCAGAAATCCTTCGAGAAGGCGCTCTACGCCATCGAGCCCAACTTCCCGGTCGGCAAACTGCCCGGCTTGCCACAATATACCGACCTCTACGTGAACACCTCCCAGGGCGACGGAGGCGACATGGAGGGTCCGTGGAACTCCGGCCCGCAATGGAGGAAACTGGACGATATTGTCGGAAACCTGCCGCTGGACGGCGGCGATGGGACCGCGTCGGCGAAGCTGACGGCGTCGGAAAAGCGCGACAATCAGGAGGCCGCCGCCCGGACGAAGTCCAATCCCGACTGCGACCCGACCACGGGCGCCGACCTCGGCGCGGGTCCGGGCGCGGGCGCGACCACCGGAGAGGAAGCCTCGCCCCAGACCCGCCACTGAATGTGGAGCGGGCGCGGTCGAGGCTCGTGCTCTTGGGCATATTGGTCGAATGATAGCCGCGCCCGCTCGCCTGATCAAAAAGACGCGCTGCCTGACGGGCCGAGGCATCGGGCCGCCCCCTACCCCCATCCTCTCCTCCGTGAAGAAAGGGGGAGGAGGCCAATGACTTGGTAGGACTAAACCACTCCCCAGGGTCCGCGGGTCCATCCACACCTTGGTCCCCTCGGCGGGCGCTTGTGCTAGCATTCCGGCGCGCCGCCACGGGCGGGGCTGGAGCGGAGCGGTTGAACGATGGCGGTCGCCGACGTTACCAGGCCGCGTTCCGTGTCGGCGGGCGACGGGACGGATGTCCTCGGACACCCTCGCGGCCTGATGTTCCTGATCTTCGCCGAAGGGTGGGAACGATTCTCGTTCTACGGCATGCAGGCGCTGCTGGTGCTCTATATGGGCGAGCGGGTGCTGCTGCCCGGCCACGTCGATCACGTGGCCGGCTTCGCCGTCTTCAAGGGCGCGATCTTCCAGGTTACCGGGCCGCTCTCCACCCCGGCCCTGGCCTCGATCATCTTCGGGCTCTACGGCGGCCTGGTCTATGTGACGCCGCTGATCGGCGGCCTCGTCGCCGACCGCTGGCTGGGGCGCACCCCGGTCGTCGCCGGCGGGGCCGCGCTGATGGCCCTCGGCCATTTCCTGATGGCCTTCGAGGCCTCGTTCCTCCTCGCCCTGACCTGCCTGGTGGTCGGGGTCGGCGGCTTCAAGGGTAATATCTCGACCCAGGTCGGCGCGCTCTACGCACCTGGCGACGCCCGGCGGCCCAGCGCTTTCCAGATGTTCTTCCTGGGGATCAACTTCGCGGTGATCTTCTCGCCCCTGGTCTGCGGCACCCTCGGCGAGAGCTTCGGCTGGCACTGGGGCTTCGGCGCGGCGGGCGTGGGCATGCTGCTGGGACTGGCGGTCTATCTCTCCGGCCGCCGCTGGCTTCCGCCGGACGCTGTCCGGGGCGCCAAGGCCCGGGCGTCGAGGAAGATATCCCTGACCCGCGCCGAATGGCTGAGAACCGCCCTGTTGGTCGCCCTCGTGCCGGTGCTGGCCACCGCCGCGGTCGGCAACTTCCAGGGCTTCAACGCCTACCTCGTCTGGGCCAAGGCCAGCTACGATCTGACCGTCCTTGGGCGCGCCATACCGGTCACCTGGCTGGTCTCGCTCGGCGGGGTGGGCGGCCTGGTGATGATCTCCCTGTCCCTCGCCTTCTGGCGCTGGTGGGCGAGGCGCTGGCGGGAGCCGAACGAAATCGGCAAGGTCGCGATCGGCGCGGTGATCATGGCCGTCGCCCCGCTCGTGCTCAGCCTCGCCGCGCTGCAGGCCGCCCACGGACACAAGGTCAGCTTGGCCTGGGCCCTCGGCTACGAAGTGATCAACGACTTTGGCTACGCCAACCTCGTGCCGGTGAGCTACGCGCTCTTCACCCGGGCGGCGCCGCCCTCGATCGGCGGGACCATGATCGCCATCTGTCTCTTGCAGTTCTTCGTCGCCAACATGCTGGTCGGGACCGTGGGAACTCTCCTGGAACCCCTCGGCGGTCCGCTCTTCTGGCTGTTGCACGCGGGCCTGGCCGGGGGCGCGGCCCTGCTGCTGCTGGGCGTATGGCGCGTGCTCGGAAAGACCCTCAGTCCGGTTTCGACGCCGGTTGCCTAGCGGCGCGCCGGCCAGCTTTTACTTGCCCGCCGCTCATCGGGGTCGATAGGGTCGCGACGGCATGTCGGACGTGTTCATTTCCTACGCCCGCTCGACGGCGAAAGCGGCCCAGGCGGTCGCCGGGGCGCTGCGGTCACAAGGCTACGGCGTCTGGCTCGACGACGAGATTCCCGCCCACCGCGCCTATGCCGAGGTGATCGAGGAACGCCTGCGCGCGGCCAACGCCGTGGTCGTCATCTGGTCGGCGGATGCGGTCAAATCGCAGTGGGTGCAATCGGAGGCCGACCGGGCGCGAGAGGAGGGCAAGCTCGTCCAGCTCACCGTCGATGGCGCCCGTCTGCCGATGCCGTTCGACCGGGTCCAGTGCGCGGATCTCTCCGGCTGGACGGGCGATACCCAAGCGCCCGGCTGGCGCAAGGTCGCCAGCAGCATCGCCGAGCTGATCGGGGGGACCGGCGCTTCCAGCACCGGGGGCGAGGCGGCCCAGCCCCCGGCCGCCCGCAAGTCGTCGATCTGCGTCCTGCCGTTCGTCAACATGAGCGGCGACGCCGATCAGGAATATTTCAGCGACGGGATCAGCGAGGACATCATCACCGACCTCTCCAAGGTCTCGGCGCTGTCGGTGGTGGCGCGCAACACCGCCTTCACCTTCAAGGGCAAGGCGGTGGACGTGCCCGAGGTGGCCCGGCGGCTGAACGTCGGCCACGTGCTCGAAGGCAGCGTACGCAAGGTCGGAAACCGGTTGCGCATCACCGCCCAGCTGATCGATGGCGCGGCCGGCGACCACGTCTGGGGCGAACGCTGGGATCGCGACCTCACCGACATCTTCGCCCTGCAGGACGAGATTTCGGAGGCCATCGTGGGGGCGCTGAAGCTCCGGCTGCTGCCGGAAGAGAAGAAGGCGATCGAACATCGCGGAACCAGCAGTCCCGGCGCCTACGACCTCTATCTCATGGCGCGGCAGTTCTATGTCAGCGGCAATCTGGGCGATCTGCGGCGGGAGGAGGCGATCCTGCGCCTGTGCCGCCGGGCCACCGAGATCGATCCGGACTACGGGCGGGCGTGGGCGCTGGTGGCCCGCGTGCAGACGTCCCTGCATTTCCGCTACGGCCGGCCGGGCGACGACGGTCTGGAGGCCGCCGAGCGGGCGCTGCGGCTGGATCCGGAACTCGCCGAGCCCCATGCCGTCAAGGCCCGGCATCTGCGGGAACAGGGCCGCTACGACGAGGCGTTCGCCGAGATCCAGGTGGCGCTCACGCTGGACGCGGAATCCTACGAAGTGAACCTCAGCGCCGGCTATGTGAATTTCCGGCAGCGCCGGTTCGCCGCCGCCATCGGCTACTATGAAAAGGCGGCGGCGCTGATGACCGCGGACTACCATTCGGCCGGCACTCTGCTGTCCTGCTACACCGCGGTGGGCGACGCCGACGGCGCCCGGCGGGCGGCGCGGATGACCCTTGACCGCGCCGAAGAGGCGGTGGCCCAGGACCAGGGCAACGGATCGGCGATGGGCTTCGCGGTGGTCGCCCTGGCGGTCCTGGGGGAGGCGGATCGGACCCGGGAGTGGATCGCCCGCGCCCTGCTGATCGATCCGGACAACCTCAACATGCGCTACAATTTCGCCTGCGCCCTGTGCGACCTGAAGGACGCCGACGGCGCGCTCGACATACTGGGGCCGCTCTTCGAGCGGACCACCGACACCTGGCTCAATCACGTCAAGGTCGATCCCGACCTCGACGCGGTGCGCGACAACCCACGCTTCGCGGCGATGGTGGCGGTCGCCGAGGCCCGCCTGGCGGCGGCCGGCTGAAGGGCGGGGGAACGCCGGCGGGCGCGGCGGGTTACCTTGTCGGGGGCGACTCAAGAGCGTGAGGACACCTTAAATGAGCATCGACATCAACGACCGGGCCGAGGTCGAAAAGCGGCTGTGGCGCGATCTGGAAAAGACCCGCTACGGCATGCTCGGGGCCACCGGCGCCGAGCGGCCCCACTTCGCGCCGATGACCGCCTTCGCCGAACCCGAGACCGGTACGCTGTGGTTCTTCACCAGCCTGAACACGGACCTCGCCAAGGAAACCCGCGAGGGCGCGCCGGCGATTTTCATCGTCATGGCCAGGGACCAGGAGCTGCAGGCCTGTATCCGCGGTGACCTCACCGCCACCCGGGACGCCCTGCACCGCGACAAGTACTGGAGTCCCATGGTTTCGGCCTGGTTCCCCAAGGGCAAGGACGATCCCAGCCTCACCCTGCTGTGCTTCAAGTGCGCCCAGGCCGACGTCTGGCTATCGCAGGAAGGCCCGGTCAAGTTCGGCTTCGAGATCACCAAGGCCAACGTCACCGGCCGGTTGCCGGACGTCGGCGGCCACACGACGCTGGCTCTCTAGCCGCCGTCCGCCGCCGCGGCGCGGCCCTGGCGGTCGAGTTCGGCGAAGTCGGCGTCGGAGAGCACGGCGCCGGCGGCGGCGACGTTCTCCTCCATGTGCGCGGCGCTCGAGGTCCCGGGGATCGGAAGCATCACCGGCGAGCGCTTCAGCACCCAGGCGAGGGCGACCTGGGACGCGGTCAGCCCCAGCCGGCCGGCGATCTCGGTGACCGCCGATCCCGGGCGGGCGAGCTTGCCGGCGGCCAGCGGAAACCACGGGATGAAGCCGATCGCGTGGGTCTCGCACCAGTCGAGGACCGCCTCGCTCTTGCGGTTGACGAGGTTGTATTCGTTCTGGACCGTGGCCACCGGGAAGTGCTTTGTGGCCGCCTCGATGGCTTCGACATCGACCTCGCTCAGGCCGACGTGGCGGATCAGGCCCTCCTTGCGCATCTCGCCGATGACCCCGAACTGTTCCTCCCGCGGCGTCTTGGGGTCGATCCGGTGGAGCTGCCACAGGTCGATGCGCTCGACGCCGAGCCGGCGCAGGCTCATCTGGACGCATTGCCGCAGATAGGCCGGCCGGCCGAGCGGCTCCCAGAGCACGCCGGGTCCCGGCCGGGTCAGGCCGCCCTTGGTGGCGACGAGCATCCCTTCGTAGGGGTGCAGCACGTCGGCGATCAGGTCTTCGCTGACGAAGGGTCCGTAGCTGTCGGCGGTGTCGATGAAGTTCACCCCCATTTCCGGCAGCCGGCGCAGGAGCCGGCGCGCGCCCGCCGCGTCCTCCGGTTCGCCCCAGATCCCCTTGCCGGTGATCCGCATGGCGCCGAAGCCGAGACGATGAACGGGGATGTCGCCGCCGACCTTGAATTCGCCCGAGGCGGCGGCGGAAGGCTGGGCTGTCATAGTCTCATTCTCCTCCTGGCGTCTCGTCCCATATAGG
>Ga0075522_10001261_pt1 | contig 19275 bp, 20 predicted proteins | sample NGEPerA_FD_74796 | JGI IMG/M metagenome (GOLD analysis project Ga0075522, IMG submission 74796) | Arctic peat soil microbial communities from the Barrow Environmental Observatory site, Barrow, Alaska, USA - NGEE PermafrostL2-A | ecosystem: Environmental > Terrestrial > Soil > Wetlands > Peat ... | reverse complement strand
GAACGCGAGGCCGGAATGGCCGCAAGAACCGGCTTGCGGTTTGATTCTGGCCGACTGGCCGGCTCATGTGGGGGGGTGGGTGGCGCGGACAGCGTCCGGCCTTCGTCCTCCCAATGAAGTCGGCCCTGCCGCTTTACATATCTGCGGTAGAATTGATGCAGACCTTGGAGTGTAATGCGGCAGCCTTCTTCAACCGCGAGCCATTCGGCGATTTCCCTCCACGCTTTGCGCTGCTGGCGCTGTGCGCGAATTATCGCCACGAATGGCTCGACGCGGCTGTGAAAGGCGCGTCCGCCGCCATTTCTGGCCGCCACTGCGTTCGTTTTCGTCTCCGATTCCATTGCCATAACTTTAAACCCTCAATACTCGACTGCGTTAACGGGCAGCAGGCGAGTTAGCCCGATTTGTGGGAGAGTTAAGCCGATTAGGTTTTGCACCTGTTGAAAAGTGCTGAAAGGCGTTGAATCGCTGCGTTGAAATCCGTTGAGGTGTGTTGAATATGTCAACACCCTTCAACGCCTTGCGACACGAGAATTCGTGCTGATTGGCGGATAGCCGCCAAACCTACGATTTGTTCGTAGGGGTAGGGCGTCCTCCTTTTAATTCCACGCGCTTAGAGTGGAAAACAACGCGATATTGCGTACGAAACGAGGCAACTGCAGTCGTGTTGCAATGTGTGAATGAAAATGCATTCCTGAATCCAGCAATCCGATGTGTAATTGTTACCATGCACTGAACGCCTGACCCGAAGCCGGAGCGGAACGGAGCGAGCCGAGGATTATGGGGCGGCAGGCGAAGTGAAGCGTGGCTGAGGGCGGGCGTTGAGTGCGAAACCCGCATGGATGTTTCCGGTTAAGGCGCTTGGTCTGCACGGTTTTCGAGGGCAGAAGGGGAAATGCCGGGCAGTCAAAGCGCCTGGTTTATACGGTGTCACCCAAATCAGCGTATCAACCTTTGGTTCACAATCTTGAGTTTTGCGAGACGTAATCTCCGATTTTGGCGGGAAGCCAGTTTTAAATAATCGTCTGATTGTGCGGTCGGTAAGAGTTGGACCGCCTTTGATGGCGAGATTTCCAGCGTAGCAGTGCTGCTCTCGCCTGATTTTTTAAGCGTTTTTGTCATAGTATGGCACGTCGTTCGCGCCATCTATGCCAGAAAGAAAATCTCCGAATGGGGAAAACTTATGGGCGAGTAGGACTACCTCACCGACAACAGGACTGCCGATGAAACCTGTTTTTGAGGATAAACCAAACCAGAAAAGCATTGTTCCCCATTTCGTCCGCAACCTTTGATTTCGCGGGTTCCTTTGCCGTCGTTTTTGATGGAAACATCCCAAACAAAATGCTTTTTGTCCCCGACGGAGAGCAATCCAAGCTGTTGCCGAACTTTCTTAATCGCGGGTGGATTCAGGTTTGATTGGTCAAGATGAAGCTTGAGAAACTTGGTCAACGCTTCATTTCGCCAAAACATGAGACCTGGCACACCATCAGCACCGCATCTCACCCACCATTCAACAAGTACAACAGGCAGTCCATTGTGGTTTCTAAATTGTTTCCATGACGGCCACGGTATGGGCTGATTTATTTGCTTCCCGTAACCGCGATGAACAAGTTGCGCGCGCCGTTTCTTCCAAAGGTGCTCCATTTGTTTCAATGACTCAGGATTGTTTTGTTTTCGCAGATGCTCCTGAACACGAGCGTGAATCACATGCCCGTTAGCTACTTTGCTAATGGCATGGCAGTATCTGGATTCATCGCCCTTGACGCGTGCGTTAATGGACTCTTGATACCAGTCAATGTTCAGGGTCGCAATTCCCTGTGCAATGTGAATGAGTTGACACAACGCTCCGAGCTGGCTTTGGGCTGCGCGGAAAACCTCTTTGCTCTTGGCGGAAACCACTGGCGCATCAAGAAGAAACTGCCACGGATCAGGCGATGGTAGGCGATTCGGGTCTTTGTGTTTCTCCGCGTATTGAGCGTTTTGCTCTGCCCACTTGTCTGCTGCTCCCAACACCTCTTGGTAGGGTTGCAAGAATTGTCCAATCAAACCTTTGTCCTTCGCCAATTCGACAACCGAAGAAAAGTATTGTTGTGCCTGATTCACTGTTTCACAGTTAGGAGTAAGAGAATGCTCTGCTGGAGTGAAAACCACAAGGCCGAGCGTCTTTGGACGCACAATTCGAGATAACCAGCTTAAACTTCCCCACTACCCTTTAACGCTGTCGGCCTTGAGCGTCGTATCTTTGGGTCATGCTTTCGCCCAAAGCACAATGCAGCCTGGCTGACGCCAAACGATACTTCAGGGAACACCTGTCGGCTGGTGAGTATTACGGGGAAGGCCACCAAGTGCGTGGCCAATGGTACGGGAAAGGAGCGGCGGAATTGGGGCTGTCCGGCGTCACGAACATCGAGCAGTTTGAGCGGCTCTGCGATAATCTTCATCCGCAAACCGGCCAGCGCCTGACGTTGCGCCAGAAAACTACTCGGACGGAATCGGATGTGGACGGCGCAGAGCATGAGCACGCCCACCGACGAGTGTTTTATGATTTCACTATCTCGCCACCAAAGTCGGTGTCCATCGCCGTCCTGGTCGGCAACGACCAGCGGATTGTCTGGGCACACGAGCAGGCGGTGACGATTGCGCTGGAGCAATTGCAATCGTTTGCTTCCACGCGCGTCCGCAAGGACGGCCAATATACTGATCGTACAACGGGCAACATTGTCGCTGCCACATTTCGCCACGACACATCGCGGGCGCTGGACCCGCACTTGCACACCCACTGCATTATTTTCAACGCCACTTATGATGCGGTGGAGGGCCGCTGGAAGGCATTGCAGAACCATGACATGCTCGTCGCGCAGAAGTTCATCGAAAACGTCTATTACCACGAACTGGCGCGTTCGCTACAGGAATTTGGCTATGAGGTCGGGAGCCGGAATCTCGGCGATTTTCAAATCAAAGGCATCTCCGAGGAGCTTCGTGATTTATTCTCCAAACGTCACCGGCAGATTGACGAGAAGACTCGCGAGTTGCTGGCCCGCCAACCTGAAAAGGCGGAAGGTAACATTGCCGCCATTCGGGAGCATATCGCCCACAAGGAACGCGATAGGAAAATCCCGGAAATTGGGTTGTCCCGATTGCAGGCTCATTGGGATGGTCAAATGACGTTGGAACAATGGAAATCGTTGCGGAATCTCATTCATGCCCAACCGACGAGTCGGGAAGACGCGAAGATGGTGGCGGGCCGAGCGGTCGCCTGGGCAGAGGAACACTTGTTTGACAGGCGTTCGGTGGTCAATGAACACGAACTTTGGCGGCACGCGCTCGGTTTTGCCAGAGGCCAAAATGTGACCTTGAAGGACATTCAATCCGTCACCGGCAAGCGTGATTATATCCGCGATGAGAAACATCCGGGCAAAGTTACTACCCGCGAGCACTTGCAGCGAGAATGGGAGATTGTGGAAATGGTTCACAAGGGTCTGCGCCGGTATCATTCTTTTTGCCCGGAATATCACTGCGCCAATCCTTCGCTGGATGCGGAGCAACGATTGGCGGTGGAACGAATCTTGGTATGCTCCGGCTTTGTCGCAGTTTTCCGTGGTGGGGCGGGCACCGGCAAGAGTTTCACGCTACGGGAAGTCGAGAAAGCGTTGAAAGAAACGGGCCGGCCCGTCCACGTAATCGCGCCGCAACGCCAACAGGTCATGGATTTGGAAAAGGAAGGATTCCAAAATGTCGAGACGGTCAGCGCCTTCCTGGCCAAAGGCCGTTTGGAGCCGCAATCCGTCGTCATTGTGGATGAGGCCGGACAGATCGGGGGCAAACAAATGCACACGCTGTTGGAATTCGCCCTGGAGCACGAGAGCCGGGTGATTCTCTCCGGCGACACCCGCCAGCATGGCGCGGTCGAGGCGGCGGATGCTCTGCGGGCCATTGAAAAGTATTCGGGGGTGTGTCCCATCGAACTGACCACCATTCGCCGTCAGAATCCAGAACTGGCTAAAACCAGCGAGGAACGCGAATGGATCAAACAATACCGACAGGCCGTGGCCGAAGCGCAGGACGGCAAGTTTGCCGACTCATTTAATCGTCTGGATAGAGAAGGAGCCATCGTTCAATGCAGTTTGGCTGACCAGCATCAAAAGCTGGCGGAATATTACCTGGCGCTGGCGAAAGACCGTCACTCCACAGTGGTTGTATCCCAAAGCTGGAATGAGATTCATCAGGTCAACGAACAGATTCGTCTAGCCCTCAAGGGCGAGAAACTGGTGGGCGACACTGACAAAGTCCTTACAACATTTCAGCCGGTGGACATGACGGACGCGCAAAAGCGCGATCAACGGTCTTACGATGAGAATTCCGTGGTGGTCTTCAACCGCAACGTGCGCGGCTTCAAAGCGGGCGAGGCGGCGCGATTGCAGGCCATTACCGAAACGCATGTGGTCGTTGAAAACGAAGGGCGTCGCGTCTCGATACCGTTCAAGCAACTCGACCGAATCACGGTTTGCCAGACCAAGGAATTGGCCTTGGCCTCCGGCGACCGGCTGCTATTGAAGGCCAATGGCCGCAGCGAAGACGACCGGAAGCTGGCCAATGGCGAACTGGTCACAATCAAGGAAATCCGCGAGGATGGTCGCATCGCGCTCGCCGATGGCCGGGTGCTTTCCCCACACTTCCGCCAGTTTGTGCGCGGCTACGCCGTCACGTCCTATGCCTCGCAAGGCAAATCGGTCGATCATGTGATGTTCTCCGATTCAGCGGTGAAGGCGGCGACGAACCAACAGCAATGGTATGTGACCATTTCGCGGGGTCGCAAGGGCGTCCAGATTTTCACAGCGGACAAAATCCAGCTTCGCCAAAACGTCCTCCGCTCCGGGGGCCGGGAACTGGCCTTGGACATCGCCAAAGAATCCTCCGTCCATGCGCTGGCAAACGCTTGGGGCCGCGATATTGGATACGTGTTGAATGTCCATCATTCGCAGCGTCAAGCCGAGCAGCGTCGGGCGGAATTGGTTCAGCGGGCAGAAGTTCAGGAAAAATCCGAATCTGTCCAGCAATCGCAAACCGTTCGGATGGCGCGGAAAATCAATCCCGCGTACAAGCACAATCAAAAATATGGAGGAGGCATCGGAGTATGAGCCTGAATATGAGAGCATTCGATGATCGTCTATCGTGTTATGAACTGAGCCGTGAAGTGATGGGCAACCATGTGCCGTTGGACAACGTGCGACTGGAACTGACCCCCAGCCATTTTTACTTGTTGCCTTATCACCATTTGGAAGTCGCCGAGTTCGAGTCGGCCCATAAAGGCGACACGATTTCCCTTTCGTTTGTCAACCATAAGGTGCGGATCACCGGCCGCAATCTGCGCGACCTGGCCGTTGCTTTTCAGGAACGCGCCGTCGTGTCGGTCACGCCTGTGCCGGAAAAGTACGAGATATTGCAGGAAAGTGTTCAGGGCTTGGTTGACTCGATCCAGATTGAATGAGGGATTTCCGTAAGCGAGTGTTCGTGGTGCTTCGCGAGCGGACTCAATTCCGCCCGCGCCATTTTCTGCATCATCCGCCAAACGGGCCGCTGCCGTCGCTGGGCGGCTCGATTTCCCACCGAATGACGGGTGGAACTCCCGACAGCTCCGTTGGTGGTCGTATAACCAAGATGAAGGTGTGATTTCCTTTGGTCTTTTTCCGCTTCGCCTGTCGCCCCAAATGCCAGGCAATAAACGGTACGGCGACATAGACAAAGAGGCCGGAGACGAACGCCCTGTGTTCCCGCAGTAACCAGTCAATCAAACGAAATATCGGATTCATGCGGCCTCCTTATTCGTTGACAGCTTGCGCCGTTGGTTGGGTCTGATTGCGCGCCGGCACTGCGGCCAAAGCCGTACGGGGCATTGGCACTATTTTCCGCTCGTAATCCTCCAGCGACGGCACGATGACTTGCGCCTTCTTGGAATAGGCTCTGGCGATGGCTTTGGAACTGTGCCCAAGAGCCTGCTGGGCGAACCGCTCTGGCATTCCCACCGTTTTCGCCCGCTCTGCCCAAGCGTAACGGTAGCTGTGCAAGGAAATGCCGGTGATGCCAACGGTTTTGAGCCGCTTGATAAACATTTTCGCGCGGTGGTTTTCCTGAATCCGCGCCATGCGTGGAAACAACGGGCCGCTTTTCGGCAGTGATTCCAAGAGCGCGGCGACATCCGCGCCGAAGGTGATGATGACCGGGACGTTAGTCTTGCCCCGGCGGTAGGAAATTGTGCGGTCTTTCCAATCCACATCCTCGCCGGTCAATTCCGCCATGTCGGTCTGCGACCCGCCCAAGTGCCACAGGAGTTGGTAATACGCCCGGATTTCAGGATTGTGCTCCCGATCAATGATCGCCTGATGCTCGTCCGCTGTAATAGCCTTCCGGTCTTTATGCCTCACTGGCGGCCAGTGAAGTTTCGGCAACACCGACCAAGGAAGCCAGTGCATCCCGACTGCGAAATTGTGCAGGCGGCGCAAAAACATATTCGTCGAGACAGTTCCCGAATTGAGAACCTGCAAAAATAGCTCGGACGCCGTTTCCATGAGTTTGCGGTGGCGGATGAGGTCAAAGGCTTTGTCCCGCATCGCCGCCGTCCAGCGGCGTTGGGTTGGGCCGGTTTTGAGCGGGGCCATTGCGTCCATGACATCCTGCCATGTCCGTTTGGCCATGACGGGGTCGCCGTGTTGCAAGTAAGCCTGGGCGATTTGCAGGTTGATGGCGGGCTGGCGCACGGCCTGATTTTTGGCCTCGACGATCTGCCGGGCGGCGTCCTCGTTCGTGGTGTTAAGGCTGGCGCGTTTGCCAGTGACTTTGTCAAAGCAATAATACATCCCACCCCGGATGCCACGATGAACTAAGCGGTAACGTGTATTCATAATTTCCTCACGTAACCGCGATGATAAAACATCCGAAGCCCGGACCGTTAGCGGGTAGTCGGAGAGTTATCCTCCGTTACCCCTGTTTAAAGCGGGCACACAAGTTGGTGTCCGTTTCGGTGTCCGTTGCCGACCATCTGCCACCTAAACCATTGTTGCACTAGCAGTTAGGAATGGAGCCAGTTGCCGGATTTGAACCGGCGACCCACGCTTTACGAAAGCGTTGCTCTACCAACTGAGCTAAACTGGCGTCAGGACTTTATAAGCTAATTTTGAGCCTCCTCTCTGGCAAGCAAATTTGCGCTCCATGCCGCTTGAATGCTCCTTTCCCAAAAATAGCGCGCACCGTGCGCGTCTCTTGTTGACAGGCTCCCTCGTAAACGTCCCGCAAATAGCGCGAACGGTGAGCGGCAGAGGTTTCCGGTTCTGTGGCAGAATGGGAAGATGATCGAAATAGATGATGAAAAGCCGGGCCTCCTTCGCCCGGGACGTGCTATGGAGGCCAGGGCCTCCTTTTACGGCGGGCTCAACGTTACAGCTTCGCCGCCGGCTTTTTTCTGTATTTTTACGTAAGTTCCCCGTGGGGGATTTGACCAGATTAAACCAAATTAAAGTGAAACCCGACGAGCGCGTTTTGAAAATATCCCGGCCGGTATCCCTGGTGGCAAAGGCAAAAAAACGCCTCCAACGAGTCGTTTGGCTCCCCCGCCCGCCGGGACGGCGTTGGCCTCTCCTTCCAGACCTTTCCACGGCCGGACCAGAGGGACTTTCACCCTCCAAACCGTTCGGCTTCTCCACTGCGCACTTTGCCCCCCATTTTTTGCCTTTCACTCCGATGTCTGGGCTTGGGCAAATTGTAATTCACCCCAACGGGCTGAGACAACCAAATCCAGCAAACTTGCGTATCCGAGAACTTGGCAACTTTGCCCTTTCTTCTTTAATTGCTAAACTTCAAACTTTACCTGTTGAACGTGGATTCGAATACACTGACCATTGCCGGACGAACCTTTTCCTCCCGCCTTCTTTTGGGCACCGGGAAATTCGCCTCGCCTGAATTGATGCGCGAGGCCATCGAGGCCAGCGGGACGGCCATCGTCACGGTGGCGTTGCGCCGCGCGGACCTTACGGGGCGGCGCGATCCGTTTGCCAACATCCTCGAGTTCATTGATCCCAAACGTTATTTGCTTCTCCCCAATACCAGCGGCGCCATGAATGCCGCCGAAGCCGTCCGCCTCGCGCGCCTCGCCGTCGCGGCGGGGTTGCCCAACTGGATCAAGCTTGAGATACACCCGGACCCGCGTTATCTGCTGCCGGATCCGATGGAGACTTTTGCCGCCGCCGAACTATTGGTCAAAGAAGGTTTTATCGTGCTGCCTTATATCAACGCCGACCCCGTGCTGGCCAAGCGCCTGCAAGACGTCGGCGTCGCGACGGTCATGCCGCTAGGCTCGCCCATCGGCTCCAATCGCGGCCTGGATGCCCGCGAGCAAATTCGCATCATCATCGAGCAAGCGACCGTGCCGGTGGTCGTCGATGCCGGCATCGGCGCGCCCAGCCACGCCGCCGAAGCGATGGAGCTCGGCGCGGACGCCGTGCTGGTCAATACGGCGATTGCCGTGGCCAATGACCCATGCCGGATGGCGCGGGCTTTCCAGTCCGCAGTCCAGGCGGGACGCGAGGCCTATGAAATCGGGCTGGGCGCGCCGCAAAGCAACGCGAGCGCAACCAGTCCGCTGACCGCTTTCTTAAATTGATGAAAGGCAAACGACCCAATCGCAGTCTCTCCGCTGTGCGTCTTCGCCAACTGATGGATGCCGCCGCGCGCTCTCGCATCCTGGTTTTGGGTGATGTCATGCTGGACCATTTTCTTTGGGGCAAAGTCGGGCGCATCTCGCCGGAGGCACCCGTTCCGGTGGTCGAGTTCGAGCGCGAGAGTTACATCCCGGGCGGCGCGGGCAACGTCGCGCGCAATCTGGCCGACTTGAAGGTGGCGACCGAACTTCTGGGCGCGGTCGGCAATGACGATTCGGCCATGCAATTAAAACAGGTGCTGCAACATGAGCGGATCGGTTGCAGCGGCCTTTTCTCCTGTGAGAATCGAACGACCAGTGTCAAGACTCGCATTATCGCCCATCGCCAGCAAATGGTGCGGGTGGATCGCGAAACGAAGGCGGACATCGACGAGACCACTCGGCGCTGGCTGCTGGCCCAACTGGAACGGGGCCTCAAAACCGCTCATGCCGTTATTTTGTGCGACTATGCCAAGGGTGTCATCACTCAGCGGTTGCTGGACGAAACCAAAGCGCTGTGCCGGGCGCGCGGCATCTGGTTAAGCGTGGACCCCAAGCCGAGCCATCATCTCAATTTGTCCGGCGTCTCCTTGCTCACGCCCAATCGCAAAGAGGCTTTTGAACTGGCCGGATTGCCGGACGACGCCCGCGCCGAAGACCCTTCGCAAGACGCGGCGTTGCGGCATGTGGGCGAGAAATTGTTGGGCGAACTTCAACCCGCCCTGCTCCTCATTACCTTGGGCGATCAGGGCCTGCTGCTGTGTCAGCGTGGTCAAAGGCCGTTTCATATTCCGACGGTGGCGCGCGAGGTCTTCGACGTTTCGGGCGCGGGCGATACGGTCATCGCCTCGTTTACTTTGGCGATTGTGGCCGGAGCTTCGCCGGTCGAGGCGGCGATCCTTTCCAATCACGCGGCAGGCGTGGTGGTGGGAAAATTGGGCACGGCGACAGTCACGCCCGAAGAATTGCTGCGCAACTTCCGCCAGGAGAAATTTATTTGAAAATCACGGCGCAAACCATTCAAGCCATGAAGGGGCGCAGCCGCATCGCGGCCCTGACCGCCTACGATTTTGCCATGGCCAAATTGCTCGATGGCACGGGCGTGCCGTTGCTGCTGGTGGGCGACTCGCTGGGCATGGTCGTGCTGGGCTATCCCGATACCACGCATGTCACCATGGCCGAGATGGAACATCATGTGCGCTGCGTGGCCCGCGCCAAGCCGCAGGCTTTGCTGGTGGCTGATCTGCCTTTCAACAGTTGCCTGACCGTGCCTGCGGCCTTGGAAAATGCCCGGCGCCTGATGACCGCCGGCGCGGAAGCAATCAAAGCGGAAGGCGGCCGAAATATCCTTCCCCAAGTCCGGGCCATCATCGAGGCGGGCATCCCGTTTCTTGGCCATCTCGGCATGCTGCCGCAGAACGCGGTCGCCGAGGGCGGTTACCACGTCAAAGGAAAGAATCCCGGTGAGCGCTCGGACTTGATGGCCGATGCCGCCGCATTGGCGGAAGAAGGCGCCTTCGGCATCGTTCTCGAATTGGTCACGCCGCCGGTGGCGCGCGAGATTACGTCAAGCATTGCCATTCCCACCCTCGGCATCGGCTCCGGCGCCCATTGCGACGGCGATATACTGGTCACGACCGATTTGCTGGGCACGTCGCCGGATTACATTCCGCGTCACGTCAAGAAACACTGGAATTTTGCGGAACAAATGCGGGCCGCCGTGGTTGAATGGAAAGAGAGCGTCGTTGCTCCCGGCCGCCCATGAAAAAATTTTCCCACCTGGACGCCAAAGGCGAAGCGAGAATGGTCGATGTCTCGGCTAAGCCCGCCGTGCGCCGTGAGGCCGTGGCGCGAGGCGAGATTCATTTGCAGGAGACGACCCTCGCCGCCATCGAAAAAGATCACATGGCCAAGGGAAATGTTTTCGCCACTGCGCGCGTTGCCGGAATTATGGCCGCTAAAAAAACCGGCGAGCTTATTCCTCTTTGCCATCCGCTGGCCCTCACGCATTGCGCGGTGGATTTTGAAATTCCGGCCAGCCGCGATCGCGTCATCATCACTGCATCGGCCGCATTGACCGCGCCGACGGGGGTGGAAATGGAGGCGTTGACGGCGGTCAGCCTCGCCGCCCTGACCATTTACGACATGTGCAAAGCCGTTGATAAAACGATGCGAATCACGGACATCACCTTGGTGTCAAAAATAAAAATCCCATGCAAATAATGCAAATCCAAGCCGGCATCATCACCGTTTCCGACCGAGCCTCGCGCGGCCTCTACGACGACCTGGGCGGTCCCGCCCTGCAAAAAGCGGCGCAAGGTTATGGCTGGGAAGTTGTGGCCGACGCCATCGTCCCGGACGAAAAGCGGGAGATTCAACGCGCCATTCGCGAACAGATTGCCAAAGGCTGCCATGTGATCCTGACCACCGGCGGGACTGGCGTCGCCTTGCGGGACGTCACGCCCGAAGCGGTGCGGGAGATTGCGGTGCGGGAATTGCCGGGCTTCGGCGAAGTCATGCGCATCGAATCCATGAAAATCACCAAGAACGCCATCCTCTCGCGCAACCTCGCGGCGGTGGTGGACAAAACGCTGGTCATTTGCCTGCCCGGCAAACCGTCGGGGGCGGTCGAGTGTTTGGGGTTTGTCGTGGGAGCGATACCCCATTGCGTGGAAGTTTTGCAGGAAGCGCCAACAAGCTGCTAACTATGCGCTATTTCACCGGCTTTTTATTTTTAGCGATCCTGTGCGCGGCGGGTTGCGTCACAAAAAAGGAAGAGGCCATGCGGGCGCGCCAGGCGTATATGGCAGGACAGCAGCCTGGCCCTCCACCTCAAGCGGCCCTGCCGCCGGGAGAACCTTTCGTGCTGCTGCGCGGTTCGGTCCAACACCCCGCGCTTCCCTGGACCCACGGAATGACCCTGGCCAACGCCATCGTGGCGGCCGATTACACCGGATTTATGAACCCGATTTTGGTTCGCGTCATCCGGCAGGGACAAATCGTGGACGAATGCAAAGGCGTGGATTTGCTGCACGGCCATGATTTCCCCCTCGAATCCGGCGACATCATCCTCCTCCAGTGAGATGAGAGAGCCTGAGCCATTGCAACAAATCGAACGCACCCGCGTTCTCTACCGCAATCGAAAACTCTCCTACTTTGCCGGGTGCGATTATTTCCGGTTGTCCAGTCATCCGAAAGTAATGCGAGCCGTCGCGACTGGCCTGAAAAAATACGGATTGAACGTGGCCGCCTCGCGTCTCACCACCGGCAACCATGTCCTTTACGCAAAACTGGAAGCGGCGCTATCCCGATTCTTTGGCGCGCCGGCCGCATTGCTGATCGGGAACGGTTACGCCACAAACTGCGTTGTCGCCCAAGCCTTGCGCGACGATTTTACTCACGTAGTAATTGACGCCAAGGCGCATCCCAGCCTGCGCGATGCCAGCCGCTTCTTCAACGCGCCCGTTTTGGAATTCCAGCACCGCGACGCCCAAGACCTCGCCCGCGTCCTGGCCGGCGCGGGCCGCCATGTCAAACCGATTTTATTGACCGATGGAGTTTCCACCCTGGGCGAACTGGCGCCGCTGGCCGAATATTTAAAAATTCTAGGACCAAGCGGCTTCATTCTGGTGGACGATGCGCACGGCGCTGGAGTGCTCGGCAAAACCGGCCGCGGAACGCCCGAAGCCGCCGGGGTTTCGCGCCAGCGCATCATCCAAACGACGACCTTGAGCAAAGCCTTCGGCGTTTATGGCGGGGTGATTCTCTCAGCCCGGTCGCTTCGCGAAAAAATGGTCGCGGGCAGTTCGGTCTTGGCCGGCAGCACCCCCCTGCCCTTGCCCTTGGCCAACGCCGCCCTGCAAGCCGTGCGGATTTTAAAACAAGACCCCGCCTTGCGCCGCCGCCTCCAACGCAACGTGGAGTACGTCAAGAATACTTTGCGCGCCGCCGGTTTTCCCATCCCGATGACCGGCGCGGCAGTCATCGCGATCAACCCTGCGAGTCCCAATCAAGCCAAAGCCATGCGGAAGCGGCTGCTCGCCCACGGAGTATTCCCATCCCTCATCCGCTATCCGGGCGGACCGCCCCAAGGCTATTTCCGCTTCGCCATTTCCAGCGAACATTCCCGCCAGCAACTGGATGATTTACTTCTGGGGATCACAAGCGCCTGAGTCGCAAAAAAGTACCCGGTTCGATCAAACAACGCTTTTTATTAAGAAAAATTGGCAGAAAGCATACCGCGTACGGCAGGCTTTAAAAAACTTCAACCCGAACAAACAAGGGGCTACAACATAAAAGGTTGAAGACCCGTCAAATAATTGAATCTGCAGCCAAGCATCTTCAAAAATTGGAAGGTCATAAATTCGACGTGCTGACGGTGGCCAAGCCCGTATCCGTTGAAGCAGCGGTCAATCTGGCAAAAGTCATTTCCAAATTGTCCCCTTTGCTGGGAAACATGATCGAGTTCAATACCGTAGAAGTGTTGAACTCGAAGAATGAATTCCATAAGTTCGGAAAATGGATTCGCCAGGATCCCATGTTCCCGGATACAATCCTCAAAGGCAGCATCTCCCCCACTCCCGGTTTTGAAATCAAGGCGTGGTTTCCGATGGCGACAGAGATTACAGCGCGGTTTAAGGATAGTCAGAACCACTTCGTCAATGACAATACCTTTGTCATTATGCTCGCGTGGCTCCCGGATCATATGATTTACGGAAAGCCCAAAATCATCGGTGTTTGCGTTGCTTCCGGAAAATTGGTGGCCGCGGCGCGCGACTTGCAGTACCACAAACCACCTAACTATCTGGTTCTGGAGCCAGAGGATACAAAACAACGGACGCGGAACCTGCAACAGACCAATACCAACGGATATAAATTTCAAGGTAGTTCGTCGCAATTACTGCAGGCTGCCAAGCTGGTGAAGGCGTGGGGTGTTGGGGGACGCGACTACAAACCGACGCCCGATTACCAGGCCAGATTGAGGCAGTTAATATCCCGATACCCTTATCGCCTCGATACCAATTACGCCAAGATGGACCGAATTCAACACGATGTAATCGAATCGTTCAAAGAGGAAATTGGAAAAAAGCAGTTCTTTGGAATGACAGTAAATCGATGGAAATGGACATTAGCCAGCAAGAACAATTCAGCCATCTACAAAGCCGTCGAATTACTGGGCATTAAAGATTCAGGAGCAGCGGAATTGGTTCAGTAAACCGGCGCATGCCAAGCTGAAAATAAGTCGAGTCAATCTCCGCGGCGTAGGCCGTGCGCCCACATTTCCAAGCCGCCAACGATGCGCTGAACAGCCCCCCAAAAGGCTCCCAAACCACATCGCCGTCATCAGAGGAGGCCTGTATGATGAGTTTTAACAAATCAAGCGGCTTCTGGTTCAGGTGTGCTGCCTTGCCATTGGGCGCTTTGATCCTTTCCTCGCAATGGAGCGCATGGCGTTCCCAAACATTAGTGAACCCATGCGGACACCGAAATTTGTATCGCATCCTGACCCAGTCGTCTGCCGTCAGAGAACTGCTTCCGTCAACTGAAAAATAAGGCCGTCGGTTCGAGTCGCCGTGTGTGTTGGCATAGTCCACTAACATCTGGAACTTGCTGGGCGGCGGCGGATACCAAAGATGTCCCTGGTCAAAATACTTTCGTGTGGCCGCGTCAGCCACACCGCAGGCTTCGTTGGTCTTTCGAACTGGCAAACCAGAGCGTTTCCACTCGTTGAGCATCCACTCTTTCAATGACAAGCCGCCCAGCTTTGCCTCGAATGAATATTGCACGCAAATTTCAGTGACGACTGGGAAACGGCGAATTTTCTGAGTATTGACGTTACCGGCGATGTGCGCTTTGCCTTTGTTCCAAAAGTTTGCATTGATATAGCGAAAGCCATATCGCTCCAAAACCGGGTGGACAGCCGCCCAGCCGATTTCCGAGTTCCAAAACCATAGCGTCGTCTGCGGCGTTGCTTTGGCGGCCCAAGCTTTAATATGCGGCTCATACCAATCAGGCAGCCCCAAGTGGTCCGACGTATCTCCGTCGAACCCAAGTACGCCATAACCGCCATCGGAGACGATGACGGTCGGCGACGGCCAAAAGTCGTAAAAATTGAGACTGTTGCCATAATGGAGATGGACAAACTCATTCTGAAAAAGCTTTCGGTCTGGTTCTATATGAAGCGTAACCGTCCGCGTCCGTCCCCGCGTGCTGGGGGAAGGACCGCCATTCTTTGTAAGCGCAATCATTGGAACAATCTAAATAACTCTAACGCACGCGTCAATGTTTTCCGTGTTTTGGGGGCCTGCCGCCCTTTCTGCGGTCATGTTTATCGAACCGTTCCACCTCAGACTGATCCAGGAAATGGTCTCGTCCGCGTTTTTCTGACTTCAACTGTCTTTCGCGTATCAACTGACGAACCCGCCCGGGCGTCACGTTGAGCAGGACGGCCGCTTCGGCTGTCGTAATGGGCCGCACGTTGACGGGAGGTTACGTTCTCTGTTCTCATTCGTCAATGTTCCCAACTGCCGGTGTTCCGAACTGCCGCGAGCGCGCCATAACTCGGGCGAAGATTGCGGATCATCAATTCCTCTTTGGCCCGCTCGCGGGTGCCGAGGCTAATTGAAGAATTGGCCTGAATTCGGTGCCCTCAGCGCCAACATCGCCCGAACGGCCCTGAGACGCTCATAAGGGAAACACTGATACACCTCCCTCAATTCGACCTGTTTTGGTTTGACTGACTTTGACTGGGTTTGACTGGAGGCCTTTTTAGTCCGCCCGGCCTCTAAACTTTGACCGCCTGAAATACTAAAACGCAGGGGCAGTATTCCAATGTATTGGACACAAGTTTCCGAAAACCGGTCCTCCTTTTTTATTATGGCGGCGCTTTTTTCCATGCCTTTTCAATTCACCGTCACGATTATAGCACAGACCCGGAAATTTCTGCCGCTCACCGTGCGCGCTATTTTTCCAATGTTTCAGAGGAAAGCTGTCAAGAAGAGACGCGCACGGTGCGCAGTTTTTTCGAGGGCGATGATGGACCAGGTGACTAACGATGAACATCAATTCCACGATAAATCGTCGGGCGAGTCGGCCAGCAAACGCCGCATGGCGTCTTTCTGCCGCAGGATTTGTTTCCATAACAGCGCCGGTTCCGGATGAAAGACCAAGTCGAGAGAGGCGGGGTGGATCAGCCAATCCTGGCGCGCCATTTCGTGGTCAAGCTGGCCCGCCGTCCAGCCCGCGTAGCCGGCGAAGAGCTTGAGCTTTTGGGTGGGCGAGTAGGATTCGCTCAAATCCATCAAGGCGTCGAGTGAATGGCCAAGACTTAGGTTGGGCATGACGTTGGCCTCGAGCAAAAATGTGTCGGTATGAAGAAAACTTAACGTGCCGGGCTGCACAGGGCCACCCACGAAGAGTGGCTGCTCCTCGACCGCCTCGGGCAGGTTCGCCACGAGGGCCTGGCCGACCTTGCTGTCGCTGGTCCGGTTGAGCATAAGGCCGAACGCGCCGTCGCTGTCATGCTGGCAGATGAGCACGACGGAACGGTGAAAAAACGACCCCTGCAACTTGCCGCCGTCCAGCAGCAGTTTCCCTTGCATGGATTGATGGGTTTCGGCCATCGGCCCTCGATTAAGTTTACTTTACCAACTCGCGCGCCACCTCGATGATTTTTGCGGCGGTCAAGCCGTGCTTTTCGTAAAGATCCTCGGCGACGTAGGCGGACTGGCCGAACTCGCCCTCGATGGCCAGCGATTTCATGCGATGCAGCGTCCCGGCTTGAGCCAGCGCGTGCGCGACTTGCGCGCCCATGCCGCAAATGGCCTGGTGATCTTCGATGGTGATGACGCGGCCCCCGCATTTTTCGACCGCCGGCCCGATGGTTTCCAAATCCACGCGATTGATGAAGGGATTGGCGATGACCGCCGCGCTGATGTTTTGCTCCTTTAGTTTGCGGCCGGCGTCGATGGCGCGTCCCACCAGCGGGCCGCAGGCCAGGATGACCACGTCCGAGCCTGGGGCCAAAACTTCCGCCTTGCCCCATTGGTATTTGCTGTTTTCCAGCCAATGCAGCGGATAATTCTCGCGCCCGACAAAAAAGATGACCGACTCGCCGTCCTTGCCCTTTTCGCGCTGCTGGGCCGTGCGCTTGATCGCTTCATACATCAACGCCTCCGCCTCATCCGCACAGGAACATGCCACCACCACCGTATGCGGGATGGCTGAGACGGCGGCGAAATAAGTCGTCGCCTGATGCGAAGCGCCATCGGCCGCGTCCTGAAACCCGACGTGCGAAAAAATAGCTATGACAGGGGCTTGCGACAAAGCCGCCATGGTCAAGGGCAGGTTCCCCTTCGTGACCCCGAATTGCCCGAAGGTGTCAACGATAGGAATAAACCCCGCCTTGGAAAAACCCGCGCCGGTGCTGATCATATTCGCCTCCGCCACGCCGACTTCGAGGAAGCGGTCGGGAAAACTTTTCTGAAAAGCGCTGATGCCGGTCGAGCCTTCCACGTCGGCTGAAATCGAGTAAACCGGGAACCCTTCCTGGGCGGCCCGAATCGCGCCTTTGGCCAGGCCGCTCTGGATTTTATCCTTCTTGACTGCGCTGGGGGCGGGTGGTTTGGCTTTTTTGGCCGCGTCTTTGACCTCCCAATCGGTGCGCAGGGCCTGCGCCCATTTGACCATGTCGGGCGGAACTTCGCCGCCGAAAAAAATCTCGTTGACAAATGGGATGATCTTTTCGCCGTTGGCCAGCGGAAAGCCATGCCCTCCCGTTTTGGCTTCCACCGTCGAGCGGACGCCAAAGCCCTTGACCGTCTTGGCCCAGACGCAGACCGGCGCGTGCGGATTGTCCCGCGCCTGTTGCAGCGCGCTTTCCATCGCCAGATAAACCGGCTCCAAATCGTTGCCATTGGCCACTTTGATGACATTCCAGCCCAGCGCGCTCATGGCCGAAAAAGTGGGTGACATGGAGAAGGCGTCGTCGCTGATCCGGCCGGAAAGCTTGGTGTCGTTGTCCGAAACCACCATGATGAACGGATTGAGCCGGCCCTTCGCGGCCAGGCCCGGGATGGCGGCGAACGCCTCCTTGGCTTCGCCTTCCATCGAAGCTCCATCCGACACGGTGCAAATGGTGACGCGGTCGTTTTTGCGCACTTTGTCCGCCAGCGCCAGACCCTGGGCCTGCGGCAATGCGGAGCCAAGCGGCCCATTGCTCAAGAGCACGCCCTGCGGATTCAGATGCGATTCTCCATGGCCGGTCAGCTTGCTGTGAATGCCGCGAAACCCCTTCAAGTCTTCGAAAGTCAGCCCGTCGAAACCATAATTGGCGTGCAGGGCATAAACGCCATTTTCCGTATGCCCGGCGTCATTGACGAAATTGAAAGCCTCAAACCACGGCCGTCCCTGCACGGCGAACATCAGCCCGTGAATCGCCGAAATAATTTCGGCGAAAGCCGCCGGGCCGCCCCAATGACACGCCGCGCCCCCATCGACCGCGTACGTGTCCATCAACGCGACCAGGGCGCGGTCCGCGCGCGGGTCAGCCAGCACAACTTCCTGGCCTTGGGCATTCTTCACCTTGACAGAATACGCCGGAGGCCGCGTCGGGGTGGGAGCGAGCTTGGATTTAAGTTTAAGGGGAGTCAAAGGCGGGGCCTCGACTGGTTTGACCACTGTTTTATCTTCGGACATAAATTATAAATTGCCGGGGGACTGGTGCGCGCGGCGGGAGTTGAACCCACAACCTGCGGCTTCGGAGGCCGTCACTCTATCCAATTGAGCTACGCGCGCAAAAGTTCTGTTAAACACCATCTTCATTTGGAAATATGTCGCTTCCCCCCGCCCTCGGCAAGAAAAACTGAGCGCGCGCGACATCCTGCGCCAATTCCTCGGCGAAGCCGTCGTGCTCTGTCTGGCCGAAGGCATCGCCGGGATTCTGTTGGGACGAGGCGTATCTGTCGCCGTCACCGCCCTGCTTCACGGGCCCGCTCGCGGCCCTGCCCATAGACGGCGCAGGGCGTCCAGGGCGGTCAAAAGACGCTTGCATCTGGTTGGGCGGAGAGATACACTCCGTTTCAATTGAAACCAAAGCCCCTTTTGTCTTTGAGGGAGCGACCAAATTGCTTGAGCGATGCGCCTTCCCTGCGAATTTGCGTCGAAAATTCTCCGCAAGGCGTCGGACGGTTTTCTCTGTGGCCTTCGGCTGTTTTAATCCGCGAAAGGCCGATGGTCTATTCCTGGTCCAAATCAATTCCTTGAAACGCCTATGAAAAAATTGTTTACGGCGCTGGCGTTGCTCGCGCTCCTTTCAGCCCTCGACTCTCACCTCTCAATCGCTTTCGCGCAGGCTTACACATTTACCACATTGCCGGATGCTCCCGGCGCCGCAGTCGGCACGCTGGCCTTTGGCATTGATGGCAGCAACATTGTTGGAGCATTTTTTGCCTCCGAAGAGGAAACTACTAGTGTAGTGTATCATAATTAGCTAGACATATCGCCTGCGCTTTTTCCGCTTTTTGCGCAGCGACCAGCCCGGCTTTATTTCCTCCAGCTTTTGTCGCGCCCGCTCCACTTTGGCCATG
>Ga0075522_10001259_pt1 | contig 19284 bp, 15 predicted proteins | sample NGEPerA_FD_74796 | JGI IMG/M metagenome (GOLD analysis project Ga0075522, IMG submission 74796) | Arctic peat soil microbial communities from the Barrow Environmental Observatory site, Barrow, Alaska, USA - NGEE PermafrostL2-A | ecosystem: Environmental > Terrestrial > Soil > Wetlands > Peat ... | reverse complement strand
GATCGCGCCTGGCGCATGCTCGCCGCCACCTACGTCCACGCCATCCGCCTGCCCGACAACGTCATCGACCTCGCCTCACGCAGGCCGCGCCACTGACCTGTCAGGATGAGAGTTACACCCTCTCGACAATCGACTGGCGTCCCGCTCACCCGCGCGACGGTCGCACCGACTGTGACACCATGCGGAGCAAGTGCCATGGTTACACACGCGCGTGCAGCTTCCGCATGTTCCACCGGCTCAGCTACGGAGCAGGCCTTGCGCCGTCAACATGACCCGTTCCTTCGGACGGAACGGCGAATAGTCAGCGTACGAGAACGTGGTGCGACCGCCGTCGCCGAAACGGACGATCACGTTGTATGTACGGCTCTCAGACGAGCCCTGGCTCGTGGCGGCGCCAATGGCCGCACCTTCCGCTGCTCCGGCGATGAAATTGCCACCAGGGCCCCCCGGCAAAAGCGCCACCGATGAGGGCACCGGTGACGGCCCCGAGGACCGGCTGGCTTTCAGTCCGGCGGACCAACTCTCGGACGACTTCGACCTGGCCGGGCCGCCCGTTTGAGTTGGTCCAGGTGGTGCTCGTCGTCTGGGTCGTCGCGCATGCAGTCAGCGCCGTCGAGAAGGCCAGCGTCGCAACCAGCAGGATTCGTGTGGCGTTCATGGCATGACCTCCCCGTCGAAGAGACGCATCGGTCGTGCCTTGGTCGCAGCCCCCGGTGACGCACTACCGCGCTAGTCGTCAGTCGGCAGGAGAAAGCGAATCTTGTAGCCGGGGATTCGGACGGGAACCGGTTTCCCATCCTTCTCTCCTGGGCTGAAGCGGCATCCCTTGATCGCGGAGACGGCCGCCTCCGTGAGCCCATCGCCGAGGCCACTCACGACGCGTATTTCGCGGACGCGTCCGGTCTCACCGACGATCACGTCCAGGATGACCGTCCCTTCGATCGCCGCGCCCAACGCTTCCGGCGTGTATTTGCCTTCACACCTTCCTTGCGGCATCGGCATGGTGGTCACCTCGTAAGCGGGTACGACCGGCGTTGGACCCTTTGAGCTGCCGTGGCCATCGTCGTCCCCAGTTCCAGGCCTGACGCCTCCGCTCGTATGCCCCACCGCCATCGCAGGGCCGCTGCCTGCTTGGGAGGTCGACTCGATCGTGACACCAAAGACTGGCCCGACGGAATCGCCGCTGATCGGCTCTGGACGGTCGGGCGGAGGCATGTCTTGCTGCGGACGCTCCTGCGCGACGACTGGAGGCGTCGGCACGCGGGAACGGACGTGGGCCATAGCCGGCTTCCGCACGGGTGCTTGTGGCACAGCGGTCGGCTCCGGCGGTGGTTCGGCGGCCGGCGGCGGCGAAATAACTCGCAAGGAGATGATCCGCTTGGCCGCCTCGGACCGGTTCGGCAGGTGGTGCAGGCCCCCCGCGAGCGTCAGATGCGCGGCGACCGACAGGGCCGCACAGACGAGCAGCTGCGAATCGCGAATCATAAGCTGCCGGGCGCCACCATGGCCGCCGGATCGATCTGGATCGCGAACGACGCGACGCCGAGCGACTTCACGACGTCCAACACCCACACGATCCGGCCGTGCGACACCGCCTTGTCACCCGAGATGATGGCCTGGGTCTTGGGGTCTTTGGCCACCGCGGCTGCCACCGCCTCGCGAAACGCCGCGGGCGCCGTCGTCTTGCCGTTCAGGTACAGCGCTCCGTCGCGCGTAACGGTGATGGCCAACGTGGTCGGGTTCAGGGCCGTAGCCTGGCTCGCTCGCGGCAACTCGACCTCGATCGCCTGTTTGGCGATCAGATTGGCGGTTAGCATGAAGATGATCAGCAGGACCAGCATGATGTCGACCAACGGCGTGACGTTGATCTCCGAGATGATCCCGCGTTTTTTCGTCGCCGAAGCCATCTGTCACTCCGCCGCCGCGCGCGAGCTGCCATAGCCCGAGCCGCGCGCCGGCTCTGCCTTCAAGACGGCCAGGATCTCGTGCGCCAATACCTCCGTCGCCGAGATCGTGCGCTCGACCCTGCGGGTGAAGATGTTGTAGGCGGCGACGGCCGGCAACGCGACCAGCAGGCCAACGCCTGTCGCGACCAGGGCCTCGGCGATCCCGGACATGACAGCTTGGGTCCCCTGCAGTGAGCTCCCGGCCAGGTCGTGGAACGCCCGGATGATCCCCAACACCGTGCCGAATAGGCCCATGAAGGGTGCGTTGTTGCCAAGTGTCCCCAAGAACGCAAGCCGCTTCTCGTACCGCGCCCTCTCTGCTTCGATTGCCCCCGCCTTGCGCTCCTCCACTGCGGCAATGCCCTCCTGCGCATGGCTGAGACAGGCTCGGGCGACCGCCGCCTGCATCGAGCGCGCGCCGGCCAGCGTCTCGAGCGCGGCGTCGGGACCGTCACGGCGCAACTCGCGCACCGCCGCGGCCAGCATCGGCACGGGCGTCCGCTCCTGGAAGAAGAACCAGATGCGGTCGATCATGATTGTCATCGCCAGCAAACTGAGTCCGAGCAAGAGGTAGAGGATCCAGCTCGAGCCGGCGCGCAGCATGAGGTCGAGCAGATGACTCCCGATATCGGTTCCGTTGTTCATGGTGTCTCCTCGTCAGAATCTGGCCCTCAGGCCCAATGTCGGCAGGATGTAGCGGATCACGGTCCCCGCCTGGATTTCCTCGGGCTGCAGGGCGACGTTGGTGATGTCGACGTAGTAGTCGAGAAGCCACTTGTGCCAGACGGCCCGCTTGTCGACACGCAGATCGACACGCCAGTAGCCGCTGTCGCGCCCGCCGTTGTACCCGGCGGTGGTGGTGGTGGGGCGGCCAGACTGGTACTGGACACGAAGACCGAGGTCCCAGTTGCGCGGCAGAGGCATTCCCGCGACGAAATTGAGCAGATGCGTCCGATCGTAGTCGTAAGGGACCCAATGCGCGTCTTGCCACCGCTCCGAGCGGGAGAGCGAATACGAGATCCAGCCGAACACGCCGGACTTGGATTGCCGGCGCAGCAAGAACTCCGCCCCGTAGGCGCGCCCGATCTCCGGTTGTGTGAGCCGATCGATGAACTCCTGCCCATTCGTGCTCGGCACGACGATCGTCGTCGGCGTCAGCGTCGCGTTCGGCGTCGTGACGACCGACGAGCTGTTCACGGACAGATCGAACATAGTTGGGTCCATGTAATTAAAGAACCCCTCGACCGAGAACTGAAACCGATAACGCAGCGGAATTTCCGCTCCAAGGCTAGTCTGGTAGGACCGCTGGAGGCCGTATTTGAGCGGCAGCATGTCCAGGCCCGGCAGCGGCAGGACGTAACGAGGAGGCTGGTGGTAGATGCCAGCGCTTCCCTTGAGCCACACCGCGCTGTCGTCGCTGCCCGCCGGGATTTCGGGAAGGTCGCGATCGAGCAGGCGATAGCGAACGGTGAAACGCGGATCCGCCGACGTCGCGGTGGTCGTCCCGTCGGCATAGGCATCGCCGCGGATCCCAGGGCGAATCAGCAGGCGAGACGTTGGCCGCCAGAGTGCGTCGAGGTACGCCGACCCCACGTAGAACTTGTCGAGCGTCGCGGTGATGGCGGCGAGCCCACCGGCCGCGGCATTGGCCGACCCCCCTTGCTGGATATCGCGCACCGACGCCGATAGGCCAGCGTTGAGGGTCAGCTTCTCGCTCTGCGTCCAGCGCGCGGTGAGCGACGGCTCCGCCGACCAGACCGAGAAATCCGTCCCGGAGCTGAACGTGTGATCGTATCCGAGCACCAGGCGGGACGTCTCCTCGAACCCCCCTTTGGTGCGATGATCGCGCAGGTCGAGACGATCGAACCCCAGGATCAACGACGGTGCGAGCGAGGCCGTCGCCGACGCCCGGGTGTCGAGCTCGTCATTCGCGCCGTAGGCGAACACGGTCCACCCGTTGCGGGCGTTGCCCGCGTCGACGCGCAATTGATAGTCCCAGTAGGACAGCGACAGTTGGTTCGTGACCAAACCGAGTAAGAATCCCGGGTAGCCGTAGCGGCCTGCGGCCGTGACCGTCAGCCCCAGGGATGGCAACGGCTCCCGCACGAAGCCACCCGCTTGAAGGAGGTTTGCGTCGAAATCGAGCAGGTGCTCGTCCGCGCGGGCGCGCCGTGTCCGCCCGTCGACGATGCCCCCCGCGTACTGTCCGTACGGCGCCGGCGCGCCCCCCGGGTAGAATTGAATTTCGTCGATGAACTCCGGGTGTATGACGCTGGTTCCGATCAGCAGGTGGTAGAGCAGCGGGATCCTGGTGCCATCGAGCAGGTAACCGGTAGAACTGGGACTGGCTCCGCGCACCACCGGAAACGGAAGCAGCGAAACAGTCGAAGCGACGCCAGGCAGCGCCTGGATCACGCGGAAGGGGTCGCCGAAGGTGCCCGGGATCTGCTGCAGCTCAGCGCCATGCAGCGTGATGCGCGAGACCTCCTCACGACGCTTCTCGCCGACCACCACGATTTCGTACGGATCGTACCGATCGCGCTCGACCAGGTACTTGACCACCAGCTCTTGCGACGGCGACAGTGTCTCCTGCTGCAGAAAAGGGTTGTGGCTGGTGGCGTAGACCGAGACCCGAGCGGTTCCGGGCGGCAGGGGCAGACGGAATCGTCCGTTGCGATCGGCATCCACGGAGTACGGCCGGTCACCGACGACCGCTGTCACGGAGGCGTCTGTGACGGGCGCACGCGTCCCGAGTTCGACCAGTTTGCCGCGCAGAACTGCGGTCCGAGGCGGTCCCAAGTCGGCCGCCTCGGTTCGCGGGCGTGGCGGCGGCGGCAGGAACGTGTGGGTGAACGTGATTTCGACGGGAACGGGCACGCCGTTGTACGTCGCGGGTGCGAACCGGAAGGCGCGCGCGGCTGCCACGACGGCCTCGTCGAAGGCCGGATGGGGCGGCGGCATTAGGTCGACGTTTTGCACGTGCCCGCCGGTGTCCACCAGCAGCTTCACGGTCACGACCACCGGAACGACATGCGCCGGCGCCGCGGCTGGATAGGGCACGGCGGTATCGATCAACGCACGGGGTGGTTCGAAGCTCGGGCCAGCGTCGACCACCCCCGCGTCGGCCGAAGCCGGCTGCTCGACTGGAGCCGCAAGCGTCAAGCGCGGTACTGCGGCGATGACAGCCGCCATGACGAGCGGGCGAATCACCGCCACGTCACCATCCACTGGAGGGTCCCGCCCGTATGCGGCCACCATTGGCGACGAACGATCGCCTGGCCGGTGTCGAGGTCCACGTGGCCGGTGTCGTCGACACACCCTGTCCACTGGCCGATCCCTTCCAGCGCGAAGCTCGTCGCGGAACGCGGGCCGAGCACGATGGTCCACTCGGCGCGGGCGAGCCCGGCGACGCCCAAACCCGTGCAGCTCGGTAAGGGAGGGCTGGAGCTCGGGAAAGTGTAAGAGCTCGCGAGGGTGCCCGGCAACGGCGTCACGTCAGGCCGGCCGGTGCTCCCCTCGATGATGCCGCCGAAGCCGAGGCCAACGGCCAGCGACAAGTGTTGGGTGACGTGCCAGGTCGGGTCGATCGTCCCGGAGAATCGGAGCCCGCTCAGCCCACCGGCCGTCGAAGCGCGCGCGTACTGCAAAGATGCCAGCAGCGACCAGTCGGGATCGAGGCGGGCGCCGAGCCGCAGCAGGAACCCCAGCAAACGGCCGCTCGGGGCGCCTTCGAGTCCGACCATATCGCCGTACTCGGCGCCCAGGCCCATTCGAAAGCCACCGTGGCGCCAGGCGTCCCGATCGGCCTCGGTCGGCAGCGACAACTTTGGTTCCGGGTCGCCATCATTGGCGCCGGCGGCCAGATTGGTCGAAGCCGGCGCCGGTTCGGCCGCGTAAGCGGATCCGGTGAACGCAAGGGCGACGATCACCGACGAGCCTCTCAGTTGCACGGCCACCAACTGGGGGGATTGCCCGTGAGATCCCAGTCCGGGGCCGCGCAGGAGACGTCCTGGGCGCAGCCGCGCAGCACGTAGTGGCTGAGCCCCTTGCAATGGTCTGTGGATCGGCCTGACACGACCAGTTGAGTCAGGTTGGGCGGCGTCGCGCCGCCAAGCGACGGGAGGCCGGCGCACGCGGTCACGCGCCCAGAGAAATCGGGTTCGTCCGTGGGAGGCTCCTGATAGCGGGCGGTCCCGTCGAGCGTCGATTCCGTGCACGAGACCTCGGCCACGTCGGTGGGCGCCGACGCGGCGATGGAAATGAGAAGCGGATCGGGCTGTTGCTGGATGGCGCAGCTGGCGGGGTCCTCGGACGGCAGGGTTCCAGCGGTCGAGGCCGCGAGACCTGCCGCCGCCGAAAATCCACCAGCCGAGAGGACCGAGAATCCATCCGGCGGTTCGGGGCAGCCCTCCCGAGGGTAAAAGGCGCTCGCCGCGTCAAAGCTCCCCTGAAGGAACGCCACCCGCTGGTCGGGCGCCGTCATCGTCAGGAAGCTCGCGCCGTAAACGATGTCGGCCGAGTCCGTCGTGTCCTGCTGGCCGGGTCCTCGGCCCGTCAAACCGGTCGGGTGGGACTTGGACAGGCCGAGCGTACCGTCGCCGTCGCGGTCGTCATAAAGCACGAGGCTGGCGTAGCCGACACGCGAGCTGATCCCCCCGACCAGTAGATCGGTCGACGGAAGCGCAAACAGCGCCAGCGACGCCGATGCCCCTATCGTTACCGGAACGCTCGCGGAGACGCTCGCGGGAACGAATCCGAATGGATCACGGCAGCCGGCGTCGGTCACCGCCGTGACGGCATCCGACTCCGCCGACACGATGCAGAACGGCTCGGTCCACCATTGCGCGCCCCACACCAGCGCGATCTGCAGTGAAACGTCAGAAGAAATGCCGGCCGGGCGAAGCGGGCCGAGATCGCCCGTCGCCACCACCTCGAAAGTCACCAGGGCTGACGCCGGGCCGCCGAGCCCCTCGAGATCGCTGCATCCGCCGCCCAGGAACACGGCGATGGCGAGCACGACAACCTTCATGGCTGCCATCCGACACCCATCATGCTGATCCACCCGCCTCGCAGATTTCCGCTTTCAATGGAGGCACCAGGTCCGCCGCTGACCGTGAACAGCCAGGGACCGAACACGTGCAGCGCGACAAAGGCCTCTACGTCGCCGGCCGGCAGGGTCGCGAACGACGACGACCCGAGGGCACTTCCCGTCAGGTTCGCCGCCGCTCCCTGATTGCGTGTCCGGGTCTCATGAATGATGGTCGGGCCGATCCCGACCCGTAGGCCGGCCCTCGCCCGACCCAGCGTGCTCTGCACCGCCGCGCCGACGCGGAGCCGGAGGTCCGACTGCGTGACGGTCCAAGAGATGGATGACTCGGTCGCCGTCGACCATGACGCGCGCGCCTCCCAGGCCAAGGTGCGGCCGCGCGTCACTCCGATGCCGAACCCGGTGGATAGACCCGGGCCGAGCGCGGTGGGCTTTGCGAGGAGAAGATTCGCGTCAATCGAGAGCGGGCCGGCCGCCGGAGCTTGGGACGCCTCGACCCCGGCCAACGCCGCCTCCTCGGCAAGCACGCGACGCGGAACCGACCCGACCAGCACGATGGCGATCGCCGTCAATCCGCTGAGGCGGCGACACGGAGTAGCTGTCGATCGCAGAGCGATTGTCGATCGACGGCGGAATCGGCTGCTCACGGGCGGGGGCTATATGCATGCGGGGTACCCACGCCGGAACGTGCGCGCCGGGGCGCTCGCCTGACAATCAGCAAGCGCCCTGGATGCAGAATCTGCACTCTTGGATGCGGCGACCGCAGCTTCGCGTGGTTAGTCGGCGGTTCTAGCTGCACCAGCTTCGTGGCCGCGTACTTGCAGATGGACGTCGCATGCGCCGCCGTCTGTCCAGCGCGTCACGCTCACAGGGTTCCCCAAGGACGTGGCAGGATGGGATCAAATAGCCATGGGCCTGCAGCTAACCCGCATTCGCCGTTCCGCGAGAAGGGCCGGCCCATTGCTGGTCGCGGTTTTGCTGGGGGCCGTGTTGGTTGCATCGTCGGCGCTCTCTTATCGGGACGCCCGGTCGGCTGCGGCCCTGATCGCCGAGCGGCAGGGGATTGCCTTCCTCCTCCGGTTGGATCGCTCCCTGGAGCCGGGACCCATTCAATCCAGGCGGGTGGACGCGCTCTTGGAGGCGAACCGAGAGTCCGGCCTCACCTATCTGGCGGTTTACGACGCCGGGGAGCTGAAAGGAGAGAGCGGCCGGTCCGTCATGGACGGACCGCTCTTCACAATGCGTCCGATGTTCGGGCATGGACGCGTCCGGATGGCGAGCCCGCTGGCCCCGCAGCCACGTCCCGGTCTTTTTGGCGGAGAACGCCCGCCGTTCCCGGGTGTTCCGGACGATTTCGTCCCACCCGGCTTACCCCCGGGTGGCTCGATGCCTCCCATCGGGCCACACCGGATGGTGATCGAGTTCGAGCCGATCTTGTCGGAGCAAACGATCCGCCGCGCGTTCAGCGTGCTGATCCTGTCGTCCAGCGCAGCGGGTCTGTTGACGATCGCGGCCCTCGTCATGTGGGCAGCCGCGATACGCGAAGAACAAGCGGAGCTTCGCAGCGCCTCACGGCGCCACCTCGCCCAGCTTGGCGAGATGTCGGCCGTGCTAGCGCACGAGATCCGCAACCCACTCGCGTCACTCAAAGGGCACGCGCAGCTTTTGGCTGAAAAGGTGTACGACCCGGCCCTCTCGGCCCGCGTTGGTCGGGTCGTGGAGGAAGCGGTTCGACTGGAAAGCCTCACGAACGATTTGCTCGACTTCGCCCGCTCAGGCGGAATTCAGGTCGTCGAGGGCAGCCCAGCGGATATCCTGGCCAGCGCTGTGGCCGCAACGACGCCCGACCGAATCGAGATGTCAGTCTGCGACGCGCCCGTGGCCTGGCCGTTGGATCCCTCCCGCATCCAGCAACTGTTGATCAACCTCATCGATAACGCCCTCGCCGTGACCCCCGCCCCCACCAAGGTGGAGGCGCGCGTATGCGGGGAGCGGAACGCCCTCATGTACGCTGTTCGCGATTACGGGCCCGGGGTTCCAGACAGCGAGCGCTCGCGAATCTTCGAGCCCTTCCACACCACGAAGCTCCGTGGTACGGGACTCGGCCTGGCTGTCGCAAAACGAATCATCGACCTGCACAATGGTCGCATCCAGATCGTCGACCCGCCGGGGGGCGGCACCGAATTCCAGGTGCTTCTGCCGGCCTCGGGGGCGCCCCGACCGTGAGTGCCGCCGATGTGCCCGGCGGAAGCATCCTCGTCGTCGATGACGAAGAGGGTATTCGAGCCTTCTTGACGGATGCGCTGGGGGACGCTGGTCACGTCGTTACTGCGGTGGGCGACGGCGTGGCCGCCCTGGCCGAAATCGCCCGAAAAGCATTTCACGTAATCGTCACCGATCTCCAGATGCCGAGAATGGATGGTGCCGCGCTTCTGGCGGAGGTCCGGCGCACGCATCCGGACATCGAGGTGATCGTCCTGACGGGCCGCGGATCGATCGGCAGCGCGGTCGAGGCGATAAAGCAAGGGGCGTTCGACTACTTGGAAAAGCCGGTCGAAAGCCCCAGCGCGCTGCGCCTGGCCGTCGGGCGGGCATTGGAGCGCCACCGCCTGCGCGCAGCGCAGGAAGTTGCCCGTCCCGCGGCGGAGCCGCCCCTCGGATATGGCTCGCCGGCGATGGCGATGTTGGAGCAGACGCTCCGGCGGGTAGCGGTCACCAACGCCACGGTACTGCTACTCGGCGACAGCGGCTCGGGTAAAGAGGTTGCCGCACGCGCAATTCATCGCTGGAGCCCGCGGGCGGCGCAGCCGTTCGTTGCCGTCAACTGTGCCGCGCTCTCGTCGGAGCTTCTAGAGAGCGAGCTCTTCGGTCACGAAAAGGGCGCGTTCACGGGCGCCCACGCGCGTAAACGAGGCCGGATTGAGCTGGCCGAAGGAGGAACTTTCTTTCTGGACGAGATCGGCGAGCTGACGCCGGGCCTGCAGGCCAAGCTCCTGCGCGTCTTGCAAGAGAAGTGCTTCGAACGCGTGGGTGGCCAGCAAACGGTCGAGGCCGATGTCCGCTGGATCGCGGCCACCAACCGCAGCCTCCCAGAAATGATGGAAAAAGGAACATTCCGCGAAGATCTCTACCATCGTCTGGCGGTGTTTCCGGTACGCGTGCCCGCGCTGCGCGACCGCCGGGAGGACATTGGCCCGCTCGCGGGATACCTGCTCGGGCGCATCGCCACCACTCTCGGAAACCCGACGCTCACGCTTTCCGACGACGCTCGGGCGGCGCTGGTGGCCGCAGCATGGCCAGGGAACGTGCGGGAGCTCGCAAACGTTCTCGAGCGCAGCGCCATCATGGCCGAGGGGAATGAGATCCGAGCCAGTGATCTGGCGTGGCTCATCGACGCCACCACGGACGGTCCGGCCGTTCCAACGACAGTCTCCGAAATCGAGCGCGACGCGATCGTCCGAGCGTTGGCGGCGACGGACGGCAACCGCCGACGGGCCGCCGCCAGGCTGGGAATCGGTCTCCGTACCCTTTATGACAAGCTGAAGCGTTATGGCATCGGATGACCACCGGATGCAAAGGTCGCATCGTGCCGCTGCCTATTTCCGCACATGGGAGAAGCTCGCTCAACGGACGCCGCGTCGATTCGCGACATTCGGCAGGCGCGGGCGCAGGGCGCAGGCTGGCACCGCTCGTGCAATCGAGGAGGATGACCTGAAAGGGGGTCACCAATGAGTACATCCACAATGATTTCGGCGGACGAATTTTTAGGCGCTCGCAGCGGTTACCCGGCATTGAAAATTCTGCTTGCCGAAAACGATCGACACCTCCGCCAGCTGGCGTCGATCACGCTTCGGTTAGATGGGCACGACGTCGAGGAAGTCGCTGACGGCAGCGAAATGCTGGAGACCATGGCCGGAACGATCATGGATCGCGACAAACGGCCATTCGATTTGATGATCACGGCGAACGAGCTGCCCGGGATTCCAGGGTTCACCGTTCTCGCCGGTCTGCGTGCCCGCCACTGGGAAACGCCGTTCATCTTGATGACTTCCGACCTCGAGATTCAGGCGCGAGCCCGGCGGCTGGGGGCCGTAGTTCTCGGACGACCGAGTAGCATTAAGGCCATGCGAAGCGCCATCGGCGAAGCCTGCGCGCTGGGCGGCGCCAAAGTCGTCGGACTGCTCTGAATCGATCGCCGGCGTCCCGATCCTGGCGAATAGACGATAGAAGATCTCTTGTATGACGTCGTCGAGCTCGGCATCTCGACCAAGTCCTCGGCCACGATCCCCCGGACCATCGGGGTGAAACGAGCCCATGAAACGAGCCCATGCTTCCGTCGGTGCCCAACTTGCGCGCACCAGAAGCTCCCGCGCGAGACCGACGTCGTCCATCGCGTTCGCTTTAGATCGGCGAGTGCACGGGATATGCCACGACTTTTACGGTACCGCGCCCGTCTCCTGCCGACTTTATGCCGCGCGGATCTCGCAGCTCCAAATACGGGATCTGCAGTCGTGCCCGCCGCCGGCGATGCTGGGACCTCAGCGGCTGGTTGAGAACCACGGTGGGTTTCACGTCGCACAACAATATCTGCCGGGTCAACAATCTCGGACGAGATTTTGTCGGTCGAGGGCCTGGTTGCGACTCATCCGGTCGCCATCGCGGCCAATCCCAATGGGGCGCGCTCGGACCGAACTCGAAGTGAGCGGAGGCGAGTTCAGTAGAGAAGTATCGAGTCGATGGCGCCGACTGTAGCGGTCCCGGCAAGGAGGCCCGCTGGTAGTGGAAAGTGCCAATTATCGTGGCGCTAGTTTAGCAACCGCCGTGTCCCCAACCGCCGACGCGCCAGCGGTTCCAGCACGCCGCCGTTCGCCAACGGCCTAGGTACAGGATGGCAAGGACACGGTCTCCGGAACCGCTAAAGCGATTTGCGTGGAATGCCGTTCCGGCACGCCAGAAGAGGCCCCGGCCACTGTGACAGTCTTTCGCGGGCAAAGCAGAACCGAAGCTCCGGACGCGTGGGTGCGGGTAGCTGGTCTGCGCGTTGCAGGGTGAACTAGGCGAAGACCTGAAGGAGCCGTACATGTCATTGCGAGACCAAGAAACGAGCATCCCGCGCCGCCTCGTGCCAGTAGGGCACCGTCGCGTACACCTCGCGCGCGTTTTCACGGCGGTGGCGGGGCTGGCAGGCATGGCGAAAAGCTCTCCGGCCCTCGGGGACGCTACGACGTTGGTCTCCAGCGACTTCACGCTGACGATGTCTCGGATCGACAGTTCGGGCGATTTCGTGGCGCTTACCGACAGCGAGCGCGCCGCCTTCTTCAGCCAGTCGCGCTGCGCTTGCCCTACTAACTACGGCATCAGCCTGTCGTTGACGAGCACCGGCACGGCCAAGCTGGCGAGCACCGACACGCTGGAGGCCCAGGCCATGATCGGCAGCGACTGCAATAATGTCAATGCAACCGCCTGCCCATCCTTTGGGTCGACGCTGACGCTCACCTCCAGCTCGACGTCCAGTAGCGAGACGCTGGCAACCAGCGACGTCTTCAACAGCCTGGCCAGCGGCGTGGCCTGCTCAGCGCTCCCTTCCTCCAGCAGCTATCTGTGGGCCATCGTGCGCGCGAACGGAACGCGCCTCGACAGCGAGCCATCGCTCTCGATCAGCCTGGGCGGCAGCGGTCCCGTCGCGCCGACGGGCGTCACGGCCGAGACGGCCGACAGTGGCTTGTTGGTGTCGTGGACGGCGCCCAGCACGACCAGCACGCTTACCGGGTACCAGGTATTCTGCTCACCGGGTCCTGATTCCCCGCCGGCCGCGGAGTTCGACAACTGCGCGGCCGATACCGCGTCAGCCGGCAGCGGACCCTTCGCGACGCTCGACACCAGCCTGATTTGCTCGGGCCTGGTCAGTGTCGGAACCAATTCCGTTCGCGTCAAAGGCCTCACCAACGGCAACGCTTACCAGGTCGCCGTAGTCTCGATCGGCAGCGACGGAACGTCCAGCGCTGCCTCTACCACTGCCCAAGGAACGCCGGCCCCGACGTTGGGCTTCGAGGAGATTTACAAGCAGGCGGGAGGCGACGGCGCCGCTGGCTGCGCCGTCGCAGGAAACCCGTCGTCCAGGGACGTCAGCGCGCTGGTTCTGGTGATGGTAGTGGTCCTGGGTTTCCGGCGGAGGCGCGCCGGTGCCCGAGGCTTTGGAATCATCGTAGCCGTAGTTCTGTTCGCCCGATCGGGCGCCGCCCGGGCGGCGGTCCCGGAAGATGGCGGAGTCAGTCTACGCGGGCTCGACTTGTCGCTGGCCGACGAAGACAAGCCCGTCGAGTCCCCGCGCGCCTGGAATTTCGAGCTGCGTTTCGGTCCCTACTATCCCGACACCGACACGGAATTCGCTGATCGCGGCCAGTCGGCGCGCCCTTTCGCCGAGGTGTTCGGCACGCACAAGGGGCTCATGTTCGGGCTCGAGATCGATCACCATGTGTCACATTGGGGCGGCACCTGGGCGGTCGGCGTCGCAGGTTCGTACTACAGCGCCAGCGCCGCCTCGCTGTCCGCCGACCAGACCACCCGAACTGGCGACAGCACCACCTTTCGACTGGTGCCGCTGACCATTCTGGCCGTGTACCGGGCCGACGTGCTGCGGACACAATATGGCTGGCCGCTGATTCCCTACGCCAAGCTGGGCTTGAGCAGCGGCCTCTGGTGGCTGAGCGACACGTCGCAGACCGGTTCGACGATGGGCGTGACTTTCGGCTGGGACGCGGCTGCCGGCGTCAGCCTCGACCTCTCCTTCATCGACCCATCTGGGGTCCACGAGATGGACCGGGACTCCGGCGTCAACGAGTTCGCGATCTTCTTCGAGGTCCTGCATGCCGCACTAGACGGGTTTGGCTCGTCATCCACCCTGCGGGTGGGCGACACGACCTGGATCGGCGGCCTGATGATGGAGATGTGATGCCCGACGTTCTGCTCGCGAGTCGGGTGTCTCAAGGCGACGAGTCTCGTGCGGAGTTCGCAGTGGCGCTTGCGATTTTCGCACTCCAAACCTGCCTCCACTCCGTCCGCGCAGAAACTGTCCCGGCGCATCTGCCGCGAAGGGAGAGCAGAGGGCATCAGCCTGGTAGTGCGTCCTTGGCCGGACGGTTACACTGCGGAAGACATACGACCAAGGCGCCTGACGTTTTGGGGGCTCGTCGTCTGAACGGAACCTCAGAACCTCAATAGACCGACAAATCGATAAAATTGCCAGTCATGATCAAGGTAGTGAACAGTGCCCACGATCCGTCATAGTAGTTCGTGTTTGCACCGCGAGCATCGAGCGCCACGAAGTTATAGGCACCGGCCACCAGGGTCGCCTGGCCCGCCGCCATACCAGCCGCGCCTGCCGGTCCGACGAAAGACGAATTGTGGTTGGCGCCGACAGGCGTGCCGTCCAACATATAACCGTCCACAATGTTGGTCGCACCAATATGCGCAAAGAATCCTCCGATCCGTTGACTATAGGCGATGGCGCGCGGCTCCTTGTTCCAACAGGCATCCAATGCAACACGAAACGGCGTGCGCGTCGCATCGTACGTGTAGTTACCTCCATTGGCCCGCCCAGAGGACCAGTCGGGAACAAGGCCCGTTGTCTGATTTGCGACACTATTCAAGATGGCGTAGCTTTTCTCGAGAATCGTCGTCCAGCGCGTGTCGCCGCTGTATATAGCGAATGCTCGGTAATAGGCCGGAGCCAGATAGGACGGATCAATGGCCGTATATGTGTCGCCGCCCTTGACCGTGCCGTCGCTCGCAAAATCGCCAGTTACGATCGTAATCAATAGCCTGGTGGCGATCGCGGTATACCCGGCCCATTGTTTGTCAGCCATCAATATGGCGAAGGCCATGTCCTCGTCTCCGTCGGTCGCTGAATTATTCTCCCCCGCACTGGTCGTGTTGTCGGCATTGACATGCCAGTTCATAAGCCCATTCGGATCCAGGTGTTTTTGTTCGTATTTCCATAGGTTGTCGAATGTCGTCTTGTCATTCATGTAGACAGCGAACAACATCCCGTAGCCAATCGACTCAGAGTAGGTGTCGTTGTTATTGCTAGGATCGCGCTTGACCCGTACGGAGCCATCGCCGGTGCCATCTGAAATGATGCGCGCCGCTTTATAGGCCTGCCAGCCCCTAGCCGCGTCGTCGTCGCTGCAAACGGGCGGGTAAGTGCATACTGCCGATGCGCGATGTTGCGGAAAGGGGAAATGTGCGCTGCTCGTCGGGGCCGAGGGTGGAGCAGCACTGCACACGGAACCAGCGCCGCTTCCTCCGGAGCCCGCACTCCCTGTTGCGCCCTGGCCGCCGGCATCCGTGGTTCCGGCCGTCCCCGTGATGTCGCCGCCGCCCCCACCACGCGTCGTTCCACCGGCGCCTATTGTCCCGGCGCTGCCCGTGGACCCAGCCAAGCCGGTCGTCCCGGCGACACCCGAGCCGCTGCCGTGGCCGGCAGAGCCTGTGCTCCCGCCGCCGGCCATACCTGAGGTCCCCCCTTCGCCGCCGCCCGTTCCAGGGGCACCGGCGGTACCCTGTCTTCCCCCCGTACCGACGCCGTTGGTGCCGGCAGTGGCGGCCATTCCGCCGGACCCTCCATCGTTACCGGTCGTATGGGAGGCGGCACAAGCGCTGACCGCAAGGCCCAAGATGACGAGTACCATCAAGTGTATCTTCACGTTCCTCCACAACTCAGGGACGGAGCAGTTCGTCCACCTTAGCGCTCGTGCCAGAACGACCTGCGATTTTGTCGACCGTCTTCAGACCTCTTCCTTTCACGAGCGCTTCCCACGTAACCCTCATGGCGCGTTTCTGATGGGACCTTCAGCTTGAGGGCAGTGACGCCGGAGGACCCAATGGGCCAAGAAAAGAGCCGGGAGCTGGCGAAATGAGGAGTTGGCCTGTTCTGTTGTAATGCAGCGTCCAGAGAAACCGCCCGTCGGTAAATTCAGACCTGCTGAGCGCTCAGCAGGAAGGTGGGCCGCTGCACCGTCTGTTGCCTGGTGAGCTCCTACTGCGCATCGATTCTCCGAGTAATCGTGCGACAGTTTTCGCTCCAGCGGCCCTTGTCAACATGTGATGTCGCCGCCGAATTGCGAACCGACCGTCACCAGTTGCATTTCGTCAAGAGGTGCCGCGAGCGATGAGTGTTGGCGAAGAACAGAGCGTAAAGGTTTCCTGTCGAACAATGAGTGACCGAGGCAGCAGCGATCATACCGTTCGGGGGACCTCCGACAATCAAACTGCCTCGTTGTGGAGTGACGTTCGGTCGGAACAGGTCTTCCAACACGTCCTACTGAGGGTGCGAAGACTGCGGGAGCGACGTTTGGCCATTCGCTCTTTCGTAGTTGGGGTGGTAGCTGTTTTGGTTGTTGAACTATTACTCGGCCGGGCGGGTGTCGATGTGATGCCTGCTAGGCGTCGCCGCCCGATGCAGGTCGACGCGGTAGCTATCGCGACTGCTCACTAGTTTCTCAAGCGGGATGTCGCCGGTTCGAACTCGGTATCCCGCTCAAGAAAACTAAGCAGTCGCGGCTGGTTGCAGCTTCCCCGCTCCTGACACCTCGATAGCACCGACCGCGTTTCCCACCACTTTCCCAGAGCGCTCAAGTCGCGAGACGACACACCCTAGATTCTGGGGTGGGGGAGAAGCCTCGCGAGAAACGCGTCCGACGGGGACCGCCGAATCTCGCGACGTGGCGGCACTGCTATTCAAGGCAAACTGCTCACTCAGTGATCGCGGTCAAGCCGTCAATGCAGAAGTTCCATGGCACCGGCGCTGTGGTCGACGATGGAATTTGAAACTGAAGCAACATGACCTTGGTCGGCTCGAACGCGCTCTTGCTGGTCACCCACGATCCCTGCGCGATGTCGGAGAACAACACCGTGTGCTGTCCCGGCGTGGTGACTGCCTCGAAATACGCGTTATCGTTGTTGTCCTGGGTCGGAAACGCGACGCGAACGCTGGTCGATGGAACCGTCGGCCCGCTCAGGAGAAAGCAGAATCCTTTGACGCCGTGCGCGACGGTGTCATACGGTTGCTGCGGAGGCCCGTCGTTCAGCTCGAGCGCGATGCCCGCGCCCCATGCGCCGGTGGCGTCGGAGGTCGTGCCGGACGTGCACATCTTGCCCGCGACGTTGGAGAACTTGTTGGCTGGCGGGCTAGTTACCATCGCGCAGTTGACGTTCTTGAGATCGGCGCAGTCGCTGTACTCGAACCAAGAACCATGAATGCCAACTGAGTTACTGCCGACCGCAACGGACCCCCCACTGTCGGGGACGATGGGAATTCCGGGGCAACCGGAGGCGCTGGCATCCGTTCCAGTGCCGCTGCCCGACGACGCGCCATTGGAGCCGCCGGATGCTCCCCCACTACCCGAGGTCGTGCCGGTTCCCGCACCGCCACCCGTCCCGCTACTGAGGCCGCCGGCGCCAGCCGAGCCGCTCAATCCACCAGCCGCGCCACCTTTGCCGGCGCTGGTCGCTCCGCCGGAGCCGGTCGCACCGCCAGTAGCTCCGCTCCTGGCTCCGCCCGAGCCTACGGAGCCGGCGCTGGACGCTCCGGCTCCGGTCGTGCCGCCGCTGGCACCTCCCGAGCCCATCGAGACGGCGCCACCTCCCCCGGTGCCCTCGTTCGATGCCGTTCGCCCGCTCACGCACCCGGACAGCAGCGAAGCAGTGAATGCCCAAATCGATAGCCATCCGCGGATCGAACAGAATTGTCGCATACCTCATCTTTTCCGGAATTCATCAAGGCGTGTCAAGGCAATAGAGCTCGCACTCGGGTGCACATACGCGGCGTAAATTGAATTGACCCTTGGCCCCCTAGGAAAGCCTGAAGCGCCGTACCCCCGAGTCGGTCGGATTCGTTAGGCTGACGAAAAATACAAATGTCAGCGAGGATCCCGTTGGGATTTGGGCGGGTGCAAATGCGGTCGAGCCGCCGTGGGCTCGTGCCCGGCGTTCCACTCGTTAGAACCCATCGACCACTACCCGGACTGCCTCGATGCGAAGGCCTCTCGGAAGGTACCGGCGCCGACGTTCTCTCCGCGGACGTGGATAAGTGGGCGGTCCTTGGCCCGGTAGCCCCAGACCGCCCGGCCGACGATCCGCCGGTTGGCGCCATGCCGGAGGATTCAAAGGGTGTCGGACGGAGCGGCGTTATAGCGAGGCCGGAAGGTGCGGGCGTCCTCCTCCGAGAACTCAGCCTCTAGCTCCTCCGCGACCTCGCGGAGAGTCTTCTTGGAGAGGGTCGTGCGGGCGCACACAAGCCGATTCTAGCGCACCCGTCGCCACCGGAAATGGCGTGCTAAGCCGAGGCGGCTATCGGTGCAGCAATCGATGCAGGCCGGGCCTTCTTGATCCGCCGCTTCGCGACCTTCGCCGGTTTTGCCGCCTTCTTCGCTTCGCCGGCTTGATCCCGAGCTTCTTGGCCTTTCGGGCCTCGCAATACTTCTTGGTGAGTCCTCGTGCTGCGGCCCGCCAGGCCGGCGTTCAGCGATCCGAATTGTCCGGTAGGTACAGTTTCTCGGGGCGCCACATCACAAAGGGACAGCTCGAAGTGTCATTTTGATGTCTCCGGGCTTTTTTTCTTTTTGTTGGACCGTGGGCCCTCCTGGCGTCACTGCACACCCGCACTGAAATCGAAGGGAACGCGATGGATTTCGAAGGAATCGCATCGTGAATCTCTCAGACGCCCCGCCACCCACGACCTGGTGACTGAATATGAGAACACCTTTTGCCTCGCTTCTTGCAGCGCCGACACGACCTGCGCTAGCGGGCACTGCACCGAGGGCGTCTGTTGCGGATCGGCCAACTGCAGCAGCTGCAACTCGTGCGCAGTGGCTGGAAAGCAAGGGACCTGCACGCCCGTCCCCACCGGCAGCGCCAACCCGGCCAGCAAATGCCAGGCGATGGCTGCGTCCAGCTGCGGCACCACCGGCGTTTGCAACGGCGCCTGCGCCACATATCCCGATGGCACCGTCTTCGCGGCGTCGTCGTGCGACGGCAATAGCGGCAACCTCAAGGGGGCGTCCACTTGCATGAAGGGAACGTGCATGACCGGGCCGCCGATGCCATGTGCGCCTTACGCCTGCGACGCCACCGCGGGTACGTGTAGACCAGCTGCGCGTCCAACGCCGACTGCGCTAAGAACCTATTTCAGTAGGCCTGAGGCGCGCCACGCAATAATGCCGCAGGCGAAGTGGAGCATGGCGACGTAGGTATCCTCGCGCGTTTCCCAGCGAATGAGAATGCGCCTGAATC
>Ga0075522_10001256_pt1 | contig 19313 bp, 16 predicted proteins | sample NGEPerA_FD_74796 | JGI IMG/M metagenome (GOLD analysis project Ga0075522, IMG submission 74796) | Arctic peat soil microbial communities from the Barrow Environmental Observatory site, Barrow, Alaska, USA - NGEE PermafrostL2-A | ecosystem: Environmental > Terrestrial > Soil > Wetlands > Peat ... | reverse complement strand
TGGCCCTTCTGGCGCCCAAAGCCCTTTACCTCGCTGACCGTCATGCCTTCGATGCCGATCTCGCTCAAGGCATCTTTAACCTCTTCCAATTTGAAGGGTTTTATAATTGCTTCGATTTTTTTCATGTGCTTGCGCTAACTGTGAAGGAACCGCCTTTGGAGTCAAGCAGGAGATGGGTGGCTTTTGTGGAGCGTTGGGCCGGATCGGAGGGTGGTTGGCGATTTCTGATTGTCCGATTTAGGCAGGCTGAACAAAAAGTAACTTTTTGGATGGGCCTTGGGCGGCCTTGGCAACCTTCATTATACTTTCTTCATGGGCTAGTTGGGGAGAAACCAGAGGGAAAAGGACGGCTTGGAAGCGCCGGACGGCGGCGCGGAAAAAAGGGATGGCATTTCAACTGCTTAGGAGGCCATCGAATACTGGTCCACCACAGCATCAACCAGCCAATGATCGAAAATTAAAAAAGAATGAAAAAATATAGCGGCGATTCCAGGGATTGGCTTCGCGGGGATGATCTGGCATGAACCTTCCATTGCGCTCAGTGTCTGCGGTTTGTGGATGGCCATCGGGGGCCTCTGTCTGGCCTCGGCCCGCACGAAGAAAGGCAAAGAGCTTGTTTTAACCGCCAATCCGTCTATCGCCCCGTAAGCCAACCCTCAAAACCATCAAACCGGTTGTTCCATTCGGGGACAACCGGTTTGTTTCCTCCATCTGAAATCATAGTCTGGCCTAACCAACATGGATGTGACCTGCGCTCAGTTGTCCATCACCGGCCTGTCCGCGAAAAGAATGAAGACAGCATCGGATCCTGGCAGCCTTCCACGCCGGATTTGGTCCGCTCGGTGGGCGTTGGGGCAATCATTGCTGACGGGGTATCATCGCGAAACGATTGACTATGCTTCTGTTTAATGAGAGTTTTTCCCGCCAATGATCGTAGCTGGTAATACGCGCCGCCCACGCAACGTGGATGTGCCCCGCGCCGCCGCCATCCTTTACGGAGATTGGGGAACGAGCAAAGCCTATGTCATCGGGCTGGCTTTTGCCGTGGGCGCCTATAGTTCCTTTTGGCTGGTTGCCTTCATGTGTGTCTTGACTGCGTTGGTGGGAGTAAACTACATGGTCATTTGCCGGCATTATCCCGACGGCGGCGGGGTTTATGCCAGCGTTCGGCATCGCTCGGAAATCATTTCGATTGTCGGCGCCTTTCTTCTCATCGCCGATTATATCGTGACCGCCTCCCTCAGCGCCTTGTCGGCTTTCGATTACCTGGGGGTGTCGCATCCGGAAATATTCGCGGCGGCGGCGATCGTCGCCATTGGCATGCTCAATATTTTCGGACCGCGGCATACCGGCGGGCTGGCCTTTCTGGTTTCCATGCTGACTTTTGGCGTGGTCGTCATGCTGGCGCTTTTTTCCGTGCCGCACTTGCGCCATGCGGTTCACAACCTCCAGCCGATGACCGGCGGATTTTTGAAAAACTGGAAGGGATTCGTCGGCGTGGTGCTGGCTCTGTCCGGCGTGGAGGCGATTGCCAATTCCACCGGCGTGATGAAGCTCAACCCCGGCAGCAGCGACGCCAACCCGAATGTTTCCAAAACCTCCACTCCCGCCATTTTGTGGGTCATGCTCGAGGTCTGCATTTTTACCGCCCTGCTCAGTTTGGCCATGCACTCGCTCGACGGCCTGACGATCGACAATTCGGTTGATCCGAATAATCCCAATGTTGACGCGCCCGGAGCGGTCGGCGTGCGGGATTACATCCTGCGCTACATGGGGCAGGTCTTTGTCACCGGTTCGTGGGGGCCTGCGGCCGGGCATGTGGCGGCTTGGCTGGTCAGCCTGACTTTTGGCTTGCTCCTGCTCTCGGCGGTCAACACCGCCATTGGGGCCTTGGTCGCTATTTCCTTTCTGATGTCTCGAGACGGGGAACTGCCACCGCGATTTCAAAAGCTCAACCAATTCGGCGTCCCTAACTTCGGATTGCTGGTCGCCACCATTGTTCCGACAATTTTAGTCTTGGCAGTGAAGGACGTGAGCGGGCTGGCCGACCTCTATGCGGTGGGTGTCGTGGGGGCCATCGCCACCAACCTGGGAGCCTGCAGCACTGACCGCAAACTAAACCTGGTCAAGTGGGAGCGCGTGTTGATGTTCGTGACTTTCCTCATCATGGTCTGCATCGAGCTCTCGCTTTTTGGGTATAAACCTTCCGCCCGCATCTTTGCCTTTACCGTCATAATGGCGGGGCTGATCTTGCGTGGTTTGGCGGCCGAGTACGCCAAACGGCAAACCTGCAAAGAAGTGGCGGCGGCCCAGGCGGCGTCCGCCTCCCGTCCGCCTTCGACGGTCACTTCCTTTATCAGCAAACCGGTCGATCTCAAGGGCCCGCCGATGATGTGCGCCATTCGCGGCCTGGGCAAAACCCTTGATTTCGCCATCGAGGAGGCCAAGCAGACGCAACGTCCCCTCTATCTGCTTTTCGTGCGCGGGCTGCCGGCCCTGACCGAGAACGATTACAAACGGAAATGGCAGGAAGACCCCCAGGCGCGCGAGATTTTTCTCCATGCCAAAAGCAAAGCGGAAGGCCACCCGATTTTTCCGTGCTATGCGGTCAGCGATTCGGTTTCCCACACCATTGTCGATATCACCGCGACGATGGGCGCGTCTTATCTGATTCTCGGCGCGCCCGAGCGCCGGGGCCTGGCGTATTTATTGCGCGGCAGTATTATTCGCGACATCTCCGACAACTTGCCGGATGACATTCATTTGCTGGTGCTGGCCTGAGCAAAGAGGAATTTTTATTTGACGGGTTTGGCCATGTTCCAGATCGCCATCATGTCGGGCGAACCCTGGCTTCTCACCCCGTTGTCGCTCAGAATATCATCCGTCGCCGCCACCATTTTCGCGCGGGGGAAGACCAGCGTTTCGCCGTGGCGCTGATTAAATTCAATGCGGATAAATTCGTCCTTCGAATCGCGCAGAACTTCCACCAGATGATTGAGATTCTTGATCGGCACCCCGTTGATGGTCTTGATCACCTGGCCCAGCGGACTGGCATAGCCCTTGGATAATTGATGCGGGAAAAAGGGCGAGCTGACGATGACCAGCCGCTCTCCGTCGAAGGCCGGTTTGTCGCCGAGCCGTTCCAGGAGGGGGCTGCCCATCCCGGTCAACCAGCGGCGATTGTTGGCGGCGAAGTTGCCCACAAACTCCAGCGTCGCGGTCGAAAAGACCAGCGGCCCATAGACAAAATAGGAGGGATACGCGCCCTCCAAACTCGGAATGACCTGCGGATGTTTGGATTGCACCGGCAGATCGACACGCATTTGCTTGCCCGCCCGAACCAGCGTCAGCGGCACTTTATCGTGCGCCGCAATCTTCTGCACCATGTAAGGAAAATAAACCCGCAAGGTGCTGCCGAGTTTGATCATTCCCTGGTCGTCCACGGACGTGTCGCCGATTTTAGAAATGACATCCCACTGTTTCAGCGGATAATCGGGATCGTCCGAGCCTGGATGATGGACAATAATCCCCTCGACGGAACGGTCCAGTTTGAGAAAAGGACGCAAGGCGGGATTCTCCAAGGTCTGCAAATCATCGATCAGGGAGGGTTTGCCGTCGTAGTGTTCGTCCGCAATGTCGGCCAGGAATAGATCTATTTCTTCGCAGGGAATGATGTAGCCGATGTTCTCCGAACTGGCGAGATGGCTGAAAGCCAGCCCGATCATTTTGTCACCGACCACCGCCGGGCCGCCGCTGTTGCCGGGGTTGATCGCGGCGTCGATTTGCACGCGCAACCCCGAGGTGAACATGTTGTAAGGGGCGAATTCAATGCGCGAAACAATGCCCTTGGTGATGGAAAGGCTTGATCCGCCTTGGGGATAGCCGTAAGCCATGACGGCATCCTTGATGCTGGGCAGGACCCGGGCGCGGGGCAGGGGAGGGTGATTGGTAAAAAAAGTTTCATCGTCCAGTTTCAGCACGGCCAAATCAATGCCCGGCGCGACTGCCTCGACCGTGGCGGAAATCTTGTCCCCAGCCTGGTTGGCCTGAATTTGCACTTGACTGGCGTAAAGGACCACATGGGCATTGGACAGGATTCGTTTGCCCTCGATCACCACGCCGCTGGCCGTCAGTTCGGCGGGTTCTTGTTTGGTCCACGGTTTGTAAAAATCCGGGTAGCGGACCGTGGCAAAAACCTTGACCACCGAATTTTCGACCACGTTGGAGACCGGTTCGGCGGGCGCATTGGTCGCGCTGTTGTCCAATCGTTGCGCCCGCACAACAGTAGATTGGAAAACTGAAACGGCCACGGACGCGGCGACAATAAAACGAAAATAAGGATGCATTCTGCGGAGTCTGGTTATTCGGCTGCGATGCTGATGGTATGGGTCACGGGAACAAAGGCCGCCCGGATGGCGGACTCAAGGGGCCAGCGTTCCTTTTCACTGTCCGCGACGGTTTTTTCCATGTCGCTCTGGCCGGCGGCGCCATGGAACAATTGCTTGATTTGTTTGGTTTCGTAAGCCTGCTTCTTCGCCACCGCGTCATCAACCGCCTTGAATGCGTCGGAAAAAGGATTGACAGCAAAATCCGCCGCGAGGTTGATGCCATGCCTTAATTCTTCGGCGCTGTAATCGTGGGAGTCAGTCCCCCAGGTCACTTTGTAACGCTTCGCTTGGCCCCGTTTGACGATGAGGATCAGGCGATTTAGTTCCTGATTAAAAGGAACCAATGCCATGCCGGACCGAATGCTGGCATCGCTGTCCGTCGGGCCGGCCGCGCAAAAGGGATAGCGAAAACTTTTGATTGTCACTTGGCCGCCCTGGCAGGAAATCAACTGGTGTCCTTGCGTCACCTTCACTTTGTTCGCTTTTAAGTCCACCGTGTAGGTTCCTATATCTCCGGGCACGTCGAGCGCCTTGAGAAAGGCGTAGGCCATGATAAGATGGCCGGCCCAGCCTGGATGGACCGAATCCTTGCCCGCCAGCGCATAGTTGGTTCCCCATGATTGGCGCGCTTGAAACTGGGCGGTGAACATCGGCCAGAAAACATCGGCAAAGCCTTCGTGCTCCACCGCCGCGATTTCGATGTCAATATTGCGCAACATGCAAAGATTCAGGTTTCTCTCCTCGGGCGTGCCGGTCACAAATTTCCAGGGCGGATTTTTCAATCCCATGCAGCCGGGTGAACCCAGAATGGCCCGCGTGCCTGCCTCTTTGAAGGCAAGCCCGATGTCGGTCATATTCGACGCATAAGTCCGGCCAATGCTCTCTTCATAGGGTCGATAATGGTGGTCGTTCATGCCGTAACAAGTCGTCGCCACCGTCGGCTCAAAGCGCAGCACGTCATTGGTCATGCGCGCCAAAAAACCGACGGCCTGCTCGCCGCTCCAGCCGTATTGGCGCGTGCGCACCCCCAGCTCCGGCAGCGCCACCGTGATGTAAGTCTCCATGATGCGCGAGTACATTCTTTGTTCGGTAATCGAATCCCCGCAGATGGCCAGTCGGTCGCCCGCCCGCAGAACGGGGCCTTTGGGCCGGGGCGCGGCCAGCGCATGGAAGTTTGCGAAATACGGGTCGTTGGGGGCGCTCTCCATTTTCGCGGCCAAGGCGGACCCGCAAAGGCAGAGGCTTAAGGCGACGAACAGCGATTTGAATTTCATAGATTTGTTATGGCACAACTGGCGCAATAGGAAAAGGCTTCTGTCGAGCGCCGTCAATGCCTTATCCCGTCCAACACGCTCGTGGCCAGCAACTCGCGAAACATTTGGTGCGCTTGCATGACTTGGTCATGCGGCAACTGGCTGAAAAGAAAGACCAAATGATGATCCCGCAAATCGCGCGCCGTCGCGGTGGAATCTTCGCCGGCGAAGAACGAAACCTCGTTCCCTTGCAAAGCGGCCATTAAGTTTTGCGTTTCCTCCTTGGTGCCGCCGTGTTCGGTATAGATATCGACGAACCGCCCAGGATGATTGTCAAACCAAATAACAAACCGTTCCGTCCGGGCGTAAAGCGCGTCGAAAAGCCAGACCTCCCGCACCTTTTGACTCAAGCCGCCCACCGCCACGATGGACGAAATCACCTGGTACCCGCCGCTGTGCCCGGAAAGAATAATGCGCCCGATTTGACTGTTCTTAATCACGCCCCGCTGGCGGAGAGTTTCCATCGCTTCGGCTATGAATCGCTTAAAGCCGTCCGGGTCCTCCAGCTTGCCGCCGAACGAATCCTGCGCATTGACCGGGCCTTGCGGGACAATCAAAATCGCATTGCGTTCGCTTTCGCTGAATTGCTCGATCAGCCGGTATTTGGGCAGCGCGTTCGTCAAAGTTGCGCCCCAGCCGTGAAAGTGGACCACAAAGTCAATCCTTCTGCCCTCGTGAAAATCCTTCGGAATAAACAGCGCCACACTGCTGTCGCTATAATGTTCCGCCGCCGACATAACCTTGTCTTTGTAAGTATGCCCTTGCGCGCGCAAAGGGTGGGGAAACGGCGCCGAGGCGAACGGGATAATAATCAACTGGCCCAGCGGCGCATATTTTTCAGCCAGATCGCCCGCGAACAAACGTGCGCCACAAAACAGAAATAGAAACCAAGCGTATTTCATGAGTTGCGCCAGCATACCGCAGCCGCGACAAATAGAAAGACGATTGATTCGCTCCACGTTTGAATCTCTTGACATGCCTAGCGTTGTTATGTAAGCATCCTGCTTACAAAACTATGGAAAACCCGGTCCCGTTTGACTTGAACCTGGCGATTCGCCGTTGGCAGGAAGACCTCGCGGCGTCTCCCGCCTTTTGCGCCGATAATCTCGAGGAGTTGGCGTCGCACCTCCGTGCGTCCGTCGAGAGGCTAAGGGCCGAGGGGGTTTCCGAAGAAAAAGCGTTCCATGTCGCCGTTGGCCGGATTGGGGAGCGCGGCCTGTTGGCTGTGGAATACGCAAAAACAAATCTCTTCGTGCCATGGTCACTGGCGGTGCTTGCATTTTCAATGGTGGCAGTGATGTATCTCTTCCAAGTGATCTATTCGATGATCTGGGGAATCCTCTGTTGGCTCGAGTTGCTGCACGCGAAAGACTTTCGCCGCCTTATAGCCCAAAACCCCGCTCTCGATCAACTCTATCAGGCTTTCAGTTCGCACTATCATCCGCCGGGTTCGTTTGCCGTCACGTTGACTCTGGTCTTGGTGCTGGTTCTTATTCTTGCGGCGCGTTTGGTCGCGGGTAGATGGAAGAGACTCAGTGCATGCATCCAAATTTTTAAGCGTCCGATCCGCGCCGCGTTGAGTTTGGGTTTATTTGGCGTTGCTGTAATATTGCTGCCCGATTTCCTGTCCGATAACGGAGGATCCACCTTGACGAAAAGCGCGTTGGCGCTGGATGGCTTTCGGGTCAGTCAGGCGACCGTCAATGTCGTCTTAGTCCTTTGCATGGTCCTCTTTGCGCGGCGTGGATCGCGCAAAATAGCGTTGACTGGTTAGGTCATCAATCTACCCTGAGGCTGCCCGAAAGCGCGGCGGGAGAATTAGGACCTCAAGCTTTTCTCGGCATATTTCCGCGCTTCGCGTTTGCCTTGCAACAAACATTCGGAACTCAAATCACAGTCCAGTTTTGGCCAATACACCGAGGAATGAGTGATCTCATATTCGTTGCGCTCTGCCTGGGTGCTATTCATGAGCGTTGGATAAAATGCGAGGGGGACGCTGACCACTCGGCCATCTTGCAAGTCGAACGTCAGCCGATCTTCTGTGATATGCACTGCGGTTATATCCGGCGGCGGTGTATTATTCGGTTTCATGCCATGCTTGGAGTAAGTCAGTCTCGTGTGTCTCTAAAATCTCTGCTATTTCCCTTAAGTCTGGGTCGCGAAAACCTTTATTCCAGTTTAGTTGCACCGCCCCCAGCCAAAATTTTGCTTCGCACCCATGTTTGACAACATGCACATGAGCGGGTTCGTCAGGTTCCGCACTGTAAAACCCGATGCGGTATCCCTTCTTACGCAGGATTGTCGGCACCTCTCTGACTTTAGACCGTCAGAGACAAAGAGGCAAGGGCGTTCCGGGGTGTCGCAATACTGATCCGCCCACTATCCCAGATAGGCTTCAATTACCTTGGGGTTGGCCCGCACTTCTTCCGGTGTTCCTTCTGCAATCTTTATCCCGTAATCCAGAACAATAATGCGGCGGCAGATGCCCATCACGACTTGCATGTCGTGCTCGACCAGCAGGATGGAGATTTTGTATTTGTCTTCGATGAATTCGATCAGCTTCATCAGCTCGATTTTTTCGGTCGGATTCATTCCGGCGGCTGGTTCGTCCAGGAGCAGGAGGCGGGGTTGCGTCGCCAGGGCGCGGACGATTTCCAGGCGGCGCTGGTCGCCGTAGGAAAGTTCTTTGGCGGGCGCGTCGCGGAATTTGCCGAGATGAAAAATTTCCAGCAAATTCATCACTTCGCCGTCGATCTTTTTTTCTTCTTTAAAAAAAGCGCGCCCGCGCCAGAGCGAGTGGCGCACGCCATGATTGAGGCGCAAATGACAAGCGACCCGCACATTGTCCAACACACTCAGCGAAGGAAATAGCCGGATGTTCTGGAAAGTGCGCGCGATGCCATGCGCGGTGATTTGATAAGGCTGCTGCCCCGCAATCGATTCTCCGTCGTAGCGAATGGAGCCTTCGCTGGGCCGGTAAACGCCGGTGATGACATTGAAGACCGTCGTTTTGCCCGCGCCGTTGGGGCCGATCAATCCGACGAGATCCGCCGCGCCCAGTTCCATGCTCAAATCGGAAACTGCTGTCAGTCCCCCGAACCGGATGGTGCAATGCTCCAGTTGCAACAAGGAAGGCTTCGCCGCGGCGCTCATGCTTGCAGAACGGGTTTGCGCTTCCAGGTGAACAACCCTTGCGGCCGGGCGAGCATTAGCCCGATCAACAGTAAAGAATAAAAAATCATTCGATATTGGTCGAAGCGCCGCAGCCATTCCGGCAACAACGTCAGAAGAACTGCGGCGGCGATCACTCCTCCGGTGTTCCCCATGCCGCCGAGAATGACCATGACGACAATCTCGATCGAGCGCATAAAATCAAATCCCTTCGGGTCAATCGAGAGCGCGTAATGTCCGTAAAGGCCGCCGGCCATTCCCGCAAAAAAAGCGCCCACCACAAAGGCCACAATTTTGTAGCGTGTGGTGTTCAACCCCATCGCCTCTGCGGCCACTTCGTCGTCGCGCACCGCAATGAAGCCTCGTCCATAGGTCGAATGCACCATCGTCACCACCACGTAGGTGCAAACCACCGCCACGCCAAAGACCCAAAAAATGTTGGTGTAAGGCGGGATGCCATTCAAACCCAGCGCGCCGCCCAGCGAATCGATGTTGCGAAAAATGACGCGAATGATTTCGCCGAAGCCCAGCGTGACAATCGCAAGGTAATCGCCCTTCAAGCGCAACGAAGGCGCGCCAACCAGTAGTCCCGCCAAGGCCGCCGCCAACCCGCCTACGATCAACGCGCCAAAAAACAGGCCTCCGGTCGCCACCCCGAAGAAGTGGCTGCTTTCGGCAGGTAGAATTTTCGGACCGCCAAACAAGGTGATAGCCGCCGCCGTATAAGCGCCGACTGCCATAAAGCCCGCGTGCCCGAGGGAGAACTGGCCGGTGTAGCCGTTGATTAAATTCAAGCTGACCGCTAGCGTGACGTTGATGCCGATTTTGGTCAGAACATCGAGGTAATACGGATTGATCTGGCTGGAACAGAGCCATAAGACGAATGTACCCGCCAGGGCGGCCAGCAAAAGCGTTTTGGGCCGGCCGGCGAAAATCGTCTTGACTCTGTGCATGGCCTCAAACTTTCTCGGCCTGGAACTTCCCGAGCAGCCCCGCCGGACGGAAAATTAAAATTAAAATCAGCAGCGCGAAGGCAATGGCGTCGGTATAGGTCGAAAACCGGCTGCCGTTGACAAAGGTTTCAATCAACCCCAGTAACAGTCCGCCCAGTGCCGCGCCCGGAATATTGCCAATCCCACCCAGGACAGCAGCGACGAATGCTTTCAGGCCCGGCAAGACGCCCATGTAAGGATCGATGGACGGGTAAAGCATCGAATAAAGAATGCCCCCCGCCGCCGCCAGGGCCGAACCAAGCCCAAAGGTAAACGAGATAATCCGGTCGTTGTTAATCCCGACCAGCGAAGCAGCCTGGTGATTGAAAGAAACAGCACGCATGGCGGTGCCAATTTTTGTTTTGAGGACAATAAATTGCAGGCCGATCAACAGCGCCGCCGTCACCCCGAAGACCAGCAGTTGATTGCTGGAAAGGTCAAGCCCCCCCGGCATGACAATCGTCCGCACTGGGAACAAGGTGGGGAACGCCTTGTAATCCGCCCCAAAAATTAGCTGCCCGGTATTTTCCAGTAACATGGAAACGCCAATGGCCGTAATGAGCACGGCCAGATTGGAGCCTTTGCGCAGAGGACGATAAGCCAGCCGCTCGATAACGATGCCCAGCGCCGCGCAGAGCAGCATGGCCAGCAACATCACCGCCAGCCCGCCTCCAAAGGATTCGCGCGGAAAATAGCGGCTCAAATAAAATCCGGCAAACGCCCCGACCATAAAGACATCGCTGTGGGCGAAATTGATAAAACGCAGAATGCCATAGACCATGGTGTAGCCCAGCGCGATCAGGGCGTAAACCGAGCCGAGGGAAAGGCCGTTGATCAATTGCTGCAAAAATTCCGTCATTCGGGACTGATTTTCTCCACGAGGTGAAATTTTCCCCCGCTGACTTGCAGGATGACCAGGGGCTTTTTCGCGTCCCGATGCTCGTCGATGGTGATTTGTCCCGTGATGCCTGGAAAATTCCTGGTCGCGGCCAGCGCGTCGCGCACTTGCGGGCCGGCGGTCGTTCCAGCGCGTTTGATCGCATCGACCAGCAGCATGGCCGAGTCGTAGCCGAGAGCCGCCATGGCGTCGGGCGTGACATTATACTTGTCTTGAAATTTTTTGACAAATTCCTGGATGGCCGGGCTTTTTTCATCGGGGGAAAAATGCGTCGAAAAGTAAGTCCCTTCCACCGCCTCGCCGCCGATCGAGCACAATTCCTGCGATTCCCAGCCGTCTCCGCCAAAGAGCGGGACCTTGATGTCCAATTCGCGGGCTTGCCGCGCGATCAATCCGACATCCGTATAGTATCCGGGAATAAAAATCGCTTCCGGGCTCGCCGCTTTGATGGTAGTCAACTGCGCTTTGAAGTCCTTGTCGCCACCGCTGTATTTCTGTTCATCGACCACCGTCCCGCCGGCTTTGGTAAAGGCCTCCCTAAAATAGGTGGCCAGCCCGACGCTGTAAGTATTGGCGGCATCCGTCAGCACCGCGACACGCTTGACCTTGAGAGTATTTTGCGCGAATTGCGCCAGCACCGCGCCTTGCTGCGGATCGGTAAAACAGATGCGAAAAATATAATCGCCAATCTGGGTCACTTTGGGATTGGTCGAAGAAGGGGAGATTTGCGGAATTTTGCTTTCCTGGCAAACCGGCGCCGCTTCCAGAGAACGGCCCGAAGCGACCTCTCCAAGCAGCGCGACAATATTATCGCGTGAGATCAATTTGCGGGCGATGGTTTTCGCTTCACCCTGCTTGGACTGGTCATCTTCTGTCAACAACTGCAATTGCTTCCCCAATACGCCGCCCGCCTTGTTCAATTCATTCACGGCCAACTCGGTGCCATGATGCGACATCTGGCCAAAGGTCGCTTCCTTTCCGGTCAGCGATGCAAATTCGCCGATTTTAATAGGCTCCGCTCCGCCCCCCGAGGGTTCGTCGGATTTATGGCAGCCGGCGAGGGCTGCGGCCAAAATGAGCCACCCCAGCATTGGTTTTGGATATCGCATACGCATTTGAGCGTGTGCGTTTTCCGCCTTTCCCGCAAGAGGAAAGCACTCAGGCAAAAGCTTCGCGCAGGCAATGCAAACTTTTGCTGGCGATCGCCTCGGGGCCTTCCTCGAATTCAAAAACTTCCACCGATACGTAGCCCGCGTAGCCGACTTCTTTGAGGGCGTCCGCAATGGGATGAAAATCGACCTCGCCAAAGCCGGGGCCTTTGCGATTGCAGTCGTTGGCGTGAAAATGGGCGAAACCCGGCCAGGACGCGCGAATGATTTCCGGGATGGGCTGCGCTTCCGAACACATCGCTTTAACGTCAAGAATTATTTTCATCGCCAGGCTGTTGAATTGCTGCGCAAAGCGAAGGGCGTCGCGGGCGTGATTGATGAAATTCGTTTCGGCGGGCGCGAGGGGTTCGAAGCAGAAAACGACTGCTCGGTCTTCCGCCCGGCGCACCGCTGCCTGTAAAGTCTCGGTGGCCCATTGCCAAGCCTGCTCCGGGTTGACTCCGGGCGCTGCGTTGCGTTGCTGGGGCGAGCCGAGGACCAGCACCTTGCCGCCCAAGTCGGCGCAGCAATCGGCCAGTTCACAAAAATAGTTTGACGTGCGTTCGCGCACCGCTCTGTCCGGATGGGTCAAATGCAGCCCCTCCGTTTTGGCCAGCAGCCAATGAAGGCCGATGATTTCGATCCCGCATCGCGCGGCGCTTTCCCGAATGTGTTGCCGCTCTAACCCCGAAATTTTTGACACATATTGGGCCAAGGTAAATGGCGCGATTTCCAATCCGCCATAACCCAATTCCGCCGCATAGCTCATGGCCCGTTCGATTTCCCAGCCTTGAAAAATCTCGTTGCAAATGCCGAATTTCATGCGGGAGGCGTTTTATTCGGATAAAAGCACAACGCGTTGACCGGGCATTCGGGGCATTTTGGTTTTCTGGCCGCGCAAATCTGGCGACCGTGAAATTGCAGCAAATGAGTAAACTTCACCCGATCCTTTTTCGCGACAATCGGCATCAGGTCGCCCTCGATCAAGTCCGGTTCGGTGTTGCTGGTCAAACCAAGCCGTCCAGAAACTCGCGCCACATGGCGATCGACGCCGATGACCGCTTGGCCAAATGCGTTTCCCAGCAGGACGTTGGCCGTTTTCCGGCCGACGCCGGGCAGCGAGAGGAGGTCGTCCAAATTGTTCGGGGGCGCGCCGCCAAATTTTTCCACGAGCATGCGGCACGCGTTTTGGATCGAACGCGTTTTCTGGCGGAAGAAAGTGATTTTGCTCAATTCCGCCTGCAAGGTCGCCGGCGACGCGGATGCCCAATCCGCCGCCGTGCGGTATTTCTTGAACAGCCCCGCCGTGACCACCGTGACTAAATCATCCCGCGCCTGGGCCGCGAGGATAAGGGCAATCAACAGTTCCAGTGGATTGGAAAAATCCAGCGCCAACCGCGCGTCAGGATAGGTTTTCTTCAGCCGGCCAATGATTTTCGCGGTGCGCGCAGCCTTCTGTTCTGTGGTTTCCACCCGAACAGAGTAGGCTGGGCCGCTTCCTGCGTCAACGTGCTGCGGTTCGCTTGATTAAGCGAAACTTGGGGCTACTTCCAGCTTTTGGCCGGGCTTAATCGTCAGGTCATGGCCGGCGGACCATATTTTGTCATTGAGCAGCAGTTTAAAGGTCAGAGGGTCCTTAACCGTGCCCGACCATCGCCAAGTTTTGCCATCGACACAGGCCATCGGCACGCCGTGGTCCCAGGTCAGTCCGCCACCGTGCCCGCGTAAAAAGACGGCATTGCCAAACCCGACGTCCAATTTCACATCGATGGTCGTCAGAGTAGGGGGAGCAGTCTTAGCCGCCGGCGAAGTCACCGCTGGCAGGGTGGGAGGGGTTGAGGTTACTTTATCGTTCGGTTTCAGGGCGGCTGGAGCCGCGCTTTTTTTAAGTTTCATAATCAGTAGTTTTTAGGGATGGAGCGCAGAAGCGCCCAATCGTTGGAAAGCCCTAGCAGGGCCTGTTCCACTCTTAGCTATAGACGGAAAATTCCCCTCAGTTGTTCAATGATTATAGGTTTTTGCGCCGCTTTTCTTGCAATATGGCCAAATATCGCCAATTCGCGCCCGCCGATGGACAGTGCTTTCTGATGAGGGTATTTTGGTTTATGGTATCGCCCGTTTTGCAAACCAGACGCCCAGCCGAAACCTCGCGCGACGTGACCCGTTACGTCGGGCGGGTTATTTATCTTTACGCGTTCGACGTCGCTTACGATATGTTGCGGACGCCGGTGCCGGAATTATTAGGGCAGCAGGTCGCGCAGTTTTCGGTCGATACCAGCAAACGCAATCCGCGCCATCTTTTTTTCTATCGTCCGCAAATGGTGCGCTTGCCGCCGATGGAGCGGATTGGCCCCAAAGGCCCGGTGCGGGTGGAACGCATCCTCAAGTTTTTGCCGGTCGGGGCGATTAGCATCACTATTTCCGTTCCGTTCGAGGTGCAGTCGATTGAGGAACTGGTGGCCTATCATGACCTGGAATTTTCCAACGGCGTCCTGAGCCGGGAGGTGCGCGAACTGGCCGAAGAAGCGCGCCGTGAACTGGCCCGCTATTTTCTGAAACCAGTCCCGCAACTGGCGGACGAGGAAGCCTACACCGTCTTTTGTGTGGACGCCCCCTTGATCGCGGAGGACGGCCAGCCGCTCGGCGCGGAGGACTGGCTGCATCAACACCGCCGGGAGGTGGCGGCCTTGCTTACGCAGGAACCCGATGTCAACCAGCTTTCACGGCAGGAAGCCGACGAATCGACGGGGCGCTATTTGAGCTATTACGACAACGACCTGGCGGTGCTGGATTGGGACGCCGCCCTCATTGTCCAGGAGCCGGGACAGGTGGACGAAATCCTTTACGTGCTGGAACTGGCCAACCTGCAACTGGCCGAACTGGAGGCCTACGACCGTATTCTTGACACCGCCCTCGAGCGTTCGTATCGCGACTTGAACCAGCGCGTCCGCCGGGGGCGGGAGGTCATGCGGGAACTGCGCGAAATTCGTATTGACCTCGCGCGCTTCAGCGATGAGTTGTCCAACATTACCAAGTTTTTCGGCGACTGGCACCTGGCCCGCATCTACGAAAACATTGCGGCGCGTTTTCATCTGGGCGACTGGCACCGCACCATTGATAAAAAACTCGAAACGCTGGACGACTTGTACCAATTGCTCAACCAGGACTTGACCAATCGCTGGATGCTGACCCTCGAAGTGACGATCGTGCTTCTTTTCATCGTTGATTTAATTCTGCTGGTCGCGGGCTTGAAAAGACCTTAATTCTTGGGCATGACTGCAAAGATGGAAAAAGTGTCCTATGGCGGATGGCCTAATTGCCTCCGCTTATGGAATGACGAGATTGATTTGATCGCCACCACCGACGTTGGCCCGCGCTTGATTCGACTGGGTTTCATTGGCGCGCCCAATTTATTCAAGGAATTTCCCGACGTCGGAAAAACAGGAGGGGACAAGTGGAAAAACTACGGCGGCCACCGTTTGTGGCATGCGCCCGAGGTGCGCCCGCGCAGTTACGCGCCGGACAACGAATCCATCGGCCATCAATGGGATGGCGTCACCTTGAAACTTATTCCACCGACTGAAGCGGCCACCGGCATCCAGAAGGAAATCGAAGTCACGCTCGATCCCGCGCAAAACCGCGTCACGGTGCGGCATCGGCTGATCAACCACAACGCCTGGGCCGTGGAATTAGCCCCGTGGGCGTTGACGGTCATGCAAGGCCCCGGCCGCGCGATCATGCCGCAGGAACCTCCGGGTTCTGAACTGCTGCCGGTGCGGCCCATGGTTCTGTGGGGCTACACCAACATGGCCGATCCTCGCTGGAAATGGGGCGCGAAATTCATTACACTTGACAGCGATCCCGCCGCCAACGCTCCCCAGAAAATCGGCCTAGGCAATCGCGTGGGATGGGCTGCTTTTGTCCGCGAGGGCCAGATCTTCCTCAAGCGATTCGCCTTCGATCCGACGGCAACTTACCCTGATTTTGGCTGTAATACCGAATGCTATACGCGGGGCGACATGCTGGAAGTGGAGAGTCTTGGCCCGCTGTCCATGCTTGCGCCCGGCGCGGCTGTCGAACATCTTGAGTATTGGTCGTTGAGCAAAGGCCAGATCGGTTTATCCGAGGATGAAATTGAAGCGGCCCTCGCTCCTTTGTTAGACTAGCGCCGGCCCTTCATTAACTCCTCATGCGACGGAACGATGGGCAGTGACCGGGTCGAAGCAGGATCCGCCGCGGCGCGCAAAAGATTCCTGGCAAACAGGCGCGCGGCGGGATCGACCGCCGCGCATTCCTCCAGATCCAGATCGCATATCCACAATCGGCCTTTGCCGAGGGGAATTTCCGACATCACCGTCCAGTGTTGCGCGGGCAACCGATCCGCCGAGACGTAGCCGTGCGGCGGAATGAAGCGCAGCAGTTCGCGGGCGGGTCCGTTGTCCTGAAGCCGTTGTGCGGCGCTGGCGATGAAAGTCCGCCAGTCGTTGGTTCGCCCCCACCATTTCAAGTCCATCGGCTGCAGGCCCTCGGCTAGCGCGGTTCCCGCGATAGGCGAAAAATCCGCGTACTCGGCCACCACTTTCTTTGCCTCGCGAATCGCCTCCGGAAAAATATTGGTAATTCTCGGTCCGGGCGAAAAAAATATGGCCGTTGCCCCGTTTTCAATCTCCTGGCGGACTGAATTGCTTGTCGTCAATAAATTCAAAGACGCCTTCGGTCCCAGCAAAATTACGGAAGGATGCGCGGCATTCTCCCTCACCATCCCGCTAAGGACCGGCCCGAGAGAAAAAGATTGAACAGCTTCCTTGGCGCCGCGGGTCTCGGCGGCCGGCTGGAATATTTCAATGGGGTCGGTAGTATGGCTGACGATGGTTTCGCCATGCTTCAGCCGCAACACCATCTGGATTTTCCGGCGAGGCTGGCCGGCTTTGGGAAAATCCACTCGAACTGGCACGCGGATGGTTTTGCCATAAGGAAGATCAGCGATGCCCGTCAAGAGTGTGGTGTCATCCATAATGACTTCGAGTTGCAAATCGTGCCAGTCGCGGAATTGGCTGTCGTCGTTGCTGATGAAAACGGCGGTTGCCAGCTCCTCATAGTCCTGGAAGCGGCGGCGGCCGGTTTCCCAGGCCAATCCGATCGGCGCGTCAGCCTCAGCCATCGCTTCGTAAACGGGGTAGGGCGAAAGCGTTTGCGAATCGTAGCTATGGGAAAACCAGCACTCGGCCGCGAACAACATGAAGCCGGCGGTGTTCGTGCCGCGCTGGAAACGCAATTGTTCCGCCCATCGCTTCGTCACGGCGCGGTGATGCTCCAGGAAGACGGCGGGATCGCTGCCGGGATAAGAATCGGGGCCGATCCACGCTTGCGGAGTGAGGAGGTCGCGAGTGTAGCGCGCGACGGGGAGGCCGGTGTCAAGATCAGGATAACCGGTGGACATCTCTTGCCCGATCAGAGGCCGCTGTCCCCGATTCATTTTCATTTCTTTCTCGAACCTGGAGTCGAAAACAAAGGATGATTCCGCATACCAATTGTTATAACGGTGCAGGTCGTCGATATCGCCATCGTCAACACCATTGGGTTTGAGGGCTGTTTCGTAAAATTTCGGGTCGCGTTCATACTCGGAAGAAACGATGATCGGGCGGGTGGGATCGATCTGCCGCGTTTGTTTGACAACGTCCGAAAGTTGCTTCCATTTTTCCACATTTTTGGTGTCCTTCAACATCATCTCGTTGCCGATGGTATAGATAAAAACCGAGGGATGATTGCGGCAGCGTTCAACGACGTCCTCGTTCTCTGTCAACCATTGCTGAAAAATGTCCGGCGGCGTCAAGCCGATCAGGCCGGAAAGCCCCCAGGGACGGATGCCTTCGATGCTAACACCCAGTCCAATTTCATCGGCGGCATCCAGCCACGCTTCATTCCAAGGCATGCCGTGCGTGCGGGTGATCGCGAGGTTGGCGTCGTGCAGGTACTGAATCAGCTTGCGCGGCAATTGCTTATCCCACGGATTTTTTCCATACGGCAGATGGTCTGCCCCCCGCAGCCAATACGGATGGCCATTGAGGAAAAAGTGGTTGCCGCGAATCTGGAAGGTGCGAAAGCCCACCTTCCCATTCCATTGATCCAATACTTGACCAGAGGCGTCTTCCAACTCGACCTGCAAGCGATACAGGTTTGGGTTGGCTGGCGTCCAAAGTTTGGGATGCAGTTTGCGGATGCGGAGGGTTTGGGAAAAAGCGGCGGCGCCCGGTTGCAAAGTCCCGGAGTGCGCCTCGGCCAAACGCGCGCCGGTTTTGGCATCGGTCCATTGGGCGCGGAGAGTCACCGATTGCGCTTCCAAAAGGCGCGCCTTGACCTGAAGATCGCCGCCTTCTAGCGATGGAATAAACCACGCATCATCCACCTGCGCTGGTCCGCGCACCACCAGGCTCACTGGCTGCCAGATGCCGTGCAAATCGTAACTTCGATTGTCCGCGCCGGGCCAAAGCGGGCCATACATTCCCTTGCTCATCGTTTTGACTTTCGAAGCTGTCAAATTGACGGTGACCGCTTCGCCCATGGAGAGGGTGGCGAGGGCGATTTTTTCCATCGAAACGAAAACCGCAATGAGGTTGGTGCCGGGTTGCAGATTCGGCGTCAAATCGAAGTCAAACCGGCTGAACATTCCTTGGTGATCGCCCAAAAAGCGGCCATTGCAAAAAACCTTGCACTTCATGGCGACGCCCTCGAATTCGAGGAACAAATGCCGGCCCGTCGGAAGCGCGGGAAGCTCCACTTGCAAGTGATACCAGCCATCCTCGGCTTTGTCGGTGTCGAACCCCAATTGGGCGAGCCGCTGGTCTTCGTGCTTTTTGAAATCCTCGGAGTCATCAAGCCACCAATGAATGCGATTGAGAAATTGGGGAACGGCGACGGGTCCGAAGCCATCGGCGTTCGCCGCTGTTTCCGGTTGTTCCCCGGCAGCTACCGCATAACCCGGTTTGTAGGACCATTGGCCCGAGAGATCAAAGCGCTTGCCCGCTTGAAGATCGTTTGCGGCCAGGGAAACGCGGCCGTCGATGACTTCTGCCTGAGCCGAAATGGCCAAGGCCATGAAAAAGAGGATAAGTTTATTTGACAATGTGTCCTTTCAAGAGTCCGTGCAGTATTATCGCAATGCCCAATAATGGCAGGGGAATGAAGGCCATCCGGATACGCGCGCCGGTAAAATATTGGCTCAAGGTCGCGCCAATTTGTGCTCCGACCGCGCCGCCCGTATGCATGACAAGGGCGATGAGAATATCGACGTTGCCCTTGATCGCGTGAGTGATCACGCCGTAGCCCGCCGAAAAAATAATCTCGAAAAGATCCGTGCCCACCGCGACGTGAGTCGGAATGCCCAGAAGATAAATCATAAAAGG
>Ga0075522_10001255_pt1 | contig 19320 bp, 16 predicted proteins | sample NGEPerA_FD_74796 | JGI IMG/M metagenome (GOLD analysis project Ga0075522, IMG submission 74796) | Arctic peat soil microbial communities from the Barrow Environmental Observatory site, Barrow, Alaska, USA - NGEE PermafrostL2-A | ecosystem: Environmental > Terrestrial > Soil > Wetlands > Peat ... | reverse complement strand
GATATCGCGTTCTGCTCGTACAGGTCGAACAGCGCCTGATCGAAGGTCTTCATGCCGATGCGGTTGGAGCGCGCCATGACCTCTTTGATCTTGGCGACTTCGCCGCGGAAGATCAGGTCCTGGATCAAGGGCGAATTCAGCATGATCTCCATGGCCGCGATCCGGCCGGCACCGGCCTCGCGCGGAATCAGCCGCTGCGAGATCAGGGCGCGGATGTTGAGCGACATGTCCATGAGCAGCTGTTCGCGCCGCTCCTCGGGAAAGAAGTTGATGATGCGGTCCAGTGCCTGGTTGGAGCTGTTGGCGTGCAATGTCGCCAGCACCAGGTGTCCGGTCTCGGCGAACTGAATGCAGTATTCCATGGTCTCGCGGGCACGGATCTCGCCGATCAGAATCACGTCGGGCGCCTGGCGCAAGGTATTCTTGAGCGCGGCTTCCCATGAGTCGGTGTCGACTCCGACTTCACGGTGCGTGACCACGCAGCCCTTGTGCTGGTGCACGTACTCGACCGGGTCCTCGATGGTGACGATATGGCCGCGGGTCTTATCGTTGCGGTAGCCGAGCATCGAGGCGAGCGTGGTCGACTTGCCCGAACCGGTGCCGCCCACCACGATCACCAGGCCGCGCTTGGACAGCACCACCTCTTTCAATATGGGCGGCAGATCCAGCTCTTCGAACGTGGGGATCTTGGCGTTGATCAGGCGGATCACGCAGCCGATATGGCTCTGCTGCACGAAGGCGCTGACGCGGAAACGGCCGATACCGGGCGGCGCGATGGCGAAATTACATTCCTTGGTGGCGTCGAATTCCTTGGTCTGGCGATCGTTCATGATCGCGCGCACCAGGATTGCCGACTGCTCGGGTGTCAGTGCGCGCTCCATCTGCGGACGGATTTCGCCGTCGAGCTTGATGGCCGGCGGAAAATTCGCGGTAATGAACAGGTCCGAAGCCTTGCGCTCAACGACGCGCTTGAGCAACTCCTGCATCAGCTTTATGCCTTGGTCGCGATCCATCACACCTGCGTCCTGAGCCATTCTGGTGTGCCCACCGGGCACGCTCGCCACTACAGCGCGTCCTTGTTCGACGCCTTGTAGCGCGCCTCTTCCTTGCTGATGGTGCCTTTCGCGACCATCTCGGTCAGGCATTGATCGAGCGTCTGCATGCCCGAGGATTGCCCGGTCTGAATCGAGGAATACATCTGCGCGATCTTGCCTTCGCGGATCAGGTTACGGATCGCCGGAGTACCGATCATGATTTCATGGGCGGCTATGCGGCCGCCGCCGGTGCGCTTGAGCAACGTCTGTGAAATCACCGCGCGCAGCGACTCGGACAGCATCGAGCGCACCATCTCCTTCTCTTCGCCCGGAAACACGTCGACCACGCGGTCGATGGTCTTGGCGGCGGAACTGGTGTGCAGGGTGCCGAACACCAGATGGCCGGTCTCGGCGGCCGTCAGTGCCAGGCGGATGGTCTCCAGATCGCGCATTTCACCCACCAGCACGATATCCGGATCCTCGCGCAACGCCGAGCGCAGCGCCTCGCTGAATCCCAGCGTGTCACGTTTGACCTCGCGCTGGTTGATCAGGCAGCGCTTGGACTCGTGCACGAACTCGATCGGATCCTCGATGGTGATGATGTGATCGGGGCGATTGTCGTTGCAGTAGTCGATCATGCCCGCCAGCGTGGTGGACTTGCCCGAGCCGGTCGGCCCGGTAACCAGCACCAGACCGCGCGGCAGCATGCACAGGTCGCGAAAGATCTTGGGGGCCGACAACTCTTCCAGGCTCAGGATGGCCGAGGGAATGTTGCGGAACACGGCGCCGGCGCCGCGGTTCTGGTTGAAGGCGTTGACGCGAAAGCGCGCCAGCTTCGGAATCTCGAACGAAAAGTCGGTCTCGAAGAACTCTTCGTACGCCTTTCGTTGCTTGTCGTTCATGATGTCATACACCATGCCGTGCACTTCCTTGTGGGTCAGTGCGGGCATGTTGATGCGCTTGATGTCGCCATCGACGCGGATCATCGGCGGCACACCCGCCGACAGATGCAGGTCGGAAGCGTTATTCTTCACGGCGAACGCTAGCAATTGCGCGATGTCGACAGCCATCCGGATCCTTCCTCGCTCTTCCTGCGGCAGTTGGTAGCGTGCCTAAAGGTTCATCAGGCAGTGGTCACGGAGTATAGCGGAGGGCCTTTACCACCAATATGTTAATCGCTCCGCAGAATTCATTGGTGGTTGACGCACTGAGTGCAAATTTATTGGCGCTGCGCCAGGAAATCGCCGCGGCAGCGCGCGCCGGGCACCGGACTGAGGACTGTGTCACGCTCATCGCGGTCAGCAAGGGCTGCGAGGCAGGCGTGGTGCGCGCTGCCGCAGGCCTCGGACTTAAGCATCTGGGCGAGAGCTACCTGCAGGAGGCGCTGCCGAAGATCGGGCAGCTCGGCGGCCTGGGGCTGACCTGGCATTTCATTGGCCGGGTCCAGGCCAACAAGACCCGCGCCATTGCCGAGCACTTCGATTGGGTGCACGCCATCGACCGCCTGCGCGTGGCCGAACGCCTGTCAGCGCAGCGGCCGCACTATGCGCCGGCATTGCAGGCATGCCTGCAGGTCAATATCGATCACGAAGCTGCCAAGGGCGGCGTGGCTCCCGAGGACACCGAGGCGCTGGCCCAGGCAGTGCAGGCGCTGCCGCGGCTGCGCCTGCGCGGCCTGATGTGCATCCTTCCCGGCGGCCGCAGCGCGCAAGCCAATTGCCAAAGCTTTGCCGCCCTGCGCTCACTGCTGCAGCGGCTCAACGCCCATGGGCTTGCGCTGGATACGCTGTCGATGGGCATGAGCGGGGACTTTCGCGAGGCCATCATCGAAGGCGCGACCCAGGTGCGCATCGGCACCGCCTTATTTGGACCGCGAAACGTGACACCGCTTGGCTAGAATGCTGCCATGAACCAGGACGCCAGCCCTCATATCGCACTTATCGGCGGCGGCAATATGGCGCGCGCGCTGATCGGCGGTCTGCTGCGACAGGGGCACCCGGCACAGCACCTATGCGTGGGCGAGCCGCAGCCGGACGCGCGCGCATTCCTCGAGCGCCAGTTCGCGGTGCGCACCGCCGCCGACAACGAGGCCGCGATCGAGGACGCGGCACTGGTTATATTGGCCGTGAAACCACAAGTTGCAGCGCAGGTGCTGCAGCCATTGCAGCAGTCGCTGCAGGCGCGGCGGCCGGTGTTGCTATCCATTGTCGCCGGCCTGCGCATTGCTGATTTGGCACGACTATGTCCGTCCGGCTTGCCGATCGTGCGCGCGATGCCCAATCGCGCGGCGCTGGTGGGCGCCGGCATCAGCGGCTTATATGCGCCGGCTATTGTGACCGCAGCGCAACGCAGCATGGCCGAGCGTGTGGCGCGCGCCGCCGGACCGATCGTGTGGCTGCGTGATGAATCGCAGCTCGACATCGTCACCGCATTGTCCGGCAGCGGGCCGGCTTATTTCTTTCTGCTGGCCGAGCAGCTGGCGCAAGCCGCGGTAGCGCTCGGACTGGATCGCGACACGGCCTTGTTGCTCGCGACCGAAACGCTGCACGGCGCCGGGGCGCTGTCGCAGGGCGCGATGTCGCTGGCCGAGCAGCGCGCCGCGGTCACCTCCCGGGGAGGCACCACCGAGGCGGCGCTGAAGGCGCTGGACGCGGGCGGCTTCGACGCCCTGGTCGCGAGCGCCGTGCGCGCCGCTGCAGCGCGCAGCGCCGAGCTCGCCGACTCGCTGGCCGCGACCTTAAGTTCCAAGCCGGGCGCGTAGCGCGCATGCGAGTGTTGCGATGGCTGCACTGATATATGTGATCGAGACGCTGCTGTCGCTGTGCCTGCTGGCGGTACTGCTGCGGCTGCTGCTGCAGTGGTCGCGGGCCGACTTCCGCAATCCCCTGGCCCGCTCGATCGTGCACCTGACCAATCCTGTGATCGTGCCATTGCGACGTCTGCTGCCGGCCGTCGGGCGCGTGGACACGGCCTCGTGCGTCGCGGTCGTGGTTTTTGCGCTGCTCAAGGTGTCGGTATCCTGGCTGCTCAACGGCTTCGGGCCGCCGCCGGCGCTGATCTGGCTGCGTCTGACGGTGTTCGAGATCCTCACCACCACGCTGTGGACCTATTTCTTCGCGATCTTTCTGTACGCCATGCTGTCGCTGGTCGCTCCGGGTACCTACTCGCCGGCGCAAGGCCTGCTGGTGTCATTGTGCGAGCCCATCCTGCGTCCGATCAGGCGCGTGATTCCGCCGCTCGGCGGCCTCGATCTGTCGCCGCTGTGGGCCGGCATCGCGATTCAGGCGCTGCTGATTTTGCTGCGCTGAGGCGCAAAATCACACCACGGCCCGAAAGAGGATGCGCGCGGGCCTATAAAAAAAGGCATTTGCTCAACGCCTGTTACCGAAAAAGCATTTGCGCGGAGGCAGCGGTATGTTATGTTGCGCGCCGTTTCGTGATGGTTTTTATTCGTTACGCGCCGAGAAAACCGGCGTCGACACACACTTGAGGAGATTCAGCAATGGCGAAAAAAGGTGGGGCACCGACGAAGTCGGAGATTCTGGCGACGGTTTCCAAGGACACGGAACTGTCCCGGAAGCAGGTCAGCGAAGTGTTTGAGTCCCTCAACGGTATTATCAAGAAGAGCCTGCGGGGCAATGGTTTATTTACACTTCCTGGTCTGCTGAAGCTCAAAGTTGTGAAGCGTCCGGCGACCAAATCGCGCGAAGGTGTCAATCCTTTCACTGGCGAGAAGATGACGTTCAAGGCCAAGCCGGCCAGCAAGAAGGTGCGCGCATTGCCGCTGAAGAATCTGAAGGCATTCGTGAACTGAGCGAGTCTTTTAGTTCTGCTTTCCCGAAGCCCGGCATGACACACCTGCCGGGCTTCTTCACAATGGATCTCAGGGCTGAATCACTGCCTGGCGTAACTCGGGCAGGCGGCCATTGAAGAAGTGATCCACGCCGGGCAGCAGGCGCAGCACCGGCGCCGGTGAAAAGCGGGCCGCAAAGGCCGCGACCTCGCGATAATCGACCACCTCGTCGGCCTCACCCTGGATGATCAGCCACGGACACTGCGGCTGCTCGATCGCGCCGAACTCGGCCCGCATGACTGGCGGGGCCACCGTGATCAGCCTGGCCGGTTGCGCCGAAGGTGCCGCGCGCAACGCCACCATGCTGCCGAAGGAAAACCCTGCCAGTATCAGCGGCGCATGCGGCCAGCGAGCGCGGCCCCAGGCGATCACCGCCAGTGCGTCATCGGTCTCGCCCCTGCCCTCGTCATACGAGCCCTGACTCTGGCCGACGCCGCGATAGTTGAATCGCACGGTGGCCAGGCCCTGCTCCTGCAGCGTCCGCGCCAGGGTGTGCACCACCTTGTTGGTCATCGTGCCGCCGTACAACGGATGCGGGTGGCAGACGACACCGAATCCCGCTCTTGCGCCCGGATGCGCGGGGTCCTGCGGCGGCTGCTCGAGCAACGCCTGCAGGATGCCTGCCGGACCTGCGATCTGCACCGGTTCGGCGCGCGGCGGACGAAAGCTCAAGGCCGCGGTTCTACCAGCCGCACCAGCAATTTGTTGAGCCGGCGCGCAAACTCAGGACCATTCGCCACCTGCCCCTCATCGGCAAGGCTGGCCTGGTCGTACAACAGCAACGATAGTTCGCTGAACGGCTCGGGCTCCTTGAGCCCTTCCATGTAGCGCACCAGCGGATGGGTCACGTTGAGCTCGAACGCCGGCGCGCTGGCCGGGATGGCCTGGCCGTTGGCGGCCAGTACCCGGCGCATGGACGCGGACATCTCCGATTCGCCACGCACCAGACAGGCTGGTGAATCACGCAGGCGCTCGCTGACCCGAACCTCGAGCACCTTATCGCCCAGGGCGTCCTTGAAACGCTTGAGCAATGGTTTGTGCTCGCGCCGTTCCTCATCGATGCGCGCGCGTTCACCGGCCTCTGCCAGGCCGCCCAGCTCCAGGTCGCCGCGCGCCACGTCCTTGAAGCGTTTGCCTTCGAATTCCCCGACACGGCCCATGACCCATTCATCGACGCGGTCGCCCATCAGCAACACCTCGACTTCCTTCTGCCGCAACAGCTCCAGGTGCGGGCTCTCGCGCGCGGCCTCCAGGCTCTCGGCGACGATGAAGTAGATGCGTTCCTGCCCGGGGCGCATACGCGCCACGTATTCGGCCAGGCTGACGCTTTCCTCATTGCCGGCGGAACTGCTGCTGGCGAAGCGCAGCAGCGGCAGCAGACGCTCGCGATTGCCAGGATCCTCGCCCAGCCCCTCCTTGAGCGCGCGGCCGAACTCGCGCCAGAACTGCGGGTACTTCTCCGGATCGTCCTTGGCCAGCTTGGCCAGCAGCTCGAGCGCGCGGCGCGTGAGCGCGCTGCGCATGGCCTCGACTTCGTGGTCCTGCTGCAGCAACTCGCGCGACACGTTCAATGGCAGGTCGTTCGAGTCGATGACCCCCTTGAAGAAGCGCAGGTACAACGGCAGGAACTGTTCGGCGTCGTCCATGATGAATACGCGCCGCACGTACAACTTGAGGCCGCGGGCGGCTTCGCGCTGCCACAGGTCAAACGGCGCATGCGAGGGCAGATACAGCAGGCTGGTGTATTCGCGCTTGCCCTCGACGCGATTGTGGCTCCAGGCCAGCGGATCGGCGCCGTCGTGGGCGATATGGCGGTAGAAATCCCGATACTCCTCGTCCGTGATCTGCGCGCGCGGACGGGTCCACAGCGCCTGAGCCTGGTTGACGTCCTCGTATTCCAGGGCGGCCGCGCCCTCCTTGTGCATGCGCACCGGGAAGGCGATGTGATCGGAGTAGCGGCGCACCAGGGCGCGCAGGCGGAAACCGTCGGCAAACTCCTTGGCCTCGGGCTTCAGGTGCAGTACCACGCTGGTGCCGCGCTCGGCGCGCGTCACGGTCTCGACCGTGAACTGGCCATCGGCACTGGATTCCCAGCGCACGCCGGCCTCCGGCGCCAGGTCAGCGCGCCGGCTGAACAGCTCGACGCGGTCGGCGACGATGAACGCCGAATAGAAACCGACGCCGAACTGCCCGATCAGCGCTGCATCCTTCTGCTGGTCGCCGGTCAGGCGCTTGAAGAATTCAGCGGTGCCGGATTTGGCGATCGTGCCCAGGTGCGAGACCGCTTCCTCGCGGCTCATGCCGATGCCGTTGTCGCGGATGGTGATCGTGCCGGCCTTGGGATCGGCGTCGATCCAGATGGCGAGCTCGCTCTCCTGGCCCAGGAGCGCCGGATCCGACAGCGCCAGGAAGCGCAGCTTGTCGTTGGCGTCAGAGGCGTTGGAGATCAGTTCGCGGAGAAAGATTTCCCTGTGGCTATACAGGGAATGGATCATCAACTGCAGCAGTTCGCGGACTTCGGCCTGGAAACTAAGCTGCTCGCGCTCGCTCGACATGACACCACCCGCCGTTGTAGCCAAACGGGCGGTATGGGGCCGGACTCCTAGGGTTTCAAGCCAGGCCGCGCAACAGGTGCCGGCAGGCGCCGACCCAGTCGTCCATCTCGTCCCAGATCAACAGGAATACTTCCACGGTGATGGTGCTGCTGCAATGAAGATGCGGCGATGCTAGAGAGCCGGGACCGGGACCGGCGTGTGCTGTCTCACAGCGGTCCATGGAGCAATGGACTGTGTGTCCGGCTTGCGGGCTGTGTCGCGCATGCGTAGTCTGCACACGGACATAATCTTCGGCAGATCAGGATCTTCGTATGCAGCGAATCGTCGTGCTGAACCCGAAAGGCGGTTCGGGCAAGACGACCATAGCCATCAATGTCGCCAGCCACTACGCCCAACGCGGCGAGCGGCTCGTGTTGATGGACTACGATCCTCAGGGCTCGTCAGCGCACTGGCTGAGCAAGCGGCAGGATACCCAGCCGCACATCGCGCTGATCGCGGCCTTCGAGCGCGACCCGCGGGTCACGCGTGCCTTTCAGCTGCGTATTCCGCCGGGCACCGACCGGGTGGTGGTCGATACTCCGGCGGCGCTGGAAGCCAATGAGATCCCGGACCTGATCCGCGGCGCCGACAAGATCCTGGTGCCGGTGCTGCCGTCGGACATCGATATACACGCCTGCTCGCGCTGTGTGCAGAACCTGTTATTGGTGGCCAAGGTGCGGCGCGATGAAAATCGCCTCGGCATCATTGCCAATCGCGTGCGGCGCAATACCGTGATCTACCAGTCGCTGACGCGCTTTCTGGATTCGCTCAATATTCCGATCGTGGCGACGCTGCGCGATTCGCAGAACTACGTGCGTTCGGCCGAGTGCGGTATGGGGCTGGCGGAGATGAAATCGACCCTGGTGGCCGAAGACTGGGCCGACTGGCAGTCGATGTTCGAGTGGCTGGAATCCCCGACTTACCATCGCGCCCAGGGCGGCGGTCAGGCGGCGGGTCTGAGCACCACGGCGCAGCGCCGCAGCGGCGCTAAACCTTAGGCGGCTTGCTGTCGTCCTTCCAGTCGATGCGCATCTTGTCCGCCCAGCTCTTGTAGTTCGACCAGGTGTAGAGGTTGCGCGTGATCGCGGCGTGACGCGTACGCGTGCGCTGCATGTGCTCGAGCCAGCGGGCGTAAGCTTCGGCACCGCTCGGCGCCACGAGCTTATCGGCCAGCGCCTCATCGGCGGTTTCGACCTTCGGTACTTCGGGTTTGCTCATGTGGGTTGTAGGGCCTCCGTGGCGCCCAGACTACGCGCCGCAGCGGGGGCAGACAGGAACTGGATCACAGCGATACCGCCGCTATTGCGACAACCGCGGGCTGCGCAATTGCGGTGAAAAAAACGAGAATTGGAACGCGCCAATAATGCAGCGGCGCGCGCGAGCGTCCTTGAGTTTCAGGCCACCAGCCGGTAGCAGGGCCGGTAGACACTCCCCGGCAATTTCATGCGCCTTTGGGCGACGAATGAGGTCAGCAGGTCATCGAGCAACGGCATGATCTGCGGATCGGCGGCGATCTCGTACGGGCCGTCGCGTTCGATGGCGGCAACGCCGTATTCCTTGACATTGCCGGTGACGATGCCGGAGAACGCGCGCCGCAGGCTGGCGGCCAGCCGATGCACCGGCTGTGCGCGCTGCAGCTGCAGTGCGCGCATCGAGGCGTGCGTGACCTCGAACGGCTGCTGCAGGTCATAGGGCACGCGCAGCAGCCAGTTGAAATTGTATGAGTCGTTCTGGCTGCGGCGAAACTCGCGCACCTGCTCGAATGCACTCACCATGTGGCGTGCGACGCCGGCCGGGTCATCGATGATGACTTTGAGGCGCGTGAGCGCCGCCGGCCCGAGCGTGCCTTCGATGAAGCGCGCGATCTGCTCGAAGTAGCCGGCGCTGGCGGCCGGCCCGGTCAGCACCACCGGCAGCGGCTGCGCCGCGTTGGCCGGATCGAGCAGCACGCCGAGCAGGTACAGTATTTCCTCGGCGGTGCCGGCGCCGCCCGGGAGCACGACAATGCCGTGCGACAGGCGCACGAAGGCTTCCAGGCGCTTTTCGATATCCGGCATGATCACGAGCTGGTTGACGATGGCATTGGGCGGCTCGGCGGCGATGATGCCCGGCTCGGTCAGGCCGATGAAACGCCCATGGGTGATGCGCTGCTTGGCATGCCCGACGCCGGCGCCCTTCATTGGCGCCTTCATGGCTCCCGGTCCGCAGCCGGTGCAGACATCGAGGGCCCGCAGGCCGAGTTCGTAGCCCACGCGCTTGGCGTATTGATATTCAGCGTCCCCGATCGAATGGCCACCCCAGCAGACCACAAGGTTCGGCCGAGCCTTGTAATCAAGCACCCTGGCATTGCGCAGAATGTGGAACACCGCATTGGTGATCGATGCCGGATCGCGGGTGTCGAGGCGGCCCACACTGATGATTTCATTAGACGTGTAGATCACATCGCGCAACACCGCGAACAGGTGTTCCTTGATGCCGTGGATCATCTCGCCATCGACGAAGGCGGCCGCCGGGGCATTGCTGATCTGCAGCTTGATGCCCCAGGCGTGGCGCACGATCTGGACGTCGAAATTGCGGTATCGCTCGAATATTTCCTTGGCGTTATCGTTGTCGCTGCCGGAGTTCAGCACCGCGAGCGCGCAGTTGCGAAACAGCGTGTAGAGGCCGGTGTGGCTGGTATCGAGCAGCTTGTCGATCTCGGCCTGCGACAGGTTCTCGAGGCTGCCGCGCGGGGCGACGCGCGCATCGACTGAATCGGCGACGACGATGCTGGCGTCCAAGGCCGCCGCCCCCTCGGGTCCCGGGACGGCCCTCAAGGCAGGATTTCGATCGGGGTGTTGTCCTGCGTCATCATCCACAGCTCCACCATATCGGAATCGGACATGGCGATGCAGCCATCGGTCCAATCCGACTTGGCGTAGTACTCGGGCGAATGGCGCAGGTAGTTCGGCAGCCCGTGCAGCATGATCGAGCCGCCCGGGTCGACATGGTCATGTCGCGCGCGGCGCAGGTCCTGATCATTCGGGTAAGACACCTGGATCGACAGGAAATAGTCGCTGCGCGCGTTGCGCCGCGTGAGCTGGTAGCGCCCTTCGGGGGTACGAAAATCCCCGGCGCGCTCCTTGGGGCCCTCGGGCATGAGGCCGAGCGCAACCCGGTAGCTGCGCAGCACTTCGCCGCGGTGCATAAGATAGAGGCGACGCTCGGACTTGCGCACGATGATCTGGTCGGCGACCGGCATCGACGCCGAAAGGCCGGCGGGCGCGGCCGCCGCGCCGTTGGAGGAATCGTCGATCACCGGCGAGCCGGTATCAGCCCAGGCGGCACCCAGGGCGACCAGAAGCAGTGAAGGCAGTGCAGTCAGAATACGTCGCATCGGCTTGAATTATAGGCACAGTGCGACCGCCGAGCGAGGGCAGTTCCTCTACAGGGCTGTGACGTCTTCCACTTTTGGCAGTGAAACCTGCGTGCCGGGGCGCAAATCCGTGAAATCCATATCCGGGTTGTACTGCTGCAACAGCCAGATGGGCACTTTCACATTGCGCTGCGTGATGCTCCAGAGCGAATCGCCGCGGCGGGCGACGTAAATCTCGGTGCCGGCGATGCGATGCGAGGCGAAATAGGCCGCCTGCAGCCGCGCGTGATAGTCGCGCCGCTTGTGCTCGAACTCCGGACGCGTGGTGTGTTCGAAGTCGAGCTTGATGCGCCTGCCCATGATGACCGGCGTGCGGCCGCGCAGTTTATTGAGCGATCGCAGGCGGCTCGCAGACGTTCCGAGCCAGTCGGCGTAATGACCCAGGGTCTCGGCGGCCACTACGCGGATGCTGCCATCGCTGGCGATCGAGTAATCCACCGGATCGGCCGACTCAGGTCCGGTAGTGCCGGGGAGCAACTGCGGCCCCTGGGCCTGCGCCTGCGCCGCCGACACCGGCTCGGTATTCGCGGCTACCTCTTTGGCGGCGGCCACAGCCTTATCTTCTTCCTGACTCTCCTGCACGGCGGCCTTGGCGCTGTCGAGGTTAGCCGCCGTGGTCTCGGTCTCCGGTTCGGGCGCGGCCGCCACCAGCCGCAGACGCTCGCCGCCATACAGATCGTCATTCAGGTCGCGAATTGAATTGAGCGTCATGAGCTTGCTGACCGTCACGCCGGTGCGCGCGGCGATGGTGGAGACGGTGTCATCGTTCTGCACCAGCGTGTACTCGGAGACGGTGGTGGTCGCCGCCACGTTAGTTGCCACGGGGGCAGGCGCAGGCGATGGCGCGCTAGCTACTATGGTCGCGGGCGGCGATGCAGCGGCGGGCGCAGCAGCCGGCGCAGGCGTCGCCGCGGCTATTTTGGCCCCGACCGCGGCATTGGGTGCCGGCGGCACGCTCGCAGGCGGCGTTACCTGCGCCACGACTACGGGCTTGGCGGTGCCCAGGCGCTGAGCGAGCTGGTCGGAGGTCCACTTCGATGCCGAACCCGGTAGACGCACCACATAGCCGGCAGGAATGGAACGCTGGCCGGTCCAGACGGCGGGACGCAACGCCGGGTTGAGGCTGCGCAGCAGGTCGCGATCGACACCCAGTGCCCGCACCAGTGCGGCGCTGCTGGCGCTGGCGCTCATCTTCACTTCCACGAATTGTGTCTCTGAACCGCGGTTGAGCGGACCGAAGTACTTCTCCGGATCCTGGGCGATCGCGAGCGCAGCGAGGAATGACACATAGAAATTACGCGAAGCGAAGCCGAAAGTCGGGCTGTGATAGTCGCGCACGATGCGCACGATGTCGTCGGTGCCGAGCTGCTCGCGTGCGCGGCGCATGCCCTCGGCGCCGTGGTTATAGGCGGTGATCGCCAGCGGCCAGCTGCCGAGCAGCCGGTAGTTGTAGTTCAACAGTTGCGCGGCCGCTTCGGTTTCCCGAAACGGATCCATGCGCTCATCGACGGATGAATCGATACGCAGGAAGCGCCGGCCGGTGGAGCGCATGAACTGCCAGAGGCCGGCGGCGCCGACCTTGGAATAGGCATTCGGGTCGAACGAGGACTCCACGTGCGGCAGAGCCGCGATCTGCGCCGGCAGGCCGAGATTCGCCAGCACCTCGGCGATATGCGCTTCCCAGCGGCCGGCACGCAGCAGACCGGCGCGAAAGCGGTCTGACTGGCCCAGCTGGAAGCGAACGTCGTCGGCGGCTTCCGCCAGACGCGCCGGCGTGGCATCAGCGCCCCACAGATCGCGCACCTTCTGCTCGTCGGCATCCTGCGGTGCGGCGCCGCTGCCCAGATGCCGCAATATGCCTTCGATGCGCTCGCGCTGTGCATCGACGCGGCGCGCGCGCTCGTGCGTGGGCGTATCGGCATCGAAGTGCATGGTCTCGTAGATCACTGACAGCTTGTGCTGGTCGTGGATGAAGCCATCGTTGGTGGAGATCTGCGTATAGACGCGGATCCAGAACTGCACATCCGGTTCGAGTTCCGCCGGGCGCGGCAACAGATCCCCGGCAGCCAGGGCGGTGCCGGACAGGAACAACAGCGCGAACAGCGCCAACAGACTTTTCATCATGGACTTAGAATTAACACGCCGGGGACTCTCATCACAATGCGGCGGACCGCAGAATCACCTGATTGGTCGCATTGACAGCGAGGATAATTTTCTAGCGCGCGATCAGTTCCAGCTTGACTCGAGCGATCTTGGGAGCAACCTCGAGCATCTGCTCACAGCAGGCAAGTGTTCCCTCGAGGATGCTTTTCACGGTATTTACGCGAGCACCTTGCGCGATCACCTCGCCGGCCACATTTTTGACGGCAACTACGACTTTCGAAGTCAGATCCTGGAGCTCGCGGCTCACGAAAGACTTGGGTAGGTCGCACCGGTCGGCAAATAGCGCCCACTCATATGGCGTAAGGTCCTTCTGTGTGAAGGCATCGCCGATCGCCATTGCATAGGAATCCGCAATGCTCTCCTTATTGATCCCGTACGCGCTTACCAGATCGTAGGCAGGAGCGAGACTCATTCCCTGGAGACTCAGGAAAAATGAGAGATTTTTCGCATGAGCATCCGCATTGCTGATGAGGACCTGGAAGATCGTCCAATGAAGTAGCTTGCGCCGCTCGACGAGGGGCTGTGCGGAAAGCTCCGGCAGTGCGAAGAAGTGGGGTAGCTGCGCGCCCTCACGGATGTGCATCACGTCGCGACCGTCACCGTAGAGTCTCTCGTATTTGGCATTGACTGGAAGACCAAGTGCCTGGCAGCCGTCGATGACGTGGATGCGCTCGACAGTCTCTGACTGTCGCCGTCGGTCGAAGCGCTCGACTACCAGGATCTCTTCCGGAATGTGCAGAAGTTCCACTGAGGCGACATCCATCAACACCCCTCTGGCCAGGCGCATGCAGAAGAACTCGTTACTGGTGAGGCCTGACAGCTCACGATTAACGGGCTCTGGCTTGATGAGGTGTGTGGAGGCAAGCGCGCCCTCCACCAGGCACCACTGATCCTCCTTCACATACACGGCCACTTTGTCCTGATAGCCGGGGATCGACAGGCGCACCTTGCCGTCCCACACACTGAAGGGCAGAGCCGGGCGTGAGCGGATGCGCTCACTCAACTCCTCTCGCGTGAGAAGCCTGGAGGTAGTCGGCGGTACTGGAATTCCCATCGGGGTTATGCGCAAAGCGCCCATGCACTCGTTGCCCAGCGTAGCCAGCAGCCCTACAAGGCTTGCCTTTGAGACCTTAGCGGCTGCAGCTGCAGCATCGAGACTTGCCCCCTCCGGCAGGAGGTTCTCGAAGAATGAGCGCACGATGTGCGTTTGAGAGACGCCATCGCGCCGCGCGATGCGCGCGTTTCTGTTGGCATCCGGTAGCGGCAGGTACGGCGAGATCGCAAACCCCTCCGGGTGCTTGCACCAAGCCTCGTCGTAGGTGAAGCCGAAGTGATCAGAGGTACTCTCATGGGACAGTGTCCCCACCCGGTTCGAGCCCAGGAATACTTCCAGTTCCATGGGCTATCCTTCACCTGCAATCGTGCGGCGTATCCGCTCTTTGTCCGCCGAGCGGGCTACAAACAGGGTAATGCCGAGTTCCCGAGCTGCTCGAATGGCAAAGCCCACACTCACCGTGCCGCGACCGTGTTCCAAGTCCTGCAGCGTCTGCTTAGCGACGCCCAGCGCAGATGCCGCCTGGTCCAGGGTCAGCCCCGCTTGCGTGCGAGCGGCACGAACGGCAGCGCCCAAGGGCTGCGCAGTGGCTAGTTCGCTCTCTACGGGGAATGCTGTTGGCTTGATCGTTTTCATAGGGCTTTAAATCCTACTATATTAGGATTATAGCGCCTTTAATTCGCCATCTCAATATTAAAGCTACTTTACTGGTACTTATCGCGGCATGAAGCCGTTCTCCCATTTAATCCTACTATAGTAGTCTTAACCGTGCCGAGGGCTGCTGATGGGACGCCGGTGACAGACCCTCAGCCGCACTTGGACTCGCCGCAATTGAGGCAGGTCATGCAGCCATCCATCATGACCACGGCGGCGGTGCTGCACTTGCTGCACAGCTGCGCGCCGTCGGGGAAATGTGATTTGGAGAACGCATCCTGCTGCTTGGCGCGCGCATCGAACTCGGCGCGCTTCTCCAGGATCATCTTCTTCTGATGTTCATCGAGCTCGACCTTGCGCATCAGGCCGATGCTCTGCAGATGCTTTTCGATCACATAGCCGAGCTCGGCGATGATCGATGGCATGAACTTGCCGCCCGGCTGCCAGTAGCCGCCGCGCGGGTCGAACACGGCCTTGAGCTCATCCACCAGGAACGCTACATCCCCGCCCTTGCGAAACACGGCCGAGATGATGCGCGTGAGTGCCACGATCCACTGGAAATGATCCAGGTTCTTCGAGTTGATGAACACTTCGAACGGCCGGCGCTGCTCGTACTCGGTGCCTTCGTTGAGCACGATGTCATTGATGGTCACGTACATGGCGTGATCCGAGACCGGCGTCTTGATCTTGTAGGTCGAGCCGATCAGCACCTCGGGGCGCTGGATCTCCTCGTGCATGCGGATGACTTTGGCGGTGCGGCCATCGCGGCTATGCGCCAGTTCCTCCACCGGCAGCACCGGCGCCTGCGGCACTGGCTGGTCCTCGGGTTTGTGGACGCGGTACTTGACGATACGTTTGTCGATGCGTGTGCTCATGATCTAAAGTTTCCCGTAGTAGCCTTCCTTCAAGGCGTCAAACAGATTCGCAGCGCTGTGCTTCTCGCCGTCGTACTCAATTTCCTCATCGCCGCTCACCTTGATCTCGGTGCCGTCCTCGAGCGTGAACGCGTAGGTGGTGTTCTTGAGGTCCTGCTCCTTGACCAGCACGCCCTGGAACGCTTCAGGATTGAAGCGAAAGGTGGTGCAGCCCTTGAGCCCCTGCTCGTACGCGTAGCGATAGATGCCCTTGAAATCCTCGTAGGGATAATCGGTGGGCACGTTGGCAGTCTTGGAAATCGATGAGTCGATCCACTTCTGCGCCGCAGCCTGGACGTCGACGTGCTGCTTGGGCGTGACTTCATCGGCAGCCGTGAAATACGACGGCAACGTCTCGGCCTCGTTGGTCGAACCCGGCATCGCGCGCGGATTCACCAGCTCGCGATAGGCCAGCAGCTCGAACGAAAACACGTCGATCTTTTCCTTGGTCTTGCGGCCGGCACGGATCACATTGCGGAAGTAGTGATGCGCGAACGAGGGCTCGATGCCGTTGCTGGCATTGTTGGCCAGCGACAATGAGATCGTGCCGGTGGGTGCGATCGATGAGTGGTGGGTGAAGCGCGCGCCGATCTGTGCGAGCTGCTCGACCAGTTCCGGTGCCACCTCGGCCACGCGCTGCATGTAATGACTGTAGCGCGCATGCAGTAGGCGCCCGGGAATCCGGGCGCCGGGTTTCCAGCCGTCGCGTACCATCTCCGGCCGCTTACGCAACATTTCCCTGGTGACCGGGAACTCCTCATTCATGATCGGTGCCGGGCCCTTCTCGCGCGACAACTCCAGTGCCGCCTCCCAGCCCGCGATCGCCATCTCACGCGACACATCCTCGGTGAATTGCACCGATTCCTTAGAACCATACTTCATGCCGAGCAAGGTGGCGGTAGAACACAGACCTAAGAAGCCCATGCCATGGCGGCGCTTGCGCTGGATCTCTTCGCGCTGATAACTCAGCGGCAGGCCATTGATCTCAACCACGTTGTCGAGCATGCGTGTGAACACGCGCACCACTTCGCGGTATTCGTCCCAATCAAATCGCGCCTGCGGCGTGAATGGTTCGCGCACGAAACGCGTGAGATTCACGGAACCCAACAGGCAGGAACCATACGGCGGGAGCGGCTGTTCAGCGCATTGTCCAGTCACGAGGCCGTTAAAAATCACGGCGTTGCGATCAGCTTGCGTCGTATCAAACACCGGCGCGTAGCCGACGTGCTCAATCGATTCGATGCGACTCACGAAGCTCTGCGATTGCCGCAGGGCCTTGCCTTCGACCCATGCGCGATATTTTGAACTCTTCGCTTGGGCAAGAAAACCGATTTCTGACATGAATCGCTCACGCGATGTTCCGTCGATTGCCAATTCATAGTTTACTTTGCACGAATACGCACAAGTGCCGTCCTTCCCGTCAGGCAACATGCGTTGCCCGGCTCCGCGGCGCTTGTAAATGCGCGCGCACACGCCGAAATTCGCCAGCAGCATCTGTACGTCTCTCAGCAGCGGAAGATGGCTCGAAGAGAGTCTTACGGAACAACTTTTACTGCGACCGGAGATATTCACCGTCCCATCACATTGAAACAACGCTCGCAGATACGCCTTCACGCATTCTTCACTGCCGCGCCAGACCACTTCCGGCACCTGCAACTTGCTCTTGGCCGAGAAGCCATAGTGCTCGAGCACGCGAGCCAGCAACACTGAACGGATCATGATCATGTTGCGCTGGGGCACGGCGACTGCGCTGACCTGATATTCGCGCGTGTTCTCCGACATGCCCGTAATCATGGCGTTGATGGTGTTGACCACGCTCTCGGCGTAATCGCGGTCCAGTCCCCACAGATTGATGATCGCGGCCTGCTCGCCCTTGCCGCGATTGGTGAAATGTCCGTCGCCGGTCAGCAGGCCCAGCAGCAGGCCCAGTTCCGGACTGCCTTCGCTGCCGAACTGACCCTTGCCGGACTGAATCATCAGTTCATCGCCGGGCTTGAGGTCCTTGAGCTTGATCTTGCCGCGGCTGGTGTAGAAGTCATGCCATGCGGTGGCCTTGATCTCGTAACCAGCCTCGGTCACCACGCGATAGACATCGGCGGATTCCGAAGTCATGAATGCCGGCACTGCCGGACGCACGGCAACCCCTGGGCCGGTGCCGAGTGCGCGTCCATCCACCGTCACCTGCAGGTCCGCGCCGCTGGCGTGCAGATCGCCGATGCGCACCATGCCGAACTGCGTGGCCAGGCGCGTGTCAGCGGTCACGCATGGATTGGTGGCGCGAATATTCTCGCACCACCAGTTGTTGTTCATGTCGTTGACACGGTCGATCAGGATGAAGCCGGGCTCGGCGAAGTCATAGGTGGACGACATGATCACGTCCCACATGCGCCGCGCCGGCAGCGTCTTGTAGACGCGGCAGGCGACCAGTCCTTCCTCGTTGGCAACGTAACCCTCGTGCACCGGCCATTCGCGCCAGACAAACTTCTGCGCGTCGGTCAGGTCGGGCTGCTCGGCCTCGTATTCGCGCCGGGTCATCGGGAATGCAAGCTTCCACTCGCCCTCCTCGCGCACGGCCTTCATGAATTCATCGCTGATCAACAGCGACAGGTTGAACTGGCGCAGCCGCCCGTTCTCGCGCTTGGCGCGAATGAAGTCCATGGCATCAGGATGACCGACATCGAAGGTGCCCATCTGCGCACCGCGGCGGCCGCCGGCCGAGGACACGGTGAAGCACATCTTGTCGTAGATATCCATGAACGACAGCGGGCCCGAGGTGTAGGCGCCGGCACCCGACACGTAAGCACCGCGCGGGCGCAGGGTCGAGAACTCATAGCCGATGCCGCAGCCGGCCTTGAGCGTCAGTCCCGCCTCATGCACCTTGCCGAGTATGTCGTCCATCGAGTCGCGGATCGTGCCCGAGACCGTGCAGTTGATGGTGGAGGTCGCGGGCTTGTGCTCCCAGGCACCGGCATTGGAGGTCACGCGGCCGGCCGGAATCGCTCCCTGGCGCAACGCCCACAGAAAGCGCTCGTAGCAGGTCTCGCGCAGTTCCTCACGCTCGACGTCGGCGAGCGCGCGGGCGACACGTTTATAGGTATCGTCCATGGTGCCGTCGAGCGGCTGGCCATCCTTGGAACTCAGACGGTACTTCTTGTCCCAGATGTCCAGGGAGGCTTCCTGGAACGGAACGGAATCCAAATCTCGAACTACGAGTTTCATAACAGAATTCATAGTACTGGCAGCTCCCCGTCACCCCAAAATCGCGCGCAAAAGGTTTGCCGGCGCAACACAAGATATAGTTGTGCGACCGGGCGGAGGGTAATCAAGCCCCAGGGTCACCGTCAAGATTATGAAATATTAAAAACTGGATTTTTATTTTAGATAAATCATAGCATTACGAGAGTCTTTGCAGCATCAGCGCGATCAAAAAAGATTCACAAACCTGCTGGCGCTGCCGCACAGACGACCCCTACATCTTGTGTCCACAGGCACTGCACAGCCTTATGCACAGCCTCAGCCCTTGAAAGCGCGCGCATCAGCCTCAGATCTATGTGCAACGGATTGACCAAGACGTCGATTCAAATTCATTTTGGAGGATTAGGACCATGACATTGATACGTTACGAGCCCTGGCACGTGG
>Ga0075522_10001254_pt1 | contig 19330 bp, 11 predicted proteins | sample NGEPerA_FD_74796 | JGI IMG/M metagenome (GOLD analysis project Ga0075522, IMG submission 74796) | Arctic peat soil microbial communities from the Barrow Environmental Observatory site, Barrow, Alaska, USA - NGEE PermafrostL2-A | ecosystem: Environmental > Terrestrial > Soil > Wetlands > Peat ... | reverse complement strand
TTCCTCCGGCGATTCGACCAATCAGGGCGGCAACCTGTGCAGCTTCCCACACCGCATGGGGAGTTGCGAGCGGTGTTGACACGGCGCAAGCGTAACCGATGCTGCCGCAATTGGAACAGACACCATCGAGTCCAACGCGGCGGGCCTTCGGCAAGTGCTCTGATGGTGGCGCCCCGCACCTAGAAACAATGAGTTCGACCCCATGTACTGGGCAAGCGGTAACGCAGCCGACCTCCCACAACAAGCGGCCGTAGTTTGCGGACGTAGTCTTTTTGGATAGACAAAGCGGACAGTGGCGACGATGCGCCGGGATGAGTCCATGCGTCCCGACGATTCCTTTCAGCGGTAAAAGTGTGCACGACTGGAGGTCCGAGCAGCGTGTGGCGGCTTGAAGAACCTCAACCATCATCGCGGTGTGATTGCCATACCCGCCCAGCACATGGCGATACCGCCCGCTGAACAGGTCCGGAATTTCCCAATTCAGCAACCTGATAGCGAGTGGACGAAGAACCTCTCTCGCGAGGTTGGTCACAGACACACGATGGGCGAAAGCCACGCGGCGCAGGTAGCTCCTAATCGACTCAATCGCGCCGCCTCCACGCCCCATTGGTTCCAACGGGTACAACTGGCTCGCCGGGGTCAGCGCGGGCAGATGTGCCGTTTCAAAATAGACCTCTCCTGCGGTTGTGTCATTACGTTGCATCGGCTACCTCGTCGTTTCCGCTCATCTTCTTGCTGACTGTGTGGAGAAGTTCACCTGCGAAGATGGATTCACCGTATGTTCCACCGCGCAGCTTGGCTTCACCCGCCTCAATTTCCTTCCGGATGCGCTCAACTAGGCTCATTGACTTCGCGGCCTTTGTGAGAAAGGCTGGCTTCCATCGGCCCTTGTTTTGGATTTGGGCGGCGAGTGACCTCAGAAAGAGCGCTTTTAGTAACCCGATGCAGCCAAGGGTCGCCTTCATTAGCTCGGGCGCGATGGACCCGAAGTTTGGTATCTCCTCACATGGCCAACGGTCTTGTAATACCCGAATAATTCGTTTGTACTCAGCTACATCGACAGGCTTGTCCCGGTCGTATCGTTCGAAATGGAGAATCTCGCTACGCCGAGCGACTTGGCCGTATTCCACAGCCAAATCGAACAGGTCATACGTCCCCAACAGCACAAGCTTTACGTTGGTTTCATCCGCAAGTGATTTCAACGTATCCATTACCGCGGAATAGTTGCCAAAGCGAAGGAGATGAAAAGCTTCATCAATCGCCAGCACACGAACCCCGCGATTCTTTAGCATCTCTTCAAGAGCCTGCCGAAGGGCCGGGAGCGTCTTGTGATTTCCAGGTCTAATGAAGACGTGTCCATCATTTTCCTCGACCGCTATCTTCTTGTTCACCAGCGGCTCGCTGGCATTGCGTAGGGCCATTTCGTAAACCGCCCTCCATGAAATCGACTTGTCGCCATTAGCGGGCGCGTTAATAAACACGTACGGGAGTTGTCCGCGGTGCGCGACGGATTGGCCCATTTGCTGACTCACCAGAGAGCGGATGAGTCGACGAGATAGCGTCGTCTTTCCGACGCCGGTCGCTCCGATAATGGAGATTATTTTGACTTCGTTGTAAGGGGAAATAAGGTCAAGTAGGTCCCTCCCGATTGATTCGAGCTTGGCGTGCCGAACCTGAAGTTCGAAGAGATAATTCATCTTCGCCTCGTTCGGCAATGCCAATGCCTCTTCTCGAGTCATCTTCTTCGAGTCGAGTTCAGATGAATTCACTGTCTTCTCCCCAGACCGCGTTGTCTGCATCAAATGGTTCCTCGTCGGAACGGTCGAGCAATATCGGCGCCGGAGTGCGCGCAATTGGAGCTGCGAAGCCTTCTGATTTTGCATCGCCCATGTCCTTCAGTTCCGGCAATGGAATCGCAAACGCCATCCCGAGGCGCTTGGCCAAGTGCAAGGCCTCTTGTTGCTGTGCTCGAATGCGGGGGTCAAACCGTGCTGGGTCCCAAAGGCCCGTCATCTCGCTCGCGGATTTCCTGGAAAGCCGCGCCTTATTACCATTCACTTTGGCGAGGCGACGCTCCGCCCGAAGTTGCAGTTCAAACTCGTAGTGGGTTGCGTTGGGCGCTGCCTTGAGGTTGCGACTAATGGCGGGGAGCCAAACCCCGCGATAGTGGACGTACACCACGCATGACGACCAAGGCTCGTAGCGAACCTCAACCTGCTCGTTAACACGCACATCGCGAAAAGCTTCGTGCCAATAGAACTGTCCGTCTGCCCATACACCTCGCTGACGGTCAATTTTGTGAAAACGTTTCTTCGTATGCGGACAAGTTGCTAGCATTAGATTCTCGTCGAATGGGACGACGCAATGTGAGCGTTGTCCCGTTTCGCGGATGCGCTGCTTCTCGTACTCGTCTGGCGATACGCCGAGTGTTGAATGAACGCGGGCATCCCGAATTCTGAAAAACTCGTCAAGTGCACCAAACAGGGCTGTCAAGGTCCATTCGCGACGTCGGAACGGGTTGACGCTTTTGGTGACCATTCGCGCATTTTTCATCGCGCGAGTATTGCCCTCGAGTTGCGCGATGAGTTCCGTCTCGGTGTACCCCATCGCTCGCTCCACGGGACTACCACCGCGCGGTCGGCCTGCAGGACGGTGGCGAAGGTCGATGCCAAAAAGCTTGCAAAAGAACTTCAGTTCCCAAGACCTAAATTCCCGTCCACCGTCAACGATGAGTATTCCGGGTAGCCGGCCATTTCGACGTACGTAGTCGCGTAATACGAGTAGCACTACCTTTGCCGAGGGTGGGTCATAACTGACCCAGTAGGCTCGGTTCTTGGTCGTGTGTCCGTCGATGGCTACAGAAAAGGTTGGCTTCCCAAGGTCTTCGCCCTTTGTGCCTGCGGTCGCAAGATTCAAGACGGTGTGGTCCATGTAGCACACGTCGTGCGGAAACATTCCGTGCAATGGGTGCCTGTAGTCCAGATAGAGGGGAATAGACGCTTGGCTATAGGCCATGCGCTTGCCATCTCGTTGTACGATTGAACGCTTGCCGCGCACGTGTTTGCAAAATGTGACGTATGACATTCCGTGTAGACCTTCCCGCTCACACATGAGTTGATATTGTTGGTATGTGCCGAGGGCAGTGCGCGCGGTAGGCGTGTTGTGAAATTGCTTGATGGCAGTTGTAGCGAGTTCTACTACCCGACTATCGAGGCGTGAAACCCGATTGCCACGATTGCGTTCTCCTCCCGCAAGGAGGACCAGCCGTTCCACATTTGAGACTGCGCTTCCACAGGCGCCTGCCCATCGCTGGCGAGTTCGAGCTGAGACTTCATCAGATTTTGCGGTAAGCATCTCGAGCCGCTTGGTCGCTTGCGCCAATTGCGGCATGGATAAGTCTGCAAGTCGTAGTTGCGTACGCGGAGTCGAAGGAGCGTCGTGAAAAGCAGAGGGAGGGAGCGCGCGCAAATCCTCAAGTTCAAGGCTCACGCGCTGGCCGTCTTCTCCAAGTAGTAGCACTTGGCCGGCACCGACCAGAAGCACCATCCATTGTTTGCCGCTATAGCGTAGAACCGTTCCTGGAGCGATTTCTCGCGACATGCCCGGGAAAGGGAGCGGTGGGTCAGGGATGTCGCCAAGAGCCTTGTGCGCGCGACAATAGGTTGCATCGCGAAAGACCAACAAGTTAAGTGGAGAATCCAGACGGTCGCGTTTTAGGTCAGCGTAAGCGACCCCCTCCACGATGGCGCGAAAGACCTCGTCAGCCGTGAAATGGTGCTGTTCGACAAGCTCCAAGTACTCGAGATGACCACTTTGGTCGAGAACCCGCGCGAGCAGGTCGCGGCGTGGTTCCGGCAGGCCCGGACAAGTCTCCTTCTGGAAGTCACCGAGGAAGTGCGCGTTGTCGATGAGGGTACGCGGTAGCTCGATGGCGCTATGTGTTTCGTGGGCGATGCCGAGCGCGCTGAAGCACTGCTCTGCCGGAAGGTAGTGCCAGCAGCCGGATTCGTCCTTCGTGAACTGTTTGCTCGTTTGCGCTAGCTTGTTCAGGCGTGATTCCTCTCGCCACTCAATAGCGGCTATACGCGACTTCGTAATGACGAGGAAATCCGGCCAGTGCATCACGCGCCCGTTCGTGCGACCGTGTTCTCCGATTAGCATCAGTTCAACGCCGAAAGGTTGTGGCCAGAATTCGAGCACCTCGTCGTCGAGCTCGTAGAGCCTCGCTGCCGCCTCCTCCACGGTGCGACTGCCCAACCGCAAATGGTTGCCGCCCATCTTTGGGCTGTAATGGTCGACGATGCAGTTGCCGAGCCGGCTGTTGGGTTCCCGCGACGGCAGACCCGAGCGCCCGGCGCGAACGAGAGCACATCCCCGGTCGGGGGTGCCGAGGCGCGCGAATAGCTCTTCGATTTCAATATCACTGAGCATGGTGAACGAGAGACGAGTGTTTTCTTCTATAAGAATCCATTTTAGATAATGTTACATCTACGCAACGAAAGGTGCAAATATGTCTCTAATTAGCCTTGTGGCGGTATTCCGGGTAGCATCGAATTGTGCGAAAACCGCCAACCACATCGGAGCTGGAAGACCGCAAATACTGGGATGCAGAGGCGAAGCGCATCCTCAAGGCGGAGCTGACAAGACGAGGGAAGCTGTACAAGACGCTGGCAGACCAGTTGTCCACCGAGGAAGTCCAGATTACCGAGGGCATGCTGAAAGCCAAAATCAACCGAGGCACTTTCAGCTTCGGCTTTTTCTTGAAGGTGATGCGTGCTCTTGGGGCCCCGACCGTGGATATCTCCAGAAAGTAAGGCCGGACTCGACCGAGCCCATGGAGTTGCTGGCAGGTTATACAAGTAACGCGGTAACGCCTCAAACACGACTGTCGGGGGAGAAGTTTTTTTGGCTATGTCCCTGAGCGACGTGCGCACTCGTCGGCATATGTTCCAGCGACTTTGACTGCCTGTTACCGCGTTACTGTAGCTGCCCCGACAGGACTCGTTGGCAAACGCACCGTTGCGCCGCACGAACGAGATAGACTCGTCACGATAAGTCGCTCCATTCTAACGGGGCGCGCTGCGCGTCACCGCCTCCGATTGCGAAAAGACAACGGACCCGAGAAGTCGGGAAAGGTTTGCCCGAAATGTGCCCAGTACTTGGGCAACAGAGCTTCCCGTCATCGCGCGAACCGAGGCCGCAATATCAGAAGCCTCCCACGGCATCAGCGGCTTTCCTCCCCGCTGCGCGAATGGCCCGTCAGTTTCCGGCAACACGCGGTCCAATGGCATCTCCGCAAGGTGAGTTCGCCCCTTCTCGCTTGCAAGCATGGCGGGACCAACACTGAACCAACAGCCCATGGCAATAGCGCGCTGCAGCTCGCGACGAGAGCCAGAAAACCAATGCAGAACGGGGAGGCCAGACCCCGGATGACTTTCGAGAATATCGAGTACACGAGATTCTGCGCCGCGGGAGTGTAGGCTCATGACCCGTCCGCCTTGTTGTTGGCACTCCCCGACTACGCCAGTCAGAATGCGCTCTTGCAAAGGAAGCGAGTGCTTGAAACGTGACGACCCGTCAAGCCCAATCTCGCCAACAAAACGCGCCGAGGCAACTAGTTGAACGAGTAGCGGCTGCTCCCCTTGCTTCGTTTCCGCCACCTCCGGATGCAATCCCAGCCCGACATGTACTGTTGAATGTCCGCTAAACACGCGTGATGTCGCCAAGAATGCTCTCGGACTGGTGGTCACAACCAGCGTGAACTCGTTTCGCTGAGCGACCTCTGGCAACAATTGAAGTGCGTCTTGGTAAAGGTCAAGATGGCAGTGGAAATCAATCACAGAACTTGTTCCTGCCGGAGAAGAGCACCGAGTTCATCCAGTCCACGCGCTACAACACCTTCGTACTCTCGTCGGGCGGGCGGTATCGCAAATGAGAGCTCACCTGCTGTCAGTCGCCTGATGCCCATGGCCTCGTATCTAAGCACGGCTGCTGCCACCGCACCGATATCGTTTGGGCCGCTTTCCCGACCTGCCGTGCGCAGATTTGTAAAGTGGTAGGCGTGAGTGGTATCGGGAATACCAGCACGCAAAAATGAGGCGCGCCGGACCAAGCAAGGAACACAGCGCCCACAATGTGTGTAGTTGTAGTAACCGAAACGACCGCAGCTGGTTGACTGACCAACCAGCCCGGCAAGAGCCTTTGGGTCATGGCATTCGGCCATGAGTTCGCCTTTCGTCTTGTAGGCGTAAGGGCGTACCAGTTCTGCGCGAACACCAAGTGCCGACCAAATTGCTTGCAATCGGTCCATGAATACGGGATGCGTTGTCTTGGTACTCAAACTGCCGGTGCGCCCCTTGTTTAGCGATATGTTAAGACTGATAAAACCGTTTTCTGGCACGAATACCTTAACCGGCGCTTGCGCGCCGTCGCGAAGTAAGGACGCAGCCAATGCAGCAAAACCGAAAAATACGATTGACCTACTGCGAGTTGAGCGCTCAGTCGTATGACTGATGCGAATGTTGTGATTCCACTGAATGTGCCGCTTTGCAGCTCCGAGTGTGTTGGCATACTTGATTTGCGTAGCAGAATCGCCCTTAGTCTTCTGTGACACGAATAGCGGATGCAGTCCTTGTGCAGTCAAGTCAATCGCGCCCACTAGACTGTCAACGCCGCCGGAAAGTAGCGACACGCAGTCGGCAGCGTAGACCTTTAGCCTCTTGGAACAGGGAGCCACCGTCCCACTAGCCTCGAAGGTGAGATGCCAAAAATCACCAGACAAAAAACGGAGTAGCTCCTGCATTGGCACAGCCAACTCGGTAAAGCGGTCAGGCTCGATAAGCGCGGTGCTTAACTCGATGACGCGCGTCCAGCCGTCAGCACTTGGGGACCGAAGCACTGCTTGGTCAGCCGCGGCCGCCGCTAGCGCGAACGTGGCGAAATCCCACGTGGTTGCGTCTGGCCGCAGTCCCGCGCGTTGTACGGCACGCAGGATGCCGGTGCCAACAGTGCTAACCTGCGTTCGGCCGGGGTGCTTGAACATTGACACGTATTCGACACCCCGCATGAGCTTCTCGGGCAGCAACTCCGGAGGAGCACACACAACCTTGGTCACAGTACCCCCTCGTAAACCTCGAATGTCAAACGCACTGCATCCTGAACAAGGGTGTCCAGCTGTTGTTTTGTTGGGTTAGACGTTTTCTCGCGAAGTTTTGTGAGTTGAACTCCGACTTCGTTCTTTACGAAATCACGCATCTCCAGTTCCCGACGGACACCAAGTTCGGGGTCGAGGCGGGCGCTCTCGAAGAACTGGCCGATATCGAACTCGAGCCGATTGCAGACTTCGTGACCAAGAAACAATTGCAGAAGTGTCCATGTGTCCATGTCAGTCAAGTTCAGCAAGTCTATGTCCGGCTGCATCATGATGAGGTCCGAGAGAGCAAGTGCCATCGAGTCCTTAAGCGATTCCTCGTCCGCACTCCCACCGGCGGGCGCCAACGCTTTCACAATGGCGTCAGCGACGTCCTCAGACGTTGGATTTGAAGCAAGGAGCTGCTCAACCCAACGAGATACGTGTTCGTTGGTACGGTCGCGCGCAGCTTGGAGAAACGAAACTAGGCCAACCCCAGCCTTGGTCGAGGCGCGCATCCGTGATGCGGCTTTTGATGCGCCACCCATCCCGGTTCTGGAATAGTGACCGATTCCCCGCGCAAGGTTTGTCGCGTCGCCCGACCGAACGTATGTCCCGAGGTTTCTACGGGCGGCAACGAATCGTCGTGGTGGCGCGATAGTGGACGTGGCGGCACTTGGAGCTTCTTGCCCGCTATCGTTGTCGCCATCGCTCAACGCCCCTTGCTCATCCGGTTGCGGTGTTTCGCCACCAGGAGATGCCGCCACCGCAATGTCGTCCAGCCATGGAGGGTCAAACGCAACGCGGGCGCCTGGGCCTGAACTCGAGGTCGAAGTACCCATCTAGTCAGACCCCTTCCTTCTGTTGAGAACATTCCTAAGTTGCTGGGGCGTTGAAGGGTCGCTCGCCCAGTTAGAGGCCAAGTCAGATGCCCAAGCCGCAGCCGTAAGCAATGGGCCGATAGCGGGTGGACGCTGAGTCGCAGGAATTTCAGCTAACGCAGTGGTCAGTTGCGGGCCGAGATTTGGGAAGGCGTCCGTCACATTGAAGCACCGTGTTACGGACGGCGCGGACCACTGGTCGGTCCGGGCCCTTCGCACCAAACGAATCAGCACTCGCTCCGCCTCAATTTCCCCAAGTGCTTTGATTTGCGCTACGAGACCGCCGACCACCTGCGCCGCTTGGAGAGCAGCTTCGAAGACCTTCCGGGCTTCAGGTGAAAGCTCGTCGTACGAGGCCAGCGCCAACGCGCGGTCGCGGCTCAGGTACAAATAAGGCTTCAGCGCTACGTCCGCCAACTGGGGAGGTAGGCGTATCCATTGCTCGTAGAACGGAAAGTTCCAGCTCGGATTGGGAGCTGAGTAGGATTCTCCTTTGGCAGCGCTTAATTCCAACGCCTTCAAGAAACTCGCGTGCCCCTCGTCGCTCGTGGCAATTGCCTGAGCAAGGTAGTCAAAGGCGGCCGAAGACGCACACCTTTCAAAGAGCTGGAATTTCACCAACTCTTCGAGGCCCACGGACATGCCCTGCGCTTTGGCTACAGCTTGTCGAATCATTAGGTTGTTCAGGAAGCGCTTTATAAGCCGCGGATTGCCGGAAATTTGCTCTGCTGTGACGAGCAGCGGGGCTAGCTGCTCGGCAACATCAATCTCCTGCGTGACCTTTGAGGAAGCATCTCCAAACGCGCTTGTCAATACCTCTCGTGTCACGCCACCAGACCATGATTTCTTCAATGCATCCAGAATTTTGGCTTGCGCATCGGCCAGCGCTTGCGCCGGAAGGGTTCCCCGGCGAACGGCCAAGTCGGCAAGCAAAAGCATCACGTAGGTCTTGACCTCGTTAACCCCGAGGCGGGGGACTCGAAGCGGTACTTGAATCAGCTTGTCGAAGTAACTTGTGACCAAGTCGTCACTGATGTCTACTTCACCAAAGTGAGCACGAACCGCCCCTCGAATCATCTGCTCATCTGCTGCGATAATGAAAGCCGTTCGCGGCACATACAGCAGCAAGCGCATCGCCTCAAGGGTGGAGATGGCTGTATTGGGCAGACAACGGTCAAGGTCATCAACCAAGACGACTAGCGTCACATCAAGGTCCTTAAGCAAGTCTTCGAAGGTTGTTCTTAGGCCTTCAATTTCCTTGGGTAACGATTCGTCCGGTTTGTCGGCAATCAGGTCGACAAGCTCAGGCTGCAGTTCTGCATATGCATCCTTGACGCGCTGAAGCTCCTTCTCACGGTCGGCGTCGGCCACGCCTTTTACGAGCCCGCCGACTGCGCCGATTAGAGTGCCAAACGGACCGAGAAATGTTGTTCCGAACGCAGCGCCAGAAACCATCGGTGCGGCAATACGTCCGAGCCTTAGCCACTTGATACGTTTTCGCCATGCCAGCGCTTTGGCCAACAGCGGCACCCGGTCCTTGGCGATGGTAATGAGCTTGTCTGAAACAGCTTGGAGCAATGCCTGGCGGGCGTCATCGAAACCTTGATACAGCCACGCATTGAATTCAAGGAAAACATACTTCTTCTCGGCTTGCTTATCGGCAAGCAATCTGTCACCAATCATCTTGACCAACGACGACTTTCCGACGCCCCAGCCTCCCGAGATTCCAATGGTGAGGGGTTGCCCGCCGGAATCGCGAACTAGCTGAGCTGCAACCTCAGCCACGATACTGAAGTTCAGTAGGTCAACCTTTGCTTCTATGTCATGCCACACGAGCAATCCTCACTTGGTCCGGTTTGTCCTTCTAGCGACAGCTTTTAGCTCCCATCTGCGACGGTGTGGGCCATCGCGCATCACGCAGCAGGTGAACCACGTTTCGCCGCGCGCATTGATATGAAGGCGACTATTTCTTCCACCACCCGCGACCGGGTGAAAACTTGAATCCGTGTCCTTCCAGTTCGCGTTTGAGCGTGCGGTCATTGTCCGTTGCATAGACCCACAGATTTCCGCCCCTACTGCGTAAATCTTCCGACTTGAGGCCATGGTGGGTCAGCAAGTCTGCAAGTTTGTTAATTGTTGACGCTTGTGACGAGGGTGAAGGCTGGGCGAACTGAGGCATTGCATCCAGCATCGTCGTGACTGTCGCGGGAACATTGGGCGCCGCGGGTTTCGATTTCCCGGCCATGCCTCCGGCGTCGTCACCCCCGGAGTCATTCGTTGGTGAAGTAGTCGTTGAATAGCGCCGTTGTTCGGTATGCACGCTCTGTGGCGCCCCCTCTGCCCCGACCGGCTCGACGCCGCGCTCATTGAGCGTCTTGAGCAAGTCCTTTATCACCGCATCACGGCGCCGAAGGAATGTCGACGCAAAGCAGCGCCAGAACACCCACCCCGCACGTTCCAGCACGCGTTGGCGTTGTATGTCATCGGCCCACTTGTCAGGCCCGTGATACTTGTCGCCATCGCACTCAATGGCCAGCCGTGCATCGTTGTGACCCTGCACGACCATGTCGATGCGGTATTGGCCCACATGCACCTGCGGTACGACCCAATAGCCTCGTCCCGTGAGGTCGTCATAGACCTCGCGCTCAAATGGCGACTCACATAGCTTGCGGAGGTCCTCAACGCGCTCTTCGTTCTGTGCGAAGGGAACAGTGAAGTGGTGTATGAGATTGCGCCGTAGGCGGTCGGCATCGGACAGCTGGTTGGCTTCCACGGACCGCACGAGGTACATGCGGTCACGGGCTCGGCTGGCCGCCACGTTGAATCGCTGGGCGAACGTATCGCGCGAAAGCACACCACCGGTTTCGTTAGGCGCCGCGACCATGGTGAGGAACATCACGTGACGCTCCTTGCCCTGGAACGTGCGAGCGTCGCCGCAAGCAACGTTGAAGCGTTCAAGCACTTCAGGCCCATATTCGTCGTTGAGCCGCTGCCAAACCTCAAGCGCTTGCTCATCGCCGAGAAGCGATACGACGCCTATGGAGCGACCGCTCATCCGTGGGTCGGCAATGAGTTGCCCGACCTCCTCCACGATGAATTGCACCTCCGCTCGGTTGACCTTCCCATTGCGGTAGCCGTCCTCGACTAGCACGTCCACGAGAGGCGGGTCCAGTCGCTCGGACGCACGCGGTATCCGCAGCGGCTGCAACTCGTGGTTATAGAACTCGCGTTTGGAGTACTCGATAATGGGCGATACGCAGCGAAAGTGTTCTTTCAGCATCACGGCGCTACGCGCGAATACGACCTTGTACAAGTCGTAGATAGACCGCTCGGGCGACATCTGGGGTCGATAGGTCGCGACCTGGTTGCCGAGGAACCGGCTCATAAGGCTGCGGACTTTCTCTTCCTCAAGCCCAACACCCTCCGGGGAAACCTGCTTGTCATCACCGACGATGAGTACCTTCTCCGCACGCAGAAGGGCCGGCAAGGCAGTGAGGTCGGACTGGGACGCTTCGTCGACAATGACCAAGTCGAAGCACCCTAGCTCGGGCGGGAGAGATTCAGAGACCCGGTAGTGCGGCATTATCCAGCAGGGTACGGCTGGATTTGCCTGCCTGGCGGCCGCCCGCGCGTCCTGTCGATAACGTACGGCGCGCTTGCCAGTTCCCTTGCCTATCTTTTGAATGGCCGCGAGGTATGCCTGCAAGGCAGCACGAATGCTTGGCGATGCGTTCTTGGCGAGCGCCAGCCAAGTCCGCTTAATCACAATCTCCTGGTACGCGCGCGACAGGTCAGTCTCGATGCCAAACCGCTCCTTGGCGAGCTTCTTGAGTTCGTCCTGGGCATCTATCGCCTCGAGGTGCGTTGCCAGTCTCCGGAACCGCCATGCCTGCTTCCAGTTGTCAGGGAGAGAAGTGTCGATAGCTTCGGTCAGGGGCTGACGAAGCTTTCGAGCAAGTTCGGGCGCACCCGAGCCCTCGACCCGTTCGCTAACTAGCGCCACGGTATGCAATTTCTGCCCAAGTCCAAGTACTCGCACCAGCTCGGCCATCAGGTCCGACCACTGCGACTGCATTTCGGCGTCGGCCACTGCAGGATTGCCCAGCGCGTCAGCCAGGAAATCGCGGATGCGCCTGACCACTGGGCCGCTGCGTGCCTCCAGTACTTTCTGGAATCGCTCCTTCAGCGCCCAAACGTCGGCCAACCGATTCTTGTTCAGGTGGTGGCGTAATGCTGTATCGAGTTCAGCCAAGGATTGCTGATTGACTGCGACGTTGCGAGCCCCAGCCCAGTTTGGGAAGACCGCTGCCGTTGAGGATTCCAACTTGCGCTCAGCTGCGACGACAGCCTTGACCTTGAGGTAGAGACGGTACAGGCCAGCGCACTCGAGACCGTGTTCGGGCGTCGCACCGTTTACTCGTTCCACCTTGAGCTCGGGCACCAACGCGTTCCAGCGCAGGGTCAGCTCGCGCAAGTGTTTCTGTAGCGCAAGGCAGCGTGCAACGTGACTCCAGTCCTCGGGTATTTTCGGTGCTGAGCCAAGGACAGTGACCTGTCCCAGCTTCTTCTTCTGCTCCGACTTGCCAACGAGTCCCACGACGCCGAACGGACTCTTGCCGCGAGCGAGATGCTGTATCGCCTCGACCATCTCCGCGTCGGTCTCCATGTTGGGTGGCGTAACGACGGGTCGGTTCAGCAATGCCTTGCGTTCGTCGTTCACGGCCTTGAGCTCGCCGCCGAGAGCCTCGAACAGCCCGATGAGGTCGCGCTGTCCGGAAGCGCGGAGGGTCTCGCGGATTCCAACGGTCCACGGCTTGCGAGCGGCAATGATTTCGTCTCGCAACTGCTTCAGCTGTTCGATGTCGGCGACTAGCGCTTGCGCAGCGGCGAGCGTCTCCTGACTCGAGTCCGCAAGGGGTGGCACTTGGCCGTCCTCGACACCCTTGCTCAAAATAGAAAAACGCGATAGGTCCTGGTGAACCTGCAGCAACTGCTTCGAGTCGGGGAAGTCCGCGAGCTGCGGCAGCGAGCACCCGAGATATGCCATGTCCGGACCCAGGGTGCGGCGCGCATCCCGTAGGGCCACAACATCCTCGTTGGTGAATTGCGGCGCGTGTTCAGGGCCCACACCGAGCCGGTCGGGTATCCACTCATATTGGCTCAAGCTGTCGACAACTTCGCGGGCAGCGTCCTGCGGGTCGATTTCCTCGTCATCGAGCCGCACCCGCTCCAGATTCTTTTGAGCCCAGTCACGCGTAGTACGGTCAACGCGTGCGAGCTTGGCGTGCAAGGCATCAATGGTGTCCTCGAGCTGTCGGATGACACGCTCGGTTGCGGACTGGTCCAACGATTGAACTTCGGACGCAATCTTGTGGATGGCATGCTCGAACTGTTTCATGCCGTCCTGCTCGGACGTGAGCAGCGAAATTGCAAGGGGGCGAATCTCAGGCGGCAGCTGGTCTTGAAGTACTGCCAGTGCCGGGTCTTTCATGGATGTCACCAGCACTCGGCGTCCCGTGGCCAGGTAGTGACAGATGATGTTGGCGATGGTGTGCGTCTTGCCAGTTCCAGGGGGGCCCTGAACAGCGACGCCCTCAGATACTTCCAGCAGTTGAACGATGCGTACCTGTTCATCGTTGAACGGCTTGGGGAAGTAGAGGTCTTTGGGCTTCGCTCCGCCAGCGGACTCAGCAGCGCCGCCCGGATATGACGCGGACACCCCGCGGAAGGTCGGCAACTCGATGACAACGTTCACGGTAGCTGGCTCGGTCACGAGCGCTGCGACCGCAACGGGTAAGTCGCTTGCGTCTTCCTTTGCCTCGACTTCCTCTTTCAGGTTCTCGAGGTCTTGTAGCAGGATGCTGTTAGTGCGCGGACGCGCAAACAGCACCCAGGTATCGGTCACCTTCAGCTTGCCATCGGCCTTGGGCAACGTGCGGTCTTCCGGTGCAGCCGTCTCAGGCCAGTAGGAACCTTGCGGGTCCAGGTACGTTACGGCGGAACGGAGCAAAGGCTCGAACGTGCCGCGGTCAAACGGGGAAAATGTGGTCGTCGCCTTGCGGAAGAATTCCTTGGTGGTCTTTTCTACCTCGGCGAGCCCGGCGTTGTCCGTCGCCGCGTACCAGTCCACTTCAAGCCGTGGGTCGACGTCACGCGGACGAATCTCGATGGCTTGGGTCTCGGAGTTCAGCGTGAGCTCGACGGTTCGCGTAACTAGTGGATACGAGATGATGCCGTCCTTGCTAGCCCAGATACCCATGCCGCAGCCCCAAGCCATTTCAAGCTGGGACTCGACAATGCTACCTTCCAGTTGCTGCTTGAGCGTGAAGAGCTGGCCGTACAGCCGAATGGTCCAGCGTCGACGCTTTTCCTCTTCCGCCCAAGGGCGCCAGATGTTTTCGACGTATGTGCTGAATTGAGAGCGCACCTGCGGCTCTTGGTCGTAGCCGCCCAAGGGCAGCAACTCGTCCGGCTTTATCTCCGGCAAGTCACTCTCTTCCGGCTTGCGCGGCGCCTGCAGCGTTGAGCGGTGCGTGCCCGCTGCAATGAGTGCTGCGCCTTCTACCGTTGACCGCAGCTTCGGTTCGCCCTCAGGTACTTGCGTGAGTTCGACCCACGGTTTCAGCACAGCAGACTTTGGCTCGAGCGCCTTGGTCTCGTGCAGGCGTTTCACTTCCAACCACACTTCGTCGGCGCCCTCATCACGGTCGACGTTGAGGGCGATGCCCGGGCGGCCTTGGATGTCGTGCTCCCACAACGCAAAGACGCCGTGTTGCGTGACCGTAGATGCCGGCTTGGCGCGCAGCTTCGCCGACTCCTTGGCAAACTCGATGAGCGCAACGAGGCGGTCCTGCTCGAGGCTCTTGTGTGGGACGGTGGCGTTGTTCACGGGAGCGGTCTGTTTATTGGTAGTTGGCTACGGCGCCACGACAAAGAGTGACGCCGGAGCAGGACGCTGCCTGCTCGAAGGCTTTTAGCCGCTCAGGTATTCCCCTACATTCATTGTGCCTGTTGCGGTGTATAACCGCCACTTTTTGGGGTTCCGCTGGCGCCTAGCGCCACGTCAGTAGAGATTAGTTAAGCAACTGAATACATGCAACTTTCCGACGAATGGTCGTTCGATAGGTCGATTCGGAGGTGGCATTCTCCGTTACGAATGAACATTCGTGGACACGAACATGCGTGACGAGCAATACCTCGCCCAACTCCGGACTTATTGGAAGAAGCACCAAACGTTCCCGTCGATGGCCAAGTTGGCCGAGATGATGGGCCTCGCTACCCCAAGCTCGGTGTTCGGGGTCGTCAGCCGCCTTGCCGAGGCCGGCTTCCTCGAGCGCGTCGAGGGGCGCATAGCACCGACTCGCAAGCTCTTTGCCCGCCCGTTGCTGGGTTCCGTGCGCGCGGGACAACCGCAGCCAGCAACGCAAGAGGAACCCGAGGTTCTGACGGTCGACGACTATCTCATCGACGACCGGAACCGCACCGCGTTCATCAAAGTACGCGGCGATTCAATGAAGGACGCCGGCTTGATGGACGGCGACCTCGCAGTAGGTGGAAACGAACCGTCGTTGCCGTCGTTAACGGCGACATCACGGTCAAGACACTCAGGCTCGACCGTAAGGGGCAGTTCTTCTTAGAACCTGCCAACCCCGCGTATGAAGCCATCAGACCGCGGGGCTCACTGGAAATCGTGGGCGTGGTCATCGGAAGCTTTCGCCGCATACGGCGATGACCACTTCGTAGCCGGCAACTCGCCGGCCCACAGGCCACCCAGGATTACGAGAGGATTCTGCCCACGGCTACGCGCACCGCGCGCGAGCAGCAGCAAGACGCAGACTGGGCGTGTAGTCACTATCGGCGACATCACAGGCGAGATGCTAGTCGGGCCGCGAAGGTCCACTACGAAATTCTTCGAAGCTTCTCCAGCAAAACACGCGGAAGCCAACGTCCATTCTGTATTCGTGCCATCACGCGTTGTTGATGTTGCAAGGGGCTTGGAGGACGCCGTCGAAGATGCCGCCTCCGATTGCACACTGGGCACGCAGCCGCGATGTTTTCGCGCCCATTCCCCCCACCATCCTGTCGCGCCACTAAGTGCTCAGCTGTGCATTGGCGCAGACGAGCATGCTCCACGCTTAGCGAGTATCGAGCGCGGAATGCCGCCACGTCATCCAACCAGATGGGTAGCTTGCAATAGAAGCAGCGGCCAGATTGACGATGGAATGCCAGAGTGCGAGAACGGTCGAGTGATGTCGGCATGAACGGCTCCTGAGAAAAAGAAGCCCCTCAAGCCGGTATGTGGCATCGACGGGGAAGTCGGCGGGGAATCCCCAGCCGACCAAAACGGGCATCCCGTAACGGGTATTGCCTGATAAGAAGTTTGCCAAAGCGCAACTTGGAGCGCAAGGGTAATTCGTCCCAAGGCAGGTCCAATGAGGGGCGTATGCGAATCCCGCGCAGTTCCAAGGTCATGGTCGTTCATGCTGCTGGCCTATTCGTTGCTTATTCGAGTTGGCGCACCCGCGCTATTGGCGAAGCGTGCTCAAAACCGACAGGTATAGCCGGAAGGCAAGTCGCTCCTTAACAATGTGGACATTGAACGGACCACACAGGCCCTAGCCTGGTGGTCGTGCTTCCTCCTCAAGTCGGGCATATGCCCGCCAACGCTTCTGCAACTGGTACGCGTTGATTGCACTTCCTGAAGTACTTCAACTTTGCGCATTCATGGAACCTCCTTGGGTTGGCCTAACTCATGGTCTCGCCGGGTGGCGAGGCCCCATTTAGAAACGCAAAGCCCATCGTCTACTTTTTCGGCGAGGGTTAATTTTGGATAGTGAAAATTATGAACAACAACATGCTGTCGTTGGTAACGGAGGAAGTTTCGACCAATCAAGAGTTCTCGGGCGGATACATCGCGCTCGGGCAGGAAGGGGAGTTGTCGTGTGTGTGGTCGCTGATGTTGAAATCTGTCGTGAAGTTTGCGCCCGCCGGATTTACCGCAAGAAAGATGAAAGCCGCTTGCGGCACGCGGTGGTGTAACGAGGGCTACACGGTGTATCCCGATGAAGGGGAGCCGTACTTTCACCACCAAGGTCTCGCCGATGACATTCAGGATGCCTGCCAGCGTATTGGTCGGTATCAAGAGTCGAAGCGGCGTGAAGCCGGCGCGTGGCTGGGTTCAGACGGTGGTTTGGTCATCAATAGCGCCACAGTCTGGCGTAGCAGTGGCGAACCTGTGGCACGAGTCGGCGAGGACGGGTATGTCTACCCGGACGAAAACGACCTGGAATTGTCCGCAGATGATGTTCCGGCAACAGCGGCAGAAGTACTTCAGTTCGAGCAGGCGTTCGACTCATGGGAATGGAGCGACATAGCAGCGTCAGCACACATTTTGGGCTGGATTGCATGCTCTGTTTTCGCGGGTGCACTTACCTGTCGGCCGCATTTGTTTGTAACAGCGCGAGCTGGTACTGGTAAGAGTTTGCTTAGTCGCGCGTTGGGGGGCGTGTTCGGTCGCGGTGTGGTGCGACCGACGGGTTCCCTGACGCAAGCAGGCATCCTGCAGAAGCTTAAAGGTCGCGCAGTTCCATGCATCGTGGACGAGACCGAAGCAGGTCTTTCCGCGCAGAAAAGCACGTTGGCAGCGCTGGATGTATCGCGCTGGTCATACTCGATGTCAGAGTCGGAAGATGGCGTGCTGCGTGGGACGGCGGGAGGGGCTGCGCTCGGGTATCGAACCTTCAGCCCTTTCCTTTTTCTCGGCGTGAATGTTCCGAAGCTGGGACATGCCGACCAAACCCGAGCAGTAGTGCTCGAAATGCAACGCCAAAAGCCTTCCATCAAAGGTGGAGTCCCGCGGCTATTGTCAGACGAGCGCTATTGCGAGGAAATGGGCCGGAAGTTGCGGCGACTGGCGGTTTCGAGGTGGCCATCGTTTCAAGCGGCGCTGCCGCTGTTTCGGCAAGGCATCATTTGCCAAGGCGGTTCGACGCGCATGGCCGATACCATTGGTTCGCTGTTGGCTGGCTACTGGTGTCTCAAGTCTGCTGCGATTCCAGGTTCGGAAGACGTGTCGTCGCTCGTTGAGTGCCTGCAACTGCCGGCACACATCGAGGCCTTCGGTGAGTCTGACGAGATTCGTTGCCTGGATACCCTGCTCTACAGCAAGGTGACCGTGCCCGTCGCTGAGTGGAATGGCGAGATGGTGCGGTCAGAGACGGTTGCCGACGCAATTCGGCAGCTGTGTGCAGCCCCAAGGAGTCAGGGGCAACTCGATACTGCGCTTCAGACTTACGGAGTACGGGTGTTGAGTGTCGATGACGTCTGGAAAGTGGCGGTGGCTTGCAGTCCTAGTCACCGTGAGTTGCTGCGGATGTTCGCAGGCAGCGCTTGGAAGAAGGGCAACTGGAGCTTGCTCCTACGTCGCCTTCCCGGTGGTGCGGGTGACACTCAGCGTATGGCCGGTCGTACGTGCAAAGTGACCGTGTTCAATGTTCCCGAAGACCTGCTCAGCCCTCTGGGTGCCAAACCAACGGTACCCAGTCCGGAAGGAGAAGGTGAGGTGCGGCTAGCTGCGTAAATTTGAAGCGCGGGCTCGAAAACGCCCGCGCTCCTTTCCCTCGCAATGTGCTGACGCGTTCGGCGGGCGCGCGAAAATGGCGAATAATCATTGCACGTCGAAATTACCGTCGCGGTTCTCGCCGCATAATTTTGGTATTCCGCAGACTCGGGACCAGTTGTACATAGTCGTGGCATTGAAGCCACTCCCCGATTTCGCGTGGCCAACAAAGATTGACGCTGCGACCTGCGTGACTCGGTACTTGAAGAGAATCCCGCAGGTGCAAGGCATCTGTCGGCATAGGTCCAGGAGTGTTTGGAGGTTTGGAATGATTTCCTCGTTTGGTGCCCGAAGAACTTTGAGCTTTCGTCATTTTCTCTTTTGGTCCATGGAATGGGGCGCGACTTACCCATTTGAAGCAACGTCACCCTTTGGCCTCAAAAAGCGTGACGGAATTGATGGGCTGAGAGGATTCAAGGGAGCCACGGGCAAAAACTTCGGTATTGGTCTTTGCTGGATGCTAGGGCCACGCGGCGCATCAGTCGCCATCGGGAAGCGTGGCACCTACCTCAATAGCGGAATCACGAAGACTGGGTTTTCCAGCCGAACGCGTCTCGATGGCGGCGGAAGTGCCTCTCGCGCAAGGTCGTGCGAGACGGTTCAAATGAGCGTTCGCATATCGGTGAGCGACGAAGAACGATGCTTAGCGCTTGCCCCATTCGAACTATGCCGCACCATGACGAAGACGGGTGTATTCAAGCC
>Ga0075522_10001253_pt1 | contig 19330 bp, 8 predicted proteins | sample NGEPerA_FD_74796 | JGI IMG/M metagenome (GOLD analysis project Ga0075522, IMG submission 74796) | Arctic peat soil microbial communities from the Barrow Environmental Observatory site, Barrow, Alaska, USA - NGEE PermafrostL2-A | ecosystem: Environmental > Terrestrial > Soil > Wetlands > Peat ... | reverse complement strand
GCGGTGTCGTGAATAGCACGGCCATTGTGGAACTTCCGCTGAATTCACGCAATCCAGCCGAGTTTACGTTCCTGAGTGCCGGAGGTGTGAACGGCGCGGCCAGGACGAGCGCAATCACCCTTGCCGGTAACGGCAGCGGGATGCCAACGGAGACCGGCGCCTCAATCGACGCGAGCCGCATGGGCGGCGTTTACTACATGTTGGATGGCATCTACAACATGGACAATTACCTTGGATCGGCGAATCCGTTCCCGAATCCTGACGCTACGCAGGAGTTTCGGGTACTAACCAACAATTACTCTGCCGAGTATGGCGGCGGCAATGCCGCGATCGTGAGCGTGGTCACCAAGTCGGGAACCAACACATGGCATGGGGACGCGTTCCTATTCGCCCGAAACCAGTTCTTCAACGCGCCGAATTATTTCTCGAAGGTGAAGGATGGCTACTCGCGAGAAATTTTCGGCGGGTCTCAGGGAGGGCCGATCCGCAGGGACAAGCAGTTCATCTTTGGCAATATGCAGTTTACGAGGTCGACCCAGGCGCAAAATGGCAACGGGACCTATGTGCCCACCGCCTCCATGGTGAACAATGGCGACTTCAGTGGAGCTATTCCGGTGTCGTCGACGCAACTGCACGACTGGGATGGAACGCCCTTCCCGGGCAATGTGGTTCCGAATTGGGCCTCCAAGTACAACTCAGTGGCTAAGAACATCATGAAGTACATTCCCTTGTCCACTGACCCGAGCGGTCTGATTTACATCCCGGGAGCGCCCGTTAAAGCCCAGACTCAGGAATACACGGTCAAGTACGATTGGAACCTCAACTCGAAGAATCACATCATGGGCCGGGTTTTTTACCAGAACTATAACCAACCCACCATCTTCAACTCCACGAATTGGCTGGCAATCGCCGATTCCTGGCTAGCCAAGAACCAAAACTACACAGCGAACTGGACATACACCGTCAGCCCAACTCTCATCAATAGCTTTTCCTTTGGCTACGACCGGCTGAACAGCGCCACGCTTAGCGGCATTCCCCAGGGCTGGAAAGATCTGGGAGCCAACATTACTCAGCCAGACCCGCATAATGCCACGATTCTTGTGAGTTGGGGGAGCACCGGCTTTAGCTGGGCTGACCAAAACGTCGCCCAAAAGCGCCACGACTTTGACATCGCCGATCAGGTGTCCTGGAGCAAGGGAAAGAACTTGATCGTGGCGGGCGTCAACGTAATGACGGAATACTCTCTGGAGCAGGCGTCGTGGCTGGCTGATCCGCTGGTGAATTTCAACGGAAATGTTACCGGCGCATTTTTCTCGGATTTTCTGCTCGGCGATATTGGAAATTTCCAGCAGGGAGGGGGAGAATTCAACGAATACGCAGCGCCCGAGGTGGTTGCGTTTGTCGACGACACGATTCACTTGAGGCCGAATCTGACCTTGGAAGTCGGTATTCGCTATGAGCCGTGGAAGGCTCTTCAGCCAACTCCGGCGGGTCGTTCAGCCGACTGGTGGCCCGGCCACCAAAGCACAGTCTATCCAAACGCGCCCAAGGGCCTTGTGTTTCCCGGAGACCCTGGAGTTCCGTCGGGCGGGTATAACGACGACTACTCTCGAATCAGCCCTCGCATTGGTCTTACCTGGCAGCCTAAGTTCCTACCCAACACTTCCATTCGCGCCGGGGCCGGGCGATTCGGAATACCCTACTACACAACGTTTTATAACCATGTGTCCTCGGATCCACCTTTCAGTCCGACCTTCCAGCTCACCCCGACTACTCTACCGGGAAAGACGAACGTACGGATACCCTTCGAGGATCCCTGGTCGGTCTTCACTCCGTCGGGAGGGGTGTCCCCCTTTACTTCTTTCGCCTACAAAGACGGCTCCATGCCCGGCAAAAACGCAACCTTCCTGTTGCCGGCAAGCCTCCCGGCCATCTTTACTCCCGACTTTAAGCTGGGCTGGGCACAAAACTGGAACTTATCGATTGAGCACCAGTTTGGCGGAAACTTGCTTGTTACCGCTGCCTACGTGGGAAGCGAGGCCTACCATATCGCGACCGGCGCCAATGTGAATCCTGGCATCTATTCGGCAGGTGGTGCTCGCACCCTCTATCCCAATTTTGGCGGTGTTTCAGCCTATGAGTCCTGGGGAACCGCCAGCTATGAAGGTTTGCACCTCACTGCGGAGAAGAGGTACTCCCATGGCGTGCAGTTCACATCCAACTTCGCATGGTCGAAAGCGCTGGACCTCCTCTCCCAAAGCGATCTTTCGAGCGGACCAACCCTCCGCAATGCGTTGAATCCCGGGATAGACCATGGCATTTCGGCACTGAACGTGCCCTATGCCTGGTCGAACATGGGCACCTGGCACTTACCCGCATTCAGGGGCCACGGCGCACTTGCGTCGGGGGCGATTGGGGATTGGCAAGTGTCCGGGATATTCACTATGGCCGCAGGCGTGCCTTTCAGCATCTCGGGGGGCAATGGAAACAACAACTCGCTGTCACAGAACGGCGGTGACTTGGCAGACCTGACGGGCAAGCCCCTGAACGTACACCAGGGGTCGCAAGCACAATGGCTGAATCAATACTTCAACCCGGCAGCATTCAAGACAAATGCAGCAGGGACCTTCGGGAATTCCGCCAGGAATCTTCTAAGGGGGCCTGCAAACGATAACCTGGATTTAGCCTTCGCGAAGGATTTCCCATTTGATAAGGAGCAGTATCGCTTCCAATTCCGATGGGAGATGTACAACGCGACCAATACTCCGTTTTTTGGAACTCCGGATAATAACCCTTCAGATGGGAACTTCGGAAAAATTACCGGCACGCAAGGTAATCCAAGGATCATGCAATTTGCGCTTAAGTTCTATTGGTAGGCGAATAGCCACGGGCTATCATTGAACAAGAAATGTGGGCCCGGGATATCCCTCCCTGGCCTTCAATTTGCCAGCGAGGGGGAGTGCGCTTGCTGAAGAGGACACTCGTAAGCACAGGGGTGGCTGTGTGTTTTTTCGCACTATCCATGTTCGCCCAATCGCCTGCCGCATCTCCCGGACAGTCGGATCGGGAAATGAGGGATGGCCAGTATCTGCGCGCTGAAGCGGAGTTGTTGAGGGCATTGAAAAGCAATCCCCAAAATGGATCTCTTTGGTTTTCGCTGGGCGTCACGCGGGTACATCTCAAGAAGATCGATCTCGCAATCGAAGCTTTTGAAAAGGCACTTCCCATCTATTCTGAAAAAGCTCCAGTTTACTTCGATCTCGGACTCCTCTACATGGAGAAGAACGACCTGCCTAAAGCGGAAGACGCGTATGCCCGTGGACTTGCACTGGATCCGTCCAACGTTCCGGCCAATCAGAACGACGCGCTCCTGCTGATGCATCGAGGGGCGTTCCACGATGCTCTCGTACCCCTCCAGCTGCTCAAAGAAGCAAACCCGAGCGACGTTTCAGCGCGAGCAACTCTGATTGAGGCATTCCTGAAGGCGGGTCTAAAGGAACAGGCTAAGACCGAGATTGACGAGCTCCTGAGCTCTCACATCGTCACGCTGCCGCAAGGGTTGGCGCTGGCCAAACTCCTTGCCGCTCACAGGGAAACGGATCTCGCCCAGCATATTTTCGGATTCTTGCGAAGTACCTGGCCCGCCTCGGCTGAGGCGCATGGCGAACTTGGATTGATTCTTGAAGAAAAGGAACAGTTCAATGACGCTGCCGTGGAGCTCGGGCGATCGCTGCAGCTCGACCCTGGATCGTTGAAGTATAGCTTGAGTTATGGGGAAGCGTTAATCAGCTCCCAACAGTATTCCGTGGCCCTCGAGTTCCTTCAGGGCGCCCAGAAGAAGTTCGCGGACCAGCCCAACTTTCGATATCAATTGGCACTCACGGACATTTGTCTGCAGCGATTCTCCGAAGCGGCCGATGTGCTTGAATCTCTTACACAAGCAAGACCAGACTCAAGCAAAGTACAGTTCTTGTTGGGCGGGGCTTACGAGCTCCAGGGCGAACTGCAAAAGGCAGAAGGCCATTATCGAAGCGCCATCCGTCTTGGTCCGCGGGAGTCAAAATACTACCGCGTCCTCGGATCCATGCTGCAAAAACAAGGTCCGGAGCACCTCGATGAATCCATCCAGCTCTTGAGGAAAGGACTGACCCTCGATCCCACCGACTCGGAAATCAAAATTGTCCTGGCACGTTGCCTGGAAAAGCAGGGGGAATTGGACGATGCAGCGGCTTTGCTGGAGCAAGCCGTCGTGAGTGAACCTGCTTCTCGTCGCGCTCACTCAGCGCTCGCGGAGCTTTATCGGCGTCAAGAGAAGATGGCTCTGGCCGAACGGGAGCAGTTGATTGCGGCCAGTCTGGAAGACCAGAAGATCACGAAGGAATGGACCATCTGGGGTGCTCAGTCGGCTGGCGACCCCTAACAATTACCTGTTCGCGCCACAAGTTCGTTTGCGATCCCGAGCCTGAACCTAGAATGATCCCATTATCAATGAATCGAGAAAAGATGCGGCGTCCGGTAATTCTCGGAACATTTCCGTTGTTGCTGGCCACGGCACTGCTCGGCCAATCTAATGAAGTGTCTGTTCGTCGGGCCCAGGAAGATATCAAGGCCGGACGATACAGCCAGGCCGAGGAGGATCTGTCTCGCGCTGTCAAAGCAGAACCGGTGAACTGGAAACTCTGGAGCGACCTCGGTGTTGTGCGGGTCCAGCTTGGAAAGGGCGAACTGGCAATCAAGGCCTTTGAAAGAGCGAGCCGGGTGGCTCCCCAGGAGGCTCCTCCCTATTTCGGTCTTGGATTCGTATACATGAAGAAAGGTGATCCCGAGAAGGCTCTGGAAGCCTACCGTGACGGGCTTGCTCGGGATCCGAACGATTTGGCAGCGAATCAGAATTACGCTTTCCTGCTGACACAAGATGGCGATTATCGAAAGGCTGTCGAGCCTCTCAAGAGATTAAAGAATCTGCAGCCAGAGACCATATCAACGCGGGCCACCCTCATTGAGGCTTATCTGAAAGCGGGAATGAAGGATGAAGGAGAAGCTGAAATCAATCAGCTCCTGAGCGCTCATCTCGCAACCATGAAAGATGAGTTATCGCTGGCCAAGCTGCTGCTTGCGGATGGAGAAGGCAGACCAGCCGCAGAAGTTCTCCAGCACGCTGCAACCACATGGCCTGAAGCCGCTGAATCGCACGGAGATCTTGGCATGGTTCTCATTCAGGCACAGCAGTATGAAGCCGCGGTCGGTGAGTTGGGACGCGCCACTCAACTCGATCCCAATTCGGCGAAATATTCGCTCGGCCTTGGAGAGGCCTTGTTGCGTTGGAGGCATGATCCCGTCGCCCTGCAATTTTTGTTGGCCGTCCAACCCAAGTTCGGAGAGCTGCCGCTGTATAAATTCGAACTAGGGCTGGCCTATTACTATTTGACTAGATTCCCGCAGGCTCTGCAGGAATTCGAAGGCCTTGCCCACGAGGAACCGAAATCCAGTCAGGTTCAATACCTTCTCGGCGGCGCCCATCAGGCCATGGGAGATTTAGATAAGGCGGAGGAGTGTTATAGGAAGGCCATCGCCCTCAAGCCAGATGGCGCAACGTACTATCTGACCCTCGCATCCCTGCTTAAGAAAGTCCATCCTGCAGATCTGACGGAGCCTGTTCGTCTGAGCGAGAAGGCGTTGGCATTAAGCCCGGATAATGAGGATGTCAAGCTCCTCCTTGCCTCCTGCTATCAGACGCAGGGAAGGCTGGCGGAAGCCCAGGCAATGCTCGAGGCAGTGGTCGCAAGCGACCCGGATTTTCGTGCTGCGCATGTGGCTTTAGCGCAGGTCTACTTCCGACAACAGAAGATACAGGACGCCGAACAGCAGCAGTCGATCGCCGCAAAGTTGGAGGAACGTAAGCAGAATGAAGTATCGCCTTGGGGGCCAGGGGGCGTTGGGAAACCCTGAGATTCCAGACTAAGTTTCTGGGAAAAGGACCTCACTGAGTTAGTGGATACACGCACGATCATAAAAAAGAGATTGGAGACAATACCATGAGTCAGCCGAGGAGCGACGTTGATGTCGTCGCGGAAAAGAGAATCCACAAAAGGGTTTCAAAAAAAGCCATCCATGCTCCTCAAGTACTGAATGAAGCGCCCTCTTACGCATCCCCGGCAGCGTTCTCGCGCGGCATGCGCCTGGACATCAAGGGTGTCACCATTTTGCTGATTTCCGGCACGGCGAGTGTAGATGAGCACGGCCGCAGCATTCATCAAGGTGACTTCCGGGCCCAGACACTGCGAGCCTACCAGAACATCACCGCACTGCTCGAATCGGAGGGCGCGTCTTGGAAGGATATCGTTCGGACCACCTGCTACCTGCGCGACATCGAACGCGACTACGCGATCTTCAATGAAGTTCGAACGGAGTTTTTTCGTCAACAAGGCCTGGATCCGCTCCCCGCATCGACTGGAATTCAGGCTATCCTGTGCCGGCCAGACCTCCTGATCGAAATGGAGGCGATGGCGATTTTCGAGTCGGAGAAAGAGGATACAGCGAGGAGCCGTTAATGCGCGATGGGCGATCTTGAATGAAGAGTTGAATTCGCGAGATCTTACAACTGGAATTGGGAATGGGACGGCGCGGCAACTTGATTCGAAGAGAAATTGACGACCTGTTCCTCAATTGGCTTGGAGGCGAAAGCTGGCTTTACATGAGTAACTCAGTGAACTGCCGCGCGAAGCATCATCTCAAGGCGGGCGCGTGCCTGGTGCTGGCAGCATTCCTCATCGGTTGCGGACCGCCTACCATTGTGAATGCAAACCAGGAAGGCAGTGATAAATCATCGCAAGGGAACGGGAATTCAATTCCCTCGGCCGCCCCTGCAGCTGTACCTGCAAAGGTAACCAAAAGCGAGAAGATCATAGCTTACCGAAATATCTCCGGGGGAGTTCGATTCGTGGGCTCCGAAGCGTGTGCTCCGTGCCACTTGAAAATTTACAGGAGCTACATGCGAACTCCCCATGGGCAGGCAGCCACTCTTCCCAGCCAACGTCCCGAGCTTCGTAATTTGCCTGCTGCTGGAATCACGATTTGTGAGAAGGATAATCTTCATTGTTTCCGAGTGTTTCGAGAGGGTCACGAATACTACATGAGTGAGTTCGAACCGGGCCCGAACGGTTCGGAACTCTCTAAAGAGACCGAGAGAATTGCCTACGCTCTGGGACAGCCGATGGCGGGCACTGGATATATCATCCGACGGGGAAACTATCTCTTTGAAGCGCCTCTGTCGTATTACTTCGGCAGTCAGGATGCTTATCCTAAAGGATGGGGACTTTCGCCAGGTTACGAAAAGGACCCACTCGGTTTTGCCCGCCCCCTCGTGGGTTCATGTATGTATTGCCATGTTGGGCGTCCACTTGTCGAAGACGACGCGAACAATCTCTACAAGAACCCACCATTTGGCGAGTTGACGGTTGGCTGTGAAAACTGCCACGGGCCTGGCGGTTTACATGTTGACGAGCAACTGAAGCACGTACCGATCTCAGGCAAGATCGACACTTCAATCGTGAACCCTGCTCATCTTTCCTCTCGCCTAAGTGATGACACATGCATGTACTGCCACGAGTTTGGCGAGGCGAGAATTCCTCAACCGGGGAAGAAATTTGAGGACTTCGTCGCTGGCACTCCGCTTCTTAACACGATGACGATCTTCAAATCCCGCCCCATAATGGGTTGGAACATGATGGAGTGGTCCGACGAGCTGTCGCAAAGCAAGTGTTATCGCGAATCGGGCGGACGCATGAGTTGCAGCACTTGTCATGATGGCCACTATACCGCGACCCCGCAGGTAGCCCCGGCGTTTTATCGGAGCAAGTGTTTAGGTTGTCATAAAGAAACCAGTTGCCGCGAGACGCCTGACAAGCGCCATCACACAACCCCATCAGATAACTGTGCTTCTTGCCATATGCCGAAGCATGTTGCTCCCCGATTCGTCATGCTGGGAACGCAAGGTACATCGCACCGAATTGTGAAATATGAAGGAGAACCTCTGCCTGAGGCCATTGCGCAAGCGGCTACGCCGGATCCAGTGACCGGTCTGATCCTTGTGAATGGTACTCCAGGCTCGCAAAACAGCGCACTCTCCCCCCTGGTGCTGCTGCAGGCCTATCAGTCCGTACTCGCACGAAGTCCAAACCGAACCGATATAAGCACGCGCTACGAGGTGCTGCTCGACCAATTGGCCAAATCCGATCCGGACAACGTTCTGGTGTTGAGTGCGCTCGCGAAACGGGAATTGACAAAACAATCAGCTCAAGGGAACGTTGCCGCACAGAGTTATCTGTCAAGGGCGGTTGAAAGAGGATCAAGATCTCCCCAGGACTATATGTTGCTGGCTGAATTACTTTATCGCTCCGGTCAACGCTTGCAGACCATCGCAACTCTAAAGCGGGCTGTTTCTCTTTTCCCGTACATCCCCACTTCATATGAAAATCTTGCAGTCTGCTACATGGCCATTGGAGATAGAGCCAGCTCGCAGGAGATTGTGAAAAGCGGGCTGAGCATCTTCCCGAGCGATCCAAATTTACGCGCATTGCAGAGCAAACTGGGAGTCTCTCCATGAGCTGCAATTCCGTGCTTTCTTGAAGGTTCGAATTCGCTTGCTGTTTGCAAACACCGGCCGTAAATCTGTTCGGCTGCGATCGGTATTCCAATTGGTGCCAGCCCGGAAGGCACCTGAGGTTATTCCCTATGAGTCGCCTGAGGTTAATTCCATTACGTTTGAAGGTCATGTTGGCGATAATTTTCGGTATTAGTTCGGCCATTCTGATTAGCGGAGCCACCCTGCTGCGATCAACCGGCCAACAGCAGGCGCCAATAGGCGTGCCGCCGGCCTCGATCACCATCGACTATCCTCTCAACGGCTCTGTTTTCCCTCCGGAAATCACCTCACCTGCTTTTCTTTGGCGCGATTCCAGCGGGGCCGCTCAACGCTGGAGGGTTGAGGTTACCTTTGCGGAACACTCCAGCGGAATTCGCGTGGAAGCGGAGGGTGAGCACTTGCAGATAGGCAAAATCGACCCGCTTGCGGGTGAGCCCGTGCCACTGACCCCGGAACAGGCCGCTACGAGAACGTGGAAGCCAGACGCAGCCACATGGGCAAAGATCAAACGGGGATCAGTGAATTCTCCGATAACGATCACGATCAGCGGTTATGCGGATGACAGTTCAACTTTTCCGGTCTCACGTGGCACGGTGACAATTTCCACGTCGCGGGATTTCGTTGGCGCCCCGATTCTCTACCGCGATGTTCCATTGATGACGGTGCCTCACTCCGAGAAAGGCTCGATCCAGCCGTTGCCGACCTCCGCCCTTCCCCTTATTAAATGGCGGGTGCGGGACATTGCCCAGCCCCAGAGCCGAGTGGTCATGGAGAACCTCCACACTTGCGCCAACTGCCACTCGTTTTCGTTTGACGGCAAGACGATGGGGCTAGATGTCGACGGACCTCGCAACGACAAGGGGTTGTACGCCCTTGTTCCCGTGGCCAAGTACATGACGATTCGCAACCAGGATGTCATCCGCTGGAGCTCCTTTCAAGAGGACCTTGGAGAGAAGAGCTCCGAGCCCGCCCTGAAGCGTTTCGGATTCATGTCGCAGGTTTCGCCAGACGGTCGGTATGTGGTGACTTCGATCGCGCCTCCCGACCTTGGGAACACTCATCAGAACGAAAACCCTGGTTTCGCCCCAGGACTCTCTGATCGTGTCTTCAGCACCAACTATGACCATCTGGGCTTCAACCAGGTTTTTTACCCGACCCGGGGCATTCTCGCCTGGTACGACCGGAAGGGGGAAAAGTTGAGACCTCTTCCGGGCGCGGACGACCCGCGGTTCGTGCAGACCAGTGCATTTTGGTCGCCGGACGGAAAGTATCTGATCTTTAGCCGGGCTGAGGCCCACAATCCTTATCCGCCGGGTTATGAGAAACCCCAATATGCCAATGACCCGAGGGAACCACAGATCCAATACGACCTTTACCGCATTCCCTTTAACGAGGGCAGAGGCGGCAAGGCGGTGCCGGTCGTCGGGTCTTCCGGGAACGGCATGAGCAACGACTTCCCAAAGGTGTCTCCAGACGGTCGCTGGATCGTGTTCGTGGAAAACCACAACGGGTTGCTGATGCGCCCGGACAGCAGGCTGTACATCGTGCCTTTCTGGGGCGGCAAAGCCCGGCTGATGAAATGCAATCTGTCGCTGATGAACTCGTGGCACTCCTTTTCGCCGAACGGGCGGTGGCTAGCTTTTTCGTCGAAGGGGCGCTCCATTTACACGCAGTTGATGCTGACTCACATCGATGCCAAAGGCAATGACACGCCTGCGGTTTTAGTGGAGAACACCACGGCAGCCAATCGCGCAGTGAATATCCCCGAGTTCGTAAATACACCGCCCGACGGCCTGCAGCAGATCGACCCGCAGGCGGCCGAGGTCTACCGCGTGGCCGACAGGGGCTTCGAGTTAATGGGGAATGGACAAATGGCCGAAGCGGTTCCAGAGTGGCGCAAGGCCTTGCAAATGGATCCCGGCGATGCTAACTGGCATTTCAACCTTGCCGTATCGCTGAGGGAAAGTAACCAGACACCTGAGGCCGTAGAGGAGTTCCGCAAGGCTTGCGATCTCGACGCGAAGAAGCCGAAATGGTTTGCCGACCTCGCGGCATTGCTGTCGCAAACCGGTGATCTGGACGGGGCGGTGGTCAATTACCGGAAATCTCTCTTGCTCAATCCGTCCAATGCCGCAGTGGAGGCGGACCTGGGGGTGGCGTTATTCAAAGATGGACAAGGTCAGGAAGGATACGAGCACTTGCAGAAAGCGGTCGACATGGATCCCGGCTTCGCCGAAGGCCACAATGACCTCGCAACAGCACTGGCGAAAATGGGGCGGTTGGACGATGCAGTCGTCGAAGTGCAAAAAGCGATTGCCCTCTCCCCCTCCTCCGCGGGGTATAGCTACAATCTCGGATTTGCCCTGGAATTACGCGGAGACTTGGCTGGCGCAGTAGAGGCTTTTCAGAAGTCTGTGGAGCTCAGCGAAGGCAAGGACGCGCGGTGCCTGGCGGCACTGGCAGACGCCTATGACAAGACTGGCCGATTTCCCGAGGCCATACAATCCGCCCGACAGGCGGCCGATCTGGCTGTCCAGGAAAAAGACCCACAACTTGAGCAAGACCTGAGGAACGACCTCGAGCGCTATCAGCGCGATGGCGCGGCAACACAGCCCTAGCCGTAAGTTGATGAGTTTCCGAAAGGCAGGAATGCAAGTATGAATCGCAGGTCATTCTTCAAGGGCGGACTTTCTATGATCGCGTTGGCGCGCATGGCTCATGCGTTGGGGGACTCTCAGTTCTTTCAGGGAGAAGTTCCACGCGGTCCTTTCCTTCCTTTTTGGGAGTCGCTGAAGTCCTATCGTTGCCCGGATTGGTTTCGGGATGCGAAGTTCGGGATCTGGGCGCATTGGAGCCCGCAATGTGTCCCCGAACAAGGCGACTGGTACGCGAGGAATATGTACATTCAGGGATCGCGTCAATATGAGTTTCACGTAAAGCAGTATGGCCATCCGTCGCAGTTCGGATACAAAGATATTTGCCATTTATGGAAGGCGGAGCGCTGGGACCCGGATGCGCTTGTAAAGCTCTACAAGAGGGCCGGCGCTGAATATCTGGTCTCCCTGGCTACGCATCACGACAACTTTGACTGCTGGAATTCGAAACACCAGGTTTGGAATGCGGTGAATGTCGGCCCAAAGCGCGACATCGTTGGGACCTGGGCGAAGGTGGCGCGCGCCAACGGACTGCGCTTTGGGGTCAGCTACCATGGAACACCACATCGCACCTGGGATGAGTTTCTCCCCGTCCGCTACAAGAGCGACAGCACAGGACCATTGGCCGGAGTTCCCTACGACGGAATGCAGACGATTTCCGACGGCAAAGGCAAGTGGTGGGCGGGAATGGATCCGCAGTTGCTCAATGGTAAGCCCCACAAGAAGAACACACCATGTCCGGAGTTCGTTCAACAGTTCATGCTTCGCGTACAGGATGTGATCGATAGCTACAGTCCGGATATCCTCAACTTTGACGATGGAGCAAGATTCACCTTTGACGATGGCGGGACCGGTGCTCCGGACTTGAAGGTCTGGTTGGGCATCCCGGACCTTGCGCCCCAGATCATGGCTTACTACTACAACAAGAATATCCAGACTCACTCAGGGCGTCTGGAAGGCGTGGTGGATCTGAAAGAGGTTGATGAGCCGATCTGGGGCACACTGACTCGCGACTTCGAGGCGAACCTGGCAGATAGCCTGCAAGAGAACCCGTGGCAGACGGAGGCATGCATCGGGGGGTGGCACTATAGCCGCTGGCTCTTCGAGAACCATGCCTACCAGAAGCCTTCGCTGATGATCCCTCTGCTAGTCGACATCGTCAGCAAGAATGGAAACCTGCTTTTGAGTATTCCCTTGCCGGGGCACGGAGAGCCGGACAGCGATGAGCTTGCGTTCCTGGATGAGCTTGCCCAGTGGCAGGAAATCAATAGCGAGGGAATCAAAGGTACGCGCCCGTGGAAGATCTTCGGTGAAGGACCGTCGACTGAGGTCAAAGGCATCGTGGCATATCAGCTGTCGAAATACAAATTCGATTCAACGGACATACGTTTTACAACCAAAGGGGATGTTCTGTACGCATTCGCTCTTGGCTGGCCATCGGACAACCAGGTGTTGATCAAATCGCTCGCAAGCACCGCACCGCACTACGAGCGTCAGATTCGCAAGGTGGAACTGCTGGGAGCGAAAAGCGCGGTCAAGTGGACGAGGGAGCCAGATGGACTGAGGATTCGGGTCCCGCAAGATCCGCCCTGCCATCACGCCTATTGTCTCAAGATATTGCCGGCATGACGGCCGCCGTGGACCGTTGAGGGGGAAAGATGGATCGTCGTGAATTTGTGAAATCGGGTGCAGTGACGTTGGCGCTGTTAAGTGCGCGTGAGAAAGCGAGTACACAATCACTCAAGGGGCATCTCTTCCGGATTGCGGCGCGGCTCAATCGATACGAGAACGCTACTGTTCAGGCAACCAGTGGCATTGAGTTGGATATCGCAAAAGACAGTACCCGAAAGATTGGTCTGGAGTGTACCACCTGGCACTGTTTCTGGAAGACATCGCGGGTGGCGGACCGGCCGGATGCGCTCGATCTGGTGGTGTCGTTCAAGCTGGCGACCGGCGCCGTATCAAACTGCGCCGCCGTTGTCGAACTCGAGTTCGATAACTGGTCGACGGCGAACTACGTGTGCCTGCCTTCCGCGGTGTACAACGGGAATCGCTTCCACGTGCAGCCAACCCGATATCCTCCCATGATCGACAAAGCGAACCGAAGGCCTGATCTACCCATTACAATTAACGATTTCCCACGTTTGAACATCGGCGCAGGCGAGTCCCGCCTGGAAGAATTCACGGGCAATCTCGCAACCCCGGCAGTGGGCATTTACAGTCCTTCATCGCACACCGCGCTCTGGCTGCTTACCGACCAGCAGACGCAGGTTGGTAATTCCGGGATAACAGTTGAGGAGAGCCTAGACCGCAGCAAGGCCACCGTGAGTGTTACGGCGCCCCGTGTTCGCCATACGCGCCAGACACCCACTCGCCTGATCCCCAGCTCCGATCGTGGGGCGACATTTAACCCCGGCGACGAAATCACGCTGCGCTTGAGGCTCTATACATTCAGAGCATCAGATCTGCAGGTGCTGTTCGACCGATTTCTGGAGGTTCGAAAAGATCTGACCGGCCGCACCGCTTTCCACCACATGATTCCCATGAGTCAGGCATTCTCGATTCTGGAAGACAAACTGAACCGTGAGAACTGGAGCGAGACGTGGGGCTTTTATACGCTCGGCTGGCAGCACGCCGGAGATTCGATCTACTCCCTTTGGCAACTTGGCTGGGTAGGTGGAATCCAGAATACGCTGGCTCTCTTGTTGGCCGGTAGTGAGATTTCACGGCAGCGCGCCTGGAAGAATCTCGATACGATCATCACTCGCAGCCAGGCACCCAGCGGGTTCTTTTATGGCGTGGGCGATGGCGAAAAGTGGCTAGGGGATGATTTCAACGATATATCGAACAAAGACCTCTGTCTGGCAAGAAAGAATGCCGATGCGCTGTTCTTCTTTCTCAAGCAGTTTTCACTTTTGAAGAAGCAGGGCCGCGACGTGCCGAAGTCCTGGGAAACTGCTGTTCGGAGGCTGGCTGATGCCTTCGTCATACTCTGGAAGAAGTGCGGGCAGTTCGGGCAGTTCATCAATGTTGCCACTTGCGACATTATCATCGGCGGCACAGCGTCGGCCGCAATCGCTCCCGCCGGACTGGCGCTTGCGAGTCAGTACTACGGCAATGCGGAGTATCTTTCCATTGCCGAACAGTCGGCAAGACTCTACTACACTCGCGATGTTCAGGGGGGTGTAACCACCGGTGGCCCGGGCGATGCTTTGCAGGCCCCAGACTCCGAATCATCCTACGCTCTTATTGAGTCGTTCATTTTGCTTTACGAAATGACCGGGAAGGCAGAGTGGCTGAAGGCCGCCAGGGAGCAGGCGGCTCAATTCGCGATCTGGATTGTCTCCTATGATTACAAATTCCCCGAGAAAAGTACTTTCGGAAGGCTTGGAATGCGGACCACTGGAACGTGCTGGGCGAATGGACAGAACCGTCATTCGACGCCCGCGATTTGCACGGGATCAGGCGATGCGCTGCTACGACTCTACCGTATAACGGAGCAGGTGGTTTATCTGGAACTCATGCGCGACATTGTTCAGACGAGCCCGCAGTATTGGTCTCGAGCGGATCGAACCATTCAAGCGATGGAGCGTGGCAAGTTAGTTGATCAAAAACCTGGATGGATCGTAGAGCGAGTGCAGATGAGCGATTGGGAGAATCCCTGTACGCCGATCGGGGAGGTGTTCCATGCGTCTTCGAGCTGGTATGAAGCGGCCCTGACGCTGAGTTCAACTGAGATCCCCGGGCTCTATGTTCAACCGGACACAGGCTTCGCATGGACTTTCGATCACATCGACGCGCAGGTTCTCAAACACTCAGGAGATAGTGCTACTGTCCGGCTGACCAATCGCACTCCGTTTCCGGCGCGTATTCGCGCTATGGTGGAGTCTTCGACTGATGTTCACAGACCCCTTAACTCCGCGGCCATTGCCGATTGTCCGGTGATTGAACTTGCTGCAGCCGAGACGAGGGAAATTGTATTTGATGCCCGGCATCGCTTGAGTGCGGCAGCTGGGTCGCATTCTTTCTCTCGCGTACAAACCTGATTCGAGTATTTCAATGAACTTTGGCCGAGTGATTCAACCCACCTTTTATTTGTGCAGCAGATTTGCACCGCGATGATTTCGAGGAGTTGTGCGATGAGATTTTCCCAGGATCAACATGCGATGAGGACTATGAAAACGTCTAGCGCGAGAGTCGGAATCACATTCTCGATATTGTTTTTAGTGATTTGTTCACTGGCTCACGGGCAATCTCCCGCGAACACGAATGAGCCGGTGCCAGTTCCGATCAAGTTCTCCACGCTGCAGCATATTTCCAGCAATGATTCCAGTGCGGTGATTGTAGAAAAAGCGGCGAAGGTTTTGCCTCGCCCCAATCAGACGGCTTGGATGCGGCTGGAGCGGACATTCTTTATCCACTTTGGCCCGAACACCTTCAGAGGCGTCGAATGGGGCAATGGCCGCGAAGATCCGTCAGTATTGAACCCTACGGAGCTGGATGCGGACCAATGGGTTCGAAGCATCAAGAATGCCGGCGGCAAGATGGTGGTCCTGGTTTGCAAGCATCACGACGGGTTTAACCTGTGGCCCACCCGTTACTCAAACCACTCGGTTGCGTCCAGCCCGTGGCGGGGAGGGAAGGGTAGCGTGGTCCGCGAGGTCGCCGATGCAGCCAGAAAGTACGGCGTCGAGCTGGGAGTCTATCTTTCTCCCGCCGACCTTTACCAGTTGCGGACGAATCCGACAAACCCCAACGGCTACTACGGAAACGAAAGTGAAAAGCTTCGTTCCGTGATTCCCACTGATCCGGCCAGCTTCAAAACAGACCCTTCCAATGGGCTCAAGCAGGCCCCGGGATTCGGGAGCTTCACTTACCATGTGGATGACTACAACCGCTACTTTCTGAATGAGCTTTACGAACTGCTAACCGAATACGGGCCGATTCGCGAAGTCTGGTTCGATGGCGCGAATCCGGACCCAAGTGTTCATGAAGATTACGACTATGCCGCATGGTATGACCTGATCCGGAAGTTGCAACCGCAAGCGATGATCTTTGGCAAAGGGCCGGACGCACGTTGGATTGGCAACGAAAGTGGGATCGGCCGCACCACAGAATGGAGTGTGGTACCCCTGTCTTCATCGCCTGATACCTTCAGGTGGCCGGACATGACCGCCCAGGATCTCGGCAGCCTTTCCAAGCTCACACCGGGTTCATATCTCTGGTGGTATCCGGCAGAGACCAATGAGCCGATTCTCCACGGCTGGTTTTGGTCCGCGAAGAAGTCGACGCGGAACGCCGCTGAACTGATTGACAACTATTACGAATCTGTCGGACGCAATGGTAACTGGCTATTGAACCTCTCGCCGGATACGCGCGGGTTGATACCGGACAACCAGCTTGCGCAGTTGCGCCTGATGGCACAGGTAGTGGATGAGACCTTCGCCAAAGACCTTGCAGTTGGCGGCACGCTCACCGCTGACAATTCCAGCAAAGCGCACAGCGCTTCGCTGGCGCTGGATGGGAATCTGGACACATGGTGGGAAGCCGCTCCTGGACAGAGGACTGCCACGCTGACGCTGAAACTGCCGAAAGCTGTGACCCTTGACGTTGTTTCGTTACAGGAAGCGGTGGATCACCGCGGTCAACGCATCGAGTCCTTCAGCGTCGACGTTTGGGATGGCTTGAAGTGGAACAAGATGGACGAGCAGACGACGGTAGGCCACAAGAGGCTGCTGCGATGGAATTCACCCATCACGACTGAGCAGGTACGCATTCATATCACCGGCTCGCGTCTTGAGCCGACGCTAGCCGAAATCGGACTTTTCAAGCAGGCCGAACTCGTTCAAGCGCCCTCCATTACTGAACGCGGCAACGACGGTTCAGTGACGATCAGCAGCGCGAAAGGCCTCCCCATCGTTTACACGTTGGATGGCACTGTGGCGACTCCCAATTCCACCGTTTACCGTTCGGCCATCGCTCTTCCACGTGGCGGCGAGGTATATGCCGCCTGCCTGGCTCCGGATGGGCGACTCGGCATGGTGACTTCGAAATACTTCCCCGGATTAGCGCCGAGTGGCTGGAAGGTCGTGAGCGTGGACAGCGAAGAAGAAAACAGTCCCGCATCCAATGCGATTGACGGTGATCCGACCACAATCTGGCATACGCGACTGAATGCAGATCTGGCTTTGCCGCATCAACTCACTGTCGATATGGGAAGTGTGCAGCAGATCGCCGGCTTCACATATTTACCGCGCCGAGACGGAACCCGCAATGGAATTGTTGAAAACTACCGTTTTGAGACGAGTGTGGATGGAGAAAACTGGACCACAAATATTGACTCGGGTCGTTTTGGAAACATGCGCAACAACCCAGAGCTTCAAGAAGTGACATTTACCCCTCTCAACGCGCGATTCTTCCGTTTCACGGCCTTGCAGGAACTTGGCACGAACGGCTGGACCGTTGCGGCGGAAGTTTCCGTTTTGCCCGCCGAAAGCAAAGGAGATCGCTAACGTGTTTTATCAACACAGATTCAGGACTCACCCTACGTAAGTAAAGCCACGGCCTTCCTTAACAGTCGCGTACGCTGCTACTCGCCGCGCTACGCTAACTTCTCGCTGGCACAAAAGTTCAGAAAGGCCAAAAGGCAGAAGGAATCTATGAAGGAAATGATCAGAACAATGTGTCATCAACAAGGTCGTGGAGCCTTGTTGATGCGAGTCGCCTTGTCTCTACTTGTCGTATTCGCTTTAAGTCTTGTCTTGACGGCTCAGGGTGTTCCGGCACACCCCAACTGGCCTAGTCCGGGACAACTTTTCGTGGGCACGTGCTATCAGCCCATTGATCGCACGCCAGAGGAGATCGACAACGATATCGCTATCATGAAGAGTGCGGGATTCAATGTCGTTCGCATCGGAGATCTTTCCTGGGATTCATTTGAACCATCCCATGGCAAGTTCGAATTTGGCTGGTGGGACAAGATTGTGTCCAAGTTGCATGAAAGCGGAATCAGGGTAATTCTGGATATTCCGGGATCGCCGGCGCCGATCTGGCTGCACCGCTTATACCCGGGCGTGGATATCGGCACCCAGAGTGGCTCGCGCGTACCGCCCGCTGAGCGATATATGGATGACATCAGCGATCCAAACTACGCGCGTGAATTGGGGATTCTCGCAGATGCGATGATGAAACACTTTGCGCGCAATCCCGCCATAATCGCCATTGGCTTTAACAATGAGATCGGTAACGGATACATGTCCTATTCAGCGGCCGACAGGGAGCGATTCATTGGGTGGCTCAAGAAGAAGTACGGAACGATTGAGGGACTCAACAAGGCCTGGGCCACTCAGCGGTGGTCCCGCCGCTTAAATAGCTTTGAAGATGTTGATCTGCCGCTAGGGAGCGGTCCCGGACCATCTGAGCGGTATCTCGATCTCCATCGGTTTTGGTCGGATATTACGGTGGCGCGATTGCAGGAACTTGAAGCCATCCGCCGTCGCAACATGCCCAAAGTTCCAACGATCTCAAATCTCTGGGACAACGCATCGAGGCGCGGCTTTGACTATCTAAGCACCTATAAGTCTTATGTGACTTATGGCGCGGAAGGTTTCTATCCCAGCGATCCAGTGGGTGGCACGTTTCAGGCACTGCTGACAAAAGGAGATCTGCCGACGCCCCTCTGGTTCAATGAGTTCACCGCAGGCGGCGGAGGCTGGTACGGCGAACCGGGGCGTAGCCGTATGTACGCACAACTTGCGCTCATAATCGGTGCCCAGGGAGTTCTTGCCTGGACGTTCAATAGTCATCTGGGAGGAGAAGAGCAGGCGCTGTTCGGGTTACTCGATCACGACAACACTCCCTCGTGGAAAGTGGACGAGTTCGCGCACATCGCTTCCGATTACAAGTTACTTTCGAAGTACGGGTTCCCGCGAAATACTCATCCTCAGGTCGCCATTGCGTATTCCTTCGATTCGTTCATCGATTCGAGTAGCCCCTCTGCGACGACGCGCCAGTATTTCAAAACGCCGTACAC
>Ga0075522_10001250_pt1 | contig 19340 bp, 18 predicted proteins | sample NGEPerA_FD_74796 | JGI IMG/M metagenome (GOLD analysis project Ga0075522, IMG submission 74796) | Arctic peat soil microbial communities from the Barrow Environmental Observatory site, Barrow, Alaska, USA - NGEE PermafrostL2-A | ecosystem: Environmental > Terrestrial > Soil > Wetlands > Peat ... | reverse complement strand
CCTGCGCCACCAAGTATTACCCGTCGGAACAGGAACTGCGGGATGCGGGATTGTCCGACAAGGTGGGCCGAGCATTCCGCAAAGGCGGCGGATGTCCGCAATGTCATGACAGCGGCTTTCAGGGGCGCTTCGGGGTGTACGAGGTCATGGAAGTGACCGCGCAGATCCGCCGAATGGTCCACAACGCCGCCCCGTCCCACCAACTGCGCGAGCAACTGGGCAAGGATGGAGTCCGCACCCTGCGCGAGGAAGGCGTGCTGCTTTCGCTTGAGGGCAAGAGCAGCCTGGAAGAAATTCTCCGCGTCACCCATAACGAGGACGCCGACGTGCAACCTAAAGCTAAGACGACAACGCCCATTGCGCCGATCGCGCCGATTGCGCCGATTGCGCCGATTGCGACACCCGCCACTACGGCATCTTCTCTCCAACCGGCCCCGCGCCCCGAGGCAGCATGAAATTCTCATATCGCGCCTGCGACGCGGCAGGGCAAAATGTGTCCGGCGGCCTTGAGGCGGGCGACGTGGTCGATGCCATCGATCTATTGCGCCGCAAGGGGCTTTTCGTGACCGAAATTGCCGCCGCTGCCGACAATCCCGAAGTCAACAACGCGACGGGTGCCGTCCGGCACGGCCGCCGCCGCATGTTCCGCGGGCGCCTGCTTAAAAATCTCGCGCTGTTCATGCGACAGCTTTACGTGCTGACGCGTTCGGGCACGACGCTGGTCGAGGCGTTGCGCTCGCTGGAGCGGCAGAGCCACGATCAGGCATGGAAGGCCGTCGTCGGGGAAGTGCGGGCCAAGGTCGAGCAGGGATCAACGTTGGCACAGGCGATGGCGGAATTCCCCGATTGCTTCGACGCCGTCTGCCGAAGCCTGGTGTCGGCGGGCGAAACGGGCGGCGGGCTGGATACCATGCTCGAACGCCTGGCCACCCTCACCCGCAAGCAACTGCAATTGCGCAACGCCATCATCGGCGCGATGATCTATCCGATTCTATTGGTGTGCGTGGCCGGCTCGGTGCTGCTGGTGATGCTGCTGTTCGTGCTGCCGCGTTTTGCCGGGATGTTCCAGGCGATGGATGTGCCGCTGCCGGCCACAACGCGCTTTCTCATGCAACTCAGCGGGCTGCTTCAATCGTACTGGTGGGCAGCGCTGGGCGCGATCATCCTGGCCGGCGTCGGCGGAAAACTTTGGGCGGCGACGCGCGGCGGGCGCGCCGCGATTCATCGCGGAATCCTTCAAGTGCCCATCGCGGGGAAACTCATCAGTTCCCTGGAAGTGGCCCGGCTGATCCGGGTGCTGGGTGTGCTGGTGAACGGAAAGGTGCCGCTCCTGGAAGCGCTGGGACTGGCGCGGCAATCCGCGAAAAACGGCCAATACACCCGACTCATGGCCAAGGCCGAGCTGGCCGTCACGCGCGGTTCGACCATCAGCAACGCCTTTACCGACAGCCCGTTGATTACGCCTTCGCTTTGCGAAGCCATCCGCAGCGGCGAGCAAAGCGGCGAGTTGGGCGGCCTGCTGCTCAGCATGGCCGACTTCCTTGATGAGGAAAACGAGATCGTCGTGCGATCGCTGACCAGCATTCTTGAGCCGATCATCCTGATCGCATTGGGCGTGGTCGTCGGGTTCGTGGCCATGAGCATGTTCCTGCCCATGTTCGATATGACGAGCATGACCCAGCAGAAATGAGGACCGTGTATGTTCAACTTACCTGGAAGCAGGCAAACGCCGATCGGCCTTGACGTGGGCGGCCGGCATTTCGCGGCGGTGCAACTGACGCGCGGCAAATGCGCGACGCGCGTGGCCGCCGCGCTCCTGCTGCCGCGAACGGATGACAGCCCCGCCCCATCGGGCGACGAAGCGCATCGGCTGGTGCAGGCGATGGATCGCGCCGGGTTTATCGGACGCCGCGCCGTGGTCGCGGTGCCCCGGGAAAAATTATTGGGAAGCCTGGTCGAGCTTCCGCGCGGGGCGGCGTTGCCGGTCGAGCAGATGGCGCGTATGGAAGTGGCGCGGAGCCATCGCTGCACGCCCGATTCGTTTGAGGTGGCCTGCTGGGAATTGCCGGCTCCGGCGCGCCCGACGCGGGTATCGCCGGTCATGGCGGTTGCTTGCCGGCATGAAGACGCCGCTGCGATCCTCGATCCGCTGGAATCGGCGGGGCTGGATGTGATCGCCCTGGACGCCAGGGCCTGCGCGCTGGCCCGCGCGGCGGCGCGGTTGACGCCGGCCTCAAGGGGCGTGACGGCGCTGCTGGATTTGGGCTGGTCGGCGGCCACTTTGGTGCTGCTGTACCAGGGGGCGGTGGTGTACGAGCGCAAAATACCGGACGCAGGTATCGGAAAATTGCACGCGGTATTGTGCGAGCGCCTGCATTTGGAGCGGGAGGTGGCCGATTATCTGTTAGGCGAGGCCAGCGATGGCGGCCCCGCCGCGGCCAGCGCAGGCTCCCAGGATGCCAGGACGTTGTTGTCGGCGCATCTGGAGGCGCTGTCGGGCGAGGCATCGGCGTCGTTCGCCTACGCGGCCCATCAATACGCCGACGCCGGCGTCGAGCGCGTGTTGCTTTCCGGCTACGGGGCCGCGATACCCGATGCCGCGCGACGGCTCAGCAAGCTGTTTGGCGTGGAGTCGCGCACTTTGGCGCCGGCGGATCTGGCGCCGTGCCGGCCCGAGCAAAAAGAGGCTTGCATGTCCCCGGCGCTGCTGTCGGCGATGGGGCTTGCGATGCATGGGACTTGCGAACTGTCACATGCAATGGAAACCAGGGCCACCGAATCATGCAAGGCGTGAACCTTATCCCCGCCTCCCGCCGCGACGCCAAGCGCCGCCGGCTGCACACGCGCTGGTGCGCGGCAGGCTGCGCGGTTTACGCGGCTGCCGCTCTCGCGGGCGCGGTGGCGTGTCAATTGTCCTGGGGCGGCGCGCGCCCGGCACTGGCCGCGCAAATTCATGCCGCCGACGAACAGGTCAGCCGCGCCAAGGCCAGGGCGGCCGTCACGCACGCACATTTGGCGGCGGCGCACACCGCGATGGACGCGGATCGGCAGATCGCCGAGCAGCCCGACTGGAGCCATTTGTTGGGCGTGCTCGCCCGGCAGTCTGGGGACCAAATTGTTTTCAACTCCTGCGCGGTCGGGCCAAATCTTCAAGCCGATGCGTCGCCCGCGGCGGTTCCCCCCGCCGCGAAGACGCCTGGCTCCGGTGCGTCCAGGACGGCGCTTGCGCTGACCGTCAGCGGATTTGGCCGATCCCAGTTGGCCATCTCGCAATTCGTTTTGCGGCTGGAAAAAACCGGGCTGTTTGCACGCGTTGCCGTCCAGACGCACCGCGAAACGTATCTGGGCGGCGAAGCCGTCTCTTTCCAACTCATTTGCTCGCTGGATGAACCGGCAGGGAAGGGGACGCCATGAAGCGCACCGCCACGACATGCTGGCAAATCCATGGAGCGGGCATCGCCGCCTGCGCCGCGCTGAGCGCACTGTTTTGGTTTGTGCTGGTTGCACCGGCCCTGGGCAAACATCACCATCAGTCGGCGATGGTTGAGCAACTGGCCGCGCGCCAGCTTGAGGCCCAGCGGTCGCGAGCCGACCTGGAGGCCAGCCAGCACGAATTAAGCTCGATGAATGAAGCCGTGTCGCAAGGACGCCTGACTCTACAGCCGGCATCAACGGTAAACGCACGGATCGCAAAGCTGGCGGATCTGGCCGGCGCGTGCGGCGTGACGCTCGATGAAGTGCGCCCCGCCCCCCCCGCCGACGCCGCCCATTTCCAGACCGTGGCCATTCGCGTCGCCGGCACCGGCTCGTTTCCGGCGTGTGCCGCGTTCCTGCATCAACTGCACGCCGCCTTCCCCGACATTGGCGTTCAATCCTTCAACGCCGACAATCCCACCCCCGGCCCGGCCAGCCCGAAATTGGCGCTGAAACTGGAATTGGTTTGGTACGCGAAAAAGGGATAGCCGCTCGCGCGGAATCAAACCCACGGCGCGTTTGCGTCGCCCGTACTTTGCGTAGGGTTCGCTTCAGCGAACGCGGCTGGCGGCTTGCGGGAACAGCGTTCGCTGAAGCGAACCCTACGAGGCTACGAAAACACTGCGGGGCGCCTCGCAGGGAACGCGGTTGCAACCGCGCTCTATACACGCGGCATCGCGTTCGCTGACGCCTCTCGGCCGGCTATTTGTTCAAATCCTGCGCGCTTGCGGGCGCGCCGGCTCCCACGGGGGTTTGACCGCGGACCGGCACGATATTCCTCCCGGTCCCCGCTCCGGGCTTCGCGCCCGGCTCTTCGTTTTTCTTTGATGGCAGCGCCCAATGGGCCTTGAGCAGTCGAATGGCCCAATCGGCGCGGCCGGCGCGCTTGCTGGCTTCGTTGAGATCCTTCTCGGCGGCAGCGGCGTCGCCGCTGTTGTAATCCAGGTACGCCAGCAGGAACCACGGCCGCTCGGCTTTGGGATCGGTCTTGGCCAGCGCGAGCAGATCCTTGCGGAGGAACTGCATGCGCTGGGCGGAGATGACGCCCGGAAGATCGAACTGGGCCATGAGCATTTCGGGATCGCGCCGCCAGACAGATCGCAAATCCTGCTCGGCGTGCGCGTAATAACCGGCGGCGAGCTCGGCATGCGCTCTTCCCAGCGGGGCCAGCGGATTGTTGGGGACGACGCGCTGCGCCTGGTTGAAGCGGTCGATCGCCGCCGAGTACTTCCCTTGGCGCATCATCTCTTCAGCGCCGGACAGAAGATCGTGCAGTCCACGGGCCTTGATGCCGGTGGCAAGACTGCTGACTTTTTGTGGCCCTTCGGGAATGCCCGGCTCCCCGACGCCGGGCGTGAGGGCCGCAAAACCATTGGCCTTGCGATTGGGCTGTGGCGCGCGAGAGGGCGTTGGCGCGGTGCCGGTGTCGGCTTGATACCGTTTCAGGCGATTCTCCAACGAATCGATCAAAGTGCTCTGCCGGTCGGCTGCAAGCAATCCATCGGGCGCGGCCGCACGCGGCAACGCGCCCGATGCGTCGATCCGCGAATTCCCCACCTGCGACTGAATGCGGTTGTTCAGCCGCGCGTCCGCGGGCGCCTCCACCGGCGAGGGCAACGGGTGATTGAGACGCGGATTGGTTCCGGTCGGCAATTGAGCGTCGGGGCCGCCGTCAAGATCGGTTGGCTGATTTTTGTTGTCGCCCGTCTTTTGCGGCGAATTGGGATTAAGCCGATTCCCCGGCGCGATGATGCCTTGGGCGGCATCGAGCATTTCCTGGCGCATGCGCAGAACGGATTGGTCACCGCCCAGGCCATCGGGCAGTTCGATGCCCGGGGACAGGGAGTTCAACTGGCCGGCCTGGACCTGGCGAATGCCAAACAACGGGGACGCCGACACCCCCGCCTGGTTATAGCCGGCCACGCCGGGATAGCCGTAGGGATTGACGTTTGCGTTGAGCAGCAGTTCGTCGCGCGAATCGGTGCGGCTCTGAAGGCCGCCGAGCTGCCCGTTATTCAGCGAAGCGGCAAAGCTGGATGGAGATTGCATGGCGCCGCCCACATAGCCGCCGTTGAAGCCTTCAGGCAGCGCGCCCGCCGGAGGCGGCGCGAATCGGCTGGTGCCGTAATAAGGTTGGGGGGTGTTCAGATCGGCCGGGGCGGCGCCGATGGGCGAACCAGACGAATTTTTCACGAAGTTATCAATCCCCGCTCCTGGCACCAGGTGCCGAAACGCGCCCGGATCGCCGGACCGCACCGGTCCGCTGAATCCCCTGCCGCCGGTCACGTTACCGTAGACAATATCGTTGCTGGTGACTCCCGTGGGGATGTTCCCGCGCGTATTGATCCCGCCGCTGCCCACGCGGTTGTTGGCGTCATTGGCGTGCCCGTCCTGATTGGCCGGGTATTGCGCCGACGCGGGCCGGGAAAACGCCAGCGTTGAGATTGCCGCCGTCGCTGCCATGAGAAGGATTCGGTTTGTTCGTTCGAGGTTCATATAAGGTCTCCAGTCAATTCGGCCCACGGATATTGTAGCAGCTTGCGCCCGAGGTGTTACGGATAATCCGGGGGAATCGGCAAGAATCCACGGGCGTTCGCGCGGGCCGCCGAGGCGAGAGCGCGCCGTGCAATTCCCACAGCGCCATCTTCGGATCGTCAGTCCCGCGAAAGGAACTGCAATTATTCGTGTTCGCGGATAAGCTTGCTCATGCCCCCTCGCGGGAGATGGTTTTGTAGCGTTCGCGTTCCCCGATGCCGCGCAGGGGGTAGTCCTTGCGGAGGGGGTAGCTGCCAAAGCCGTTCCAGGTGAGGATTCGGCGGAGGTCGGGGTGGGCCAGGAAGATGATGCCGAACATGTCATAGACTTCGCGTTCCATCCATTCGGCGCCGGGCCATACGCCGGTGACGCTGGCGACTTTCAGGCCCGGGTCGCCTTTTTCGACAACGTCTTCATCGCGCCAATCATGGCCCGGCGCGGTGTCTTCGGTGGGGTCGAGGAAAACCTTGAGCCACAGGCGGTTGTTGTTGGGGATGGAGGTCAGGCAATAATTGACCGCAAAGCGGTGCTGGGCGCCAGGATAGTTCAGATAATCGACGCCATTGCATTCGGCGAGCATATCGTAGCGCAATCCCGGATCGTCGCGCAGCCAGGTGGCCGTTTCAACCAGATTTTCGCGCGGCACCACAACCGTGACCATGTCCCGAAACTCGGCGACGTGAAACTGCACATGCGGGAATCGCGCCTTGAGCGGCGACAGCGCGGGATGCTCAATCGAACGGTGCATGTATTCCTTTCTGACTTTGAACGGCAACGGCAGCGGGATTGTTGAGGAGGACGCGAGCGGCGTCAAGACGCAGCATCCGATATTGATCCAGAAGTGGAAGGCCCGCCGGCGCCAGTGCGATGGGCTCTTCGGCTGAATCCAGGGGCGGGAGGGTGGCGTCGCGCGGTTCGCTCAAGGCGCCGGCGCGCTGCACGCGACGTTTGGCGCTCAGCACGCCGATGGTGTATTCCGCGGTGAACACATAGCGATAGCGGTTGTGAACCAGGCCGTAGATCAGATCCTGCACGCGAATATTGGCCGCCCCGGGCACGGGAAAATCGCGGATGACGCGCTGGGTGAGGCGGAACTGGTCGAGCGGGCTGTAGTTCATCCGCCATTCCCGCGCCAGCCGTCTCAATCGGCCCCGATGCAGCCGCTGCAACGCCCGTTCGGCGACGGCGGCCGATGCCGTCAGCAACAGCGAGAGACTCAACAGGCTGCCGGGCGACATGGCAATCGGGATTCACGGTGCGAATGGGTCGAATGCAACCCGCGTTTTTTTGCGTTGAACATTTTTCGCAAGGTCGGAGGAGAAGGACGGCCTCACTTCCAACGGACGCGCGCTTTGAATTTTCTGTTTTTTTTGCTTTGAATTTGTTTCGGATTTCGTGCTTCGGATTTCGGATTTTCACCTTTCGCCCGGCTACCGGCGCAGCCTACGCTGACCCCTCTTCTCGCCCTCGGCTTACGGCCTGGCCCTTGGCTTCACCGGCGCTGCCTTGGCGGGCGGCGGCTTGGAGAGGTCGATGCCGTATTCGGGGGAGACGGGATTCAGATTTTGGATCCAACCGAGGACCGCCTCGTACTTCACATCCGTCTTGAGTTTCGACATCGCCTTGAATCCTTTGACCTTGGGATGCGGGGTTTCGGCGACGTCCAACGGCAGCATGAATTGCAGCAGCAGCGATTGATCGGGGAACTGCCGATCCACCATGAATCGCTGCGTCTTGTTCACGTTCATGGTGTATTTCTGAAGCATCAGGAAATTGGTGTACGTCGCCAGATCATTGCTGGCGGGCGCATAAAGCCGGAAGTTGCCGGCCTTGGGTCCGACATGGCAACTGGCCGCGGCGCAGCCGATCAACAGCGCGTTCTCGATCAGAGGCTTTTTGAATTCCAGAATGTCCGGCGGCTCGGTGCGGATATGCACGCCGTCGCGCAATTCGGGCTTGCCCTCGCTGAGGATCTCCGCGGCCTGCTCCGACGCGGACAGGCGGAAGAATTCGGCGGGCGTAATCTCTGGATGCTCCGCGAGAAACTTTTTGCGGGTGGCCGGTTCGATCTGCACGATGACCGGGGTTGGATCATCCTTGCGCCATTCGATCTGGCGAATGCGGTTGACCTCCGCCGCCGTCACTTCGCGCTTGACGGCAAACTTCTCGGGAGCGCCCGTCGCGTCGCCGGTGGCGGACGTGGTGGGCCGTGTTGTCGCCGGGCGGGTGGCGGGCCCAGTCGCCGGCGGCGACAGGGCGTTCAACTGCGCCAACATGTCCTTCACCTGCGCGTTGGCCGGCTGGAGCGCCAGTGCCTGGTCGAGCGCTTCGCGTGCCGCGTCGTAGGCATGGTTGTCCATGGCCGACTGCGCCAATTTCATGCGCGTGTCCACATCGTTGCGATCGAGCCGCGCAAGGGCGGCGTGCACTTCCTTTGCGATCTCGTCGGGATATGCGATCGCCTTGACGTTGGCGCGGTTAATGTCGATCGGACCGGGCGCGCCCGCCACCTTGGCGATTTCGACCATCTCGCCTTTTTCGGTGATGTCGCCCTGATAGGAGTGGCCATCCTTGGTGGTGACGGTTCCCTGGCGGGCGAAAAGCAGACTGGAGGCCAGAGCCACAACCGCCAATCCGCCGACGAGCCTTCGCAGCATGAGTATCTCCTTGGCGCCAGACTACTGCCGGTGCCGGTGTATCGTAAGACGTGGCGTGGAAAGTGGCAAGGAATGGTATTCTAAACGCCATGCGTTGCGGGCCGGACGTTGTGTTTCTTGACCCCGGCGAACTGCGCGACGCGGATCTGATCCTGCGCCTATCGCGCCGCGCGCCGGCGGACGCTTCCAAGAGGCTGGCGGCTTCTTATTGGTTCGAGTTGATCGTGGAGGGCGTTGCCGTGGGCACATTGAATCTTCGGCTGGACGATTCACCGGAGGTCGAAATGTTTGACGGCCATCTGGGATATACCGTCTACCCCAAATTCCGCGGCCGGCGATACGCCCTGCGCGCGTGCCGGCTGGTTTTGCCGTTGGCGCGGGCGCATGGCCTGATGACATTGTGGATCACCTGCCATCCCGAAAACCACGCCTCCCGGCGAACCTGCGAGGGGCTGGGAGCGGTTTTCGTGGAGATCGTGCATCGACCGCGAGGGGGGGACATGTGCGTGGAGGGAGAGGACGTGAAGTGTCGGTATCGGTTGGAGGTGTGATTCGGGCCTTGCCTGGGCCTCAAGGCAACCCGATCCGAATTCCGAATTCCCGAATTCCGAATGCCCGAATGCCGAAACTCGTCTCTGCTTCGGATTTCGGATTTCGGATTTCGGGTTTCGGGTTTATGACGGCCCGTCTCGGATTTGCGACGGCCCATCAAACCAACGGTCTCACTCTTCCATCCCCATGCCCCGAGCTTTTTCCCCAGATACCGGGCAGCGGTTTTTGGCAATCGGGGCACAGGCCGCCTTCCTGCACGCGGTTCTCCGTCACCAGAAACCCATGCCGGCGGATCAGGGTGCTGTTGCAATGATGGCAGCGGGTGTTCTCCCATTCTCCTACCTGGCCGGGCAGATTGCCGGGATAGAGATATTTCAAGCCGGCTTGTTTGCCGAATTCCACGATCTTCATGAGATCGTCGATGGTGGTGCTGCGATAGCCGTCGGTCATTTTGTAATCGGGATGAAACGCGGTCATGTGCCAGGGCATAAGCGGATCGACACCGGCCAGGAACTCGGCCATGCGCTTAAGATCATCGGCGTCATCGCTGAATCCGGGGACGACGAGTGTGACGATCTCGACCCAGAAGCCGCGTTGTTTTAACATGCGGATGGTGTCGGTGACGTTTTCCATCACGCCGCCGAGTTGGCGGTAATTACGGGCACTGAACGTCTTCAGATCCACCTTGTAGGCATCGACATGGGGCCGAATAAAATCGAGCACCTGAGGCGTGGCATTGCCATTGGAAATATACGCGCACCGCAGCCCCCGCTCCCTGGCCTCCCTGAATACATCCACCGCCCATTCGCTGGTGATGAGCGGCTCATTATAACTGGACGCGACCACCGGCGCGCCATTTTTGATCGCCAGATCGACCAGTTGGCGGGGCGTCGTAAGCCGGGGCGGCGCGGCGGCATCGGGGTCGCGGAGCATTTGGCTGGTCACCCAGTTTTGGCAATAGCCGCAGTGAAAGTCGCATCCCAGCATGCCGAAGGTGAGGGCGTCGCTGCCGGGCAGGACGTGGAAGAAGGGCTTTTTTTCGATGGGATCGCAGGCCAGCGCGCCGACGTAGCCGTGTGGAACCAGGAGGGTTCCGTTGTCGTTGAATCGCACCCGGCAGACCCCATCGCGGCCCGGCTGCACCACACACCGGTGCCCGCAGGCAAAACATTGCACCGCCCCATCGACTCTCGCTTCCACCAGCGCCGGGTTCGCCGGGACGCTGTGACGGTGGAGCATGTCCTTGAGGGACTTGAGGCGTTGCTTGTCGGCCAATATCTGTAACGACGCCACGCGATGCTCCCATTATTCCATTTGCATTTCCGCCCGCACGGCGTTTTCCAGTGTGCCAACGCCTTCGATCTCAACGGCGATGCTGTCGCCAGCCTTAAGCCAGACCGGCGGGTTGCGGGCAAAGCCCACGCCCTGGGGCGTGCCGGTGAGAATCACGGCGCCTTCACGCAGGGTCATGGTGCTGCTGAGGCTTTCGATGATGGCCGGCACATCGAAGATCATGTCGCCGGTTGTGTTGTCCTGCATCAGTTGGCCATTGAGAGTCGTACGAATGCGCAGGGCGTTGGGGTTGGGGATTTCATCGCGCGTGATAATGCAGGGGCCCAGCGGGCAGAAACTGTCGAAGCTCTTGCCGCGGGCGAATTGGCCGCCGCCCAGGGCCTTGTCGCGCTGCCAATCGCGGGCGGTGACATCGTTGGCGCAGGTATAGCCAAAGACGTACTCCATCGCGTCCGCCCGGCTCACGTTCTTGGCATTCTTGCCGATCACAATCGCCAGTTCCCCCTCGAAATCGATCTGGCTGCTGCGAAGTGGGATAAAAATCGGGTCGCCGGGGTTATTCAGCGCGTTGCCCGATTTGATGAAGAGCATCGGATGTTGCGGGATCGCCGAGCCACTTTCCTTCGCATGCTGGCGGTAATTGAGCCCAATGCACAGGATGTCGGCCGGCACGAATGGCGAAAGCAGCTTCTCGATCCGCAGCTTGCGGTCGGTCACCTTGTGCGGCCCGAAAAGCTGGCCGCCAATGTGCATGGCGTATTCGGCATCGACCTGCCGCCCCAGATGCACCTCTCCGGCCGATATAAACCGCACGATTCGCATGATGCTCCTTTTGCCGATGCAAGCGTGAAGATACGCACCACGGGCGGCCCATGTTGGGCCGCCCGTGTGGTTCGTAATCGGTTGGTTCCGCGGCAAGCGATGCAACTGGCGCTTTAGAACCTGAAGCCGATTCCCAGGCCATAGATGAACTGGCCGTTGGAGAAGGCCGAGCCGGCGTTGCTGTGCTGGTCGAAGAAGAACTGATACTCGACCGAGCCGTAGACGAACGTGCTGGCATTCACGTAATACTTGAGGCCCGCTTCGGGAGCGGCTTCCCAAGTATCATGCACGCCATCGCCGTAAACGTACCCGAGATTGGCGCCGACGAAGGGCTGCCACTGGCCCTGGTCGCCCAGGATGAAGTGATAATCGACCGCGATGCGGGTCGATGCATCCCAGGACGTGGCGGCAACGTCGCTGTAAGCGAACGACTGCCGGAGACTGATTTCCAGGTTGTCGTTGAAATAATAGCCCAGGCTACCATCCACCGCCGCGCTGAAACCGTCGAAGTTGGGCCCGTTGGCCCCGGTTCCGCCAAGCTCAAGCTCAAACGGCCCACGGGCGGTATTCTGGCCAAAGGCCATCGCCGGCAACATGCAAAGGGCCGCGAACACAATTCCTTTCCGCAACATATCGATGCCTCCTTCTTTGGAGTACAGGACTCAGCCGTGGATCACCCTGATTGGTCTACCCACGGCCACAGGTCCGCGAAACATGGGGCCAGAACATCTGACCCGCGTTCCTCGTTGTTCGGCATGCCACTGCCAAACTCTTCAATCAATCGTAATGAATCAGCCCACGGAATCAAAGAGGAAAACTGGGCAAGATGCCCGGGCCGGGGCCGTCGTCCAATAACTCTTTTATTAGCAATAGCTTAAGTTTCTCTAAAGAAGTGGCTTGCCTTGGCGTGAACGCTTGGTTTTCACGGTCGAATTCGCCCTTGCCACACCCCTTGTGCATGGGAACCGACTGATTATTACACCCCCGCGCCGACCGCCTCCCCGACATGAACGATGGCGTTCTGGAAAATCTTAAGCCCCTGACCTTGTTTGGGCAGCGGCGAAATCCGCGTCCAGGCGGGATGCTGGGTGGGATCGACATGCCGTTCGGGGTGCGGCATGAGTCCGAACACCAACCCGGACACATCGCAAACGCCGGCGATGTCATCCGTGCTTCCGTTGGGATTGTGCGGAAACTGCCCCAGGGCCGGCGAACCATCCGGGCGCGTATAAACCAGCGCGACCTGGCCGTTATCCCACAGCGCTTGGCGATACGTCTGGTCCGGCGGAACAAATTTCCCTTCGCCGTGGGCGATCGGCAATTCGAGGGGTTCCAACCCGCGCGTCCAGATGCAGGTTTCGCCACGCGGCGCCAGATGCACCCAACGATCCACGAATCGCCCGCAATCATTGTGCGCCAGCGTGCAGGCTTGCCCCCGGCGGCCTGCCAGCGGGCCCGGGAGCAAATCCGTTTTCACGAGCACCTGAAATCCGTTGCATATCCCGATGACCGGCTTGGCCGACTCGATGAACCGCCGCAATGAATCGCCCAGGTGATTGGAAATCTGATTGGCCAGGATTCTTCCCGCTGCGATATCGTCGCCATAGCTGAAACCACCTGGAAACGCCAAAATCTGATACGCATCCAAAAGCCCCGGCTCACGCAGCAATTGATTGATGTGCACCCGCTCGCAAGTGGCTCCCGCCAATTCGAAGGCGTAAGCCGTCTCTTCGTCACAATTCGTACCTGCCGACCGGAGAACCAGCGTGCGGGGCTTCATGTTCGTCAGTCTAGTCTCGCCGACTGCCGATCGGAAGATCATGGCGTGGGATTCATTGAAAAGCAGGCGCATCGCCGCACCCTGCCGGCTGACAAAAATGCCGCCGTTGTCGTCCGGGTTCCGTGGCGTGGGCCGATCTATTCTTGTTCCATGAGTACGGATGCCTCCGCTTCCGCATAGAAGCGGCGTCCTCGCCGTGCGGTCGTCACCATGATCGTCGTGCATGACACTGGAGTTCGCTTCCACGTAGACGCGGCGTCCTCGCCGCGTGTCTTCTCCTTGGGCGCGGCGCCGCCAGAAGCGACGCGGACGTCGCTTCTACCTATGGTGCCTTCGGGGCCTGCACACGGACTGAATCCCAAAGTTCCCGCTCTTGCTCGCTGTGTGGGCGAAAGACCCTTTTATCGCGCAGTTATGAGGCGGCGGGAAGTGCGTGGATTGAGAAACCAACGCCAGGCAATCGCCTGAAAACCGTGTTTTCGAGCATTAGCAGTCGTATATCTCCTAAATTCTAAGCGTGCGTATCGTTCGGCACACGGCTCGCTTTATGGGTTCAACGTAGCCGTCACGTTGACGGCAAACCGGGTGATGCGAGTCACTTGGAATTATGGAGCGCGGTTGGTTCCCACGGGCAGTGTCCTCCGCAGGCGGTCTGCGGAGGACACGCTCGCCCGGGGCTTGATTACGGTGTTCAGCCATTCAGTTGCAGCGAAGCAGATCGCGAGTCGAAAAATTTTCGACTACTGGGTAACTCGGCACGGGCGGGACGCCCGTGATACGTTAAGCGGCTCATTCCCACTAACCCTCGGGTGTTCCAAGCCGATCGAAGTTTAAGATTACAAGCATGTGTCAAATACAATTCCTCCTCCGCCAAGGCTGCCCGGACTCAATCCTCCCCGTGCAGCCTTTTTTTGCGCGCCCCACTCCCCGGGCCCTTAAACGTCCTTGCCGCATTCAGGACATCGCAACGGCGTGGCGCGCAGGTCGTAGCCGCATTCGGGGCACCTGGCCGGCGCGGCGATATGCAATGCCTTTCGGATCGCCTGGCGCAGCGCGGCAGGCGTGGCATGATGCTGCTCCAACAGCCGCGCGGCGGCGCCGCCTTCGCGCGATACGCCCAACAGCAGGTGCCGGGCATCAATCTCGCGCTCGCCCAGCGAGTGCGCCTCTTTTGCCGCCGCTTCGAGGATGAGGGTGGTGCGTTTGGAAAAGCGCGGCTTGCTCCTGGGCGCCCGCCCGCCCGCGCCGGCCAATTTTCTGGCCTCACTCTTCAGGGCCGCGATGTCGATATTTAATTCGTTCAACACAAATGGAATGGCCGCCCGGTCCGCAAGCAGCGCATCGAGCCAATGCTCGGGCTCGACGGTCCTGGCGCCGGCCCTGGCGGCCCGCTTTCCCGCCAGCCGGGCGGCACGGATGGCGCGAAGGGTGTAGGTTTGCCAAGGCATCGGTGACATCCTCATTGAGGTTCAACGCCAGTTGTGCGACAACCCTCATTCATGCCGCAGTTCATCGGCGACAATATTATGGCGCGCGACGAGCAGGGGCGGCCGCGCGCCCGCATCGCCACCGTCTTCCCGCGCGGCGATACCATCGTCACGCTCCCAGGCATTCACGCCACCCAGCGGCTGGCGTATGCACAGGACCTCAACGATCGGCGCGTTGCCCAGGGTCTGGCGCCGCTGGGGGATGATGAACTCGAGGCACAATGCCTGACCGGCGTCGATCTGGTGCTGGAGGGGGACAATATTCTCATCCGCCCCGACCCGGCGGACATGCAGGCGGCGTTTGAAGCCGACGAATTGCTCCAGCAGATCGTCCCCAAGGAGAAAATAAAATTCCTGCATGTGCTCGATCCCCAGGTGCGCGAGGCGATCAAGCGGCGCGGCGAGTGCTGGCGGATCAGCGCGCTGCCCCGCTCGCCCGACGAGATGTCGAAGATGATCGCCGACTCAAAGATCGCCATCGGCGGACGCGACCTCTATTTCTACAACAACACCACCGGCACGCGATTCCTCACCTTCGCCGCGTTTAGTTCGCTGGCATCGCTTGATGAACATGAGCTGCGGCGGCATCTGGCGGAGATCGGCGATCACAGCAACAGCGCCAACCGCATGGGCCGCCGCGAGGTGGCGTTCTACATGGCCGAGGGGACCGACCTGCCGGCGGAATTTGCCAGGCATGATTTTCTTGCCATCGATTCGGGCGCGCTAAGGGGTGCATACGAAGATTTGCGCCGGCGTTTCCACGATGCGGCGCCGCCGGAATTTCGGCGCGACGAATTGAACAACCCGAACTGGCGAGGCCGAATGTATGCCACCCTGATCGGGCAGACCGACGAAGCCGTTTCTGAAGAGGCGATGCTGGGGCTTGCCGCCGAGTTTTTCATGCAGGTGGAATGGCTGCCGGGCGGACGGATCGAGGACGGCGAACTCATATTCGATCCGATCCTCGAAGACGAGGCCAAGCCCTGCCGGCCCGACGGACATCCGCTCTGCGATGAAAAAGCGCGCGGGTTCATCTTCAATTTTATCCGCGATTATGGTGACTTGGAGCATGTGAACATCGGACGCGTGGCCGGCTCACTTTCGAGCCGAGGCGAATGGCCCGGACGGCGCGGCGTCTATTTGGCCGATGTGCGCGAGCGCGGAAATCCCCGGCCCATCCTGCGCGTCATTCGCATGCAAAAATGGGGCGTCAGCGAGAATCTGGACAAGGGCGAAGACCTACTCCAGGCCATGCTCGAAAGCGAGGAATACACCGAGTATATTCTGGACCGCCGGATCGGATGCCGGCAACTGGGCATGAATCTTCCCGCCCGCGTGGCCGCCCGCAAGCTTGGCGAGCGCTACGCCGGCAAGAATCCCCGCTATCTCGGCAGGTTGATCTGGTCGGCATATTTCGAGCGCGATTACGTGGCGGGCCTGGCCACCGACAAGGTCGCCGCAGCGCGGTTCGCCGACGACGCCTTTGCCCTGAATTTCGCCCGCCTGCTGGGCCGGGCGGCAGCGCCAAACCTGATCGTCGGCCGCTGCGACCTGCATGGCAACGCGATTTTCGACGATGGCGACGAACTGGTGATCGTAGACGCCTGTGGAATGCCCATCGACATCGTGGTCGCCGATCCCACCGGCACCTTCACCGATTACCTGCACGACCTGCGCGACCTGGCCCCCGGCTACGCCGGCGCCATCAACCGCCGGCTCCCATTCCTCAACGACCCCAGGGCTTTTGCCAGGACGTTCCTCGCCGCCTTCGTCGATCGCTTCAACCAGGTCCGCCAGGAATACATAAAACGCCAACGCGCCTTTGATACCCTTTTCAAGCACCTTCCCCGCGACGAAGCCGGCAGCTTCCGCTACCGCTGGGAATCGGTCCTTAGACGCCTGCAAACCGCCGATGCCGCGGAATTGGCGGAGGGAATTGGACGAGGAATCAAGGGGTGACGACCCACCGTACGCTCCGCTCGCATCCAAACCCGAAACCCGAAACGCAAAACCCGAAATCCGAAATCCGAAAAAAGAGTAGGTGGACGACCACGAATGGCACGAATGGTTTGTTTTCATTCGTGTACATTCGTGGCAGCCTCTTATTTTCGACTGCGGGCCTCACGCCATGATGTCTTTGACCACTGTGCCGTAGACGTCGGTGAGGCGGAAATCGCGGCCGGCATACCTGTAGGTGAACTTGGTGTGATCGAAGCCCAGCAGCGCCAGGATGGTGGCGTGAAGGTCATGGACATGCACGGGGTTTTCGGCGGCGGCGAAGCCGAAGTCGTCGGTGGCGCCGTGGACGTGGCCGCCCTTGACGCCCCCGCCAGCCAACCACATGGTGAAGCCGTGGTTGTTGTGATCGCGGCCATTGAGGTGGCCGGCATTGGAACCCGGTGTCGGCAATTCAACGGTTGGCGTGCGGCCGAATTCGCCGCCCCAGATCACCAGCGTGTCCTCGAGCATGCCGCGCTGTTTGAGGTCGATAAGCAGGCCGGCAATCGCTTGATCACATTCTTTTGCAAGCCGGCCATGATTGGCGGCCAAATCATCATGGCTGTCCCACGGCTGGCCGGCGCCATGCCACACCTGCACGAAGCGCACCCCGCGCTCCAGCAGCCGCCGGGCGATCATGAGTTGGCGGGCCTGGGTGCCGGGGCCATAAAGTTCTTGAATGTGCTTCGGTTCCTTGGTGGTATCGAAGGCATCGGAGGCATCGGACTGCATACGGTACGCCATCTCATACGACTGGATGCGCGCTTCGAGCGCCGCCTCGTTTTGGCGCTGCTGCATATGGCGCTGGTTGAGTTGCAGCAGCAGATCAAGCTGCCGGCGCTGTTCGCGCGGGGGCGAGGAGGGGTTTTTGATGTACTGGATCAGCTTGTTGATATCGGTATGCTGGGTGTCAATGTAGGTGCCCTGGTAAGTTCCGGGGAGGAAGCCGGCCTGCCAGTTTTGTGATTCCTGGATTGGATAGCCGCCGGGGCACATGACGATGAAGCCGGGCAGATTCTGATCGACGCTGCCCAGGCCGTACGTGACCCAGGAACCCATGGACGGGCGAATCTGCCGGGCGTCGCCGCAGTTCATCAGAAGCAACGACGGCTCATGATTCGGCACGTCCGCCTTCATCGAGCGGATGATGCACATGTCATCGACGCACTGGCCGACGTGGGGAAACAAATCGCTGACTTCGATGCCGCTCTGGCCATATTTCTTGTATTTGAACATGGACGGAAAAGCCGCCCCGGTCTTTCGCTCGGTGGCGAGATTGCCGGTGGGCAGCGGCTTGCCCGCGTACCTTTGCAGCATCGGCTTGGGATCAAACGTATCCACATGCGACGGGCCGCCGTTCATGAATAGGTGAATGACGCGCTTGGCCTTGGCGGGATATTGCGGAAATTTGGGGACCAGCGGATTGAGCGAGCCAAGCTGCGACGCGCGCAGTTCCGAACTGAGCATGCCGCCAAGCATGAGCGCGCCCATGCCCATGCCGCACTTTTGCAGCATTTGTCGGCGGCTCAGCGAGCAATCGGCGGGGTTGGGACGATGATGCATCATGGGCTTGAAAACTCCTATTCAATCTTATGTACCTCTATCGTCAAAAAGCGTGGCGTGCCATCCGTCGCTTGTTCGGCAATAATGCAGGCGTGAAAGAACGCATTCAGAAAGTGCTGGCCAACGCCGGCGTGGCCTCGCGGCGGAATATCGAGCAGATGGTCCTGGATGGCCGCATCGCGGTCAACGGCAAAATCATGCGCGATCTGCCAATCCTGATCGACCCGCAGCGCGACAAAATAACCGTGGACGACGAAAGCATCCGCCTCGCCCACAAGCGGCCGGCCCGCGGCCAACCCCCGACGCCGCGCGCGGGAAGCCCGACGAATCCAGCGAGCCGCCGTGTCCAGCGCACGGGCCAGTCGGGCGAGCCCGCCGCCCCGCTCGCCGGCCGGCTGTATTTCATCCTCAACAAGCCGCGCGGCGTCTATAGCACCAACGTCGCGCAGGGCACTCAGCTTCGCGCAATCGACCTGCTTCCACCAGACTTGCCTGGCCGCGTCTATCCGGTGGGCCGGCTCGATTCGGAAGCCAAGGGTTTGCTCCTGCTCACCAACGACGGCGATCTCACCAACCATCTCACCCACCCCCGCTACGGCGTGCCCAAAACCTACCGCGCCACCGTGGATGGCTCGGTGCCCCCCGCCGCCATCGCGGAACTGGAGCGCGGTGTCTGGCTCGCCGACCCGCATACCGGCAAAGGTTTCAAAACCGGCCGCTGCGAGATCAAGGTGGTAAAACGCCTGCGCGAGCGCAGCGTGCTGGATATTACGATCCGCGAAGGCCGCAACCGCGAAATCCGCCGGATCATGGCAAAGCTCGGACACAAGGTACGCGACGTGGTGCGAATCAAACTTGGGCCGCTGACGCTCGATGGGTTAAAGCCCGGGCAGTTCCGCCAGCTTACCGGCAGGGAGCTCAAGGCGCTGCGGGAGTTTTCGGGAAAGCCGCGTAAACGTCCCTCCGCGGATAGCGCCGAAATTAACCAGCGGCGCGAGCGCGACTAACTGTCAGCCGATGCAGAACGCGGCTTAGTGGGAACAAGCCGACGCCCGTGATACGCTACGCCGCCTCCGAGTTTGGCGGCGGTTGTGCGAGTATCCGCTGAATTATCCGCTTTTCAATGGCTGAGGCCATGCGCGCCTCGGGAGCGCCCCGCGGACGTTGCGGTCGCTTTTT
>Ga0075522_10001247_pt1 | contig 19361 bp, 14 predicted proteins | sample NGEPerA_FD_74796 | JGI IMG/M metagenome (GOLD analysis project Ga0075522, IMG submission 74796) | Arctic peat soil microbial communities from the Barrow Environmental Observatory site, Barrow, Alaska, USA - NGEE PermafrostL2-A | ecosystem: Environmental > Terrestrial > Soil > Wetlands > Peat ... | reverse complement strand
CAGCCCTTCCAGGCCGATCAAGGCCAAAAGGAAGAACGCTGGCACAACAGCTCATAGGGGGTCGGAATTGGACGCGAAAAACACCCCTTAGGGGGTCATTATTGCAAGCGATTTTACACCCATGCGAACAACACGACGTGACTTGAACGCTAAGGAGAGTCGGGAACGCTACACAAGCTGATTGATCTCCTCTGGTCTAAGGCGTGTACCGGGTTAATTCCGGTTATCTTTGGCATTACGCCGATACGTGTAAAAACGACAAATCAAGCCCAGGAAACGCGACCTGCTTCATGAACTGTATTTGATAGTCGGGGTTGGCTTTGTCACCGTAATCATCGCTCACGTTCTTACCCTGCGACCACCCGCCTAACGCTTGCAGGGCATCAGGCGGAGCATCAAAGCGGCGGAGACCGTCGCGGAAATTATGCCGGAAGGAATAAAATGTCTGTCGAGTTTCAAGTTTTATCGCTTCAGGCAAATACTTCTCCCGGAACCGTTTTGTGGCATATTTCGAGTAGCTCCCGTATTCGTCCGGCTGAAGCTCTGGAAAGAGCTGAGCCTTGGGTCCTGCTAGCAGTCGTTTGGAGGAGAATTGCAAAAAACCCATGGCGATAAGCTCGGGATGTACCGGGATACGACGATGGCTACTGACAGTTTTGACCGTTTTCTTATGGCTTAGTCCTTCTTCGTCCTCTTCTTCGCTGGACGCCACATCGATGTACCAGGTGCCCGCATCCGTTGATTTCACATCGGCAGCAGCTAACTGGCAAATTTCATTGGGGCGCATCCCCATAAATAGGGCCATTAGCGGCAGCCAGAACCGCCATCCAGTCTTGTCATGCATGTAGGCTGGCGAGGCCAGTTGCGCGCAGGTGCGGTAGTAGTCGCCCTCAAAGAATTGCTTGAGCTGATGTGGTGAGAACGGAACACGCTTGGCGCTTGCCGCAATCGTATCCTTTTTGAGCGGTTTCAAGTCGGTAGCGGGATTTATCCCGATAAGGCGTTTTTTCGCCGCTAGATCGAGTATGGCGCGCAATGTGGCCAGATATTGATCCTGGGTTGTCGATGAAAGCAGCGGCTTTCCATCGATTTTTGCCTGGATGACTGCCTCTTCTACCGAGAGGCCGCCATAGCTTTTGTTTCGGTTTGCTGGAATGCCCGCCAGAAGGCTTCGGACGCGCATACAGGCGTCATAGTCAACGTTGCGAAGAGCAGATGCCTCCCCGATGATTTCCTTCAGAAGGGCAACGTTAGCCTTCTGCTTATCGACCCATTTTTGGCTTGTGGCGTTCGCTTTTGCCTCCTCATCGGTATTCTGGATGAACTGTTCCGCGATCTGGCCGAAGGTTGCTTCTGCCGGGCGGCGGGGATCGAACGTCTCGTCAAAATATGTATGGCCATAATCATCGCTGATCCGGGCATGCCTCCGCTTTTCAAGTTCCAATAGCGCCCGCCGAACTGCCTCCATGAAGAAGTCATGGGGGAGGGCTTCGATTGTCTGTCCCGTCATTTTGAGAATTTTCGAACTGACAGCATGGATCGCCTCTGCGCCTCGGGGGTCATCAAGGTTCTTCAGAATGCCAAGCCCGATCTCAATGTCGGCTTTGATCTCCGCTTTCTGTTCCATGTTCTCAGGGGGATCGGTAAGGAATTGATTGCGAGACCGCTCATCGGCGGTTTCGACATAGTCCTGGATGAGCCGCATCAGGCCGCCCTCAGACGGCAATTGGCTGCTTTGTCCCGGCTGGCCATGGGCAGATGTTTTCTCGGCGACCTCGAACTTGGCATGCCATTTCAGGTCTTCGATGGCGCGGCGCTTCTTGGCCTCTTTTGGGTCCTTCGTTCCGAGCGAAATCAAGACGACTTTCTTGCCAACTTTCTCGACCTGAGAGAGCGGTACACGGCGGCGGTAATAGAAAACTCCATTCCGCTGAGTGAGGTGGGTTTGAGACACGTAGCGTTCCTTTGTGTAGCAGCGATGTGCAGCACAGGTTCAACGCTAAGACTTTGATCTATAAGAAATCCAGGCTAACCAACGGAAGTGGTAGCGTGGTGGTGCCGCCTGCGTGACTCGAACACGCGACCCCCGCATTACGAATGCGATGCTCTACCGACTGAGCTAAGGCGGCCCAAAAATACGCGAGTGGGCCGGAAACTACGCATCCTCGCTCTGGACTGCAACCATGGTGTTTTGGGTCAGAAAAAGGCCGGAATTGCCAGCCAGCTGTCCTCGGCCGCTCGTCCAAACTCGCGGCGCGAGCCGCTCAAAATGATCCGCCGGATCATTTTGCCCGCTGCGCGGGCGCGGCTCGCGGATGGGCCTTTTCATAGGTTTCCATCAAGGCGCGCATATCGATAGCGGTATAGGTCTGGGTGGTGGACAGCGAAGCGTGACCCAGCAATTCTTGGATACTGCGCAGGTCCCCGCCCCCTTGGAGCAGATGGGTGGCAAAGGAATGGCGCAGCGCATGGGGGGTGGCTTTTTCGGGCAGGCCCAGCCGCCCCCGAAGCCGCTGCATCAGGGCTTGGGCCTCGCGCGCGCTCATGGCATTGCCGCGGCGGGAAAGAAACAGCGGCGCCGACGGCGCACCGGTAAAGGGAATGCGCGCGGCGTAAGCCTGAACCGCATCCTGCAAGACCGGGAGCACCGGCACCGCACGTTCCTTGCGGCCTTTTCCCAGAATGGTGAGCGTCTGGGCCAACGGCACATCGCCGCGTTTCAACGACAAGGCTTCGGAGATACGCAAGCCTGCGCCATATAAAAGCGTGAGCAGCGCCACGTCGCGCGCCGCCATCCATTCCACATCATGCTCTCCCGCTTCTTCCAGCACGCGGGCCGCGTCCTTCTCGCTCAAGGGCCGGGGCAGGCCGCGCTTCACGCGCGGCGTTCGCACCGAACGGGGCGCGGCGTTCTCCAGAATACCTTCGCGGGCGAGGAATTTGTAGAAGCCGCGGATCGCCGCCAGCGCCCGCTGCACACCGCCCGCGCCCAGCCCCTCGCCGCGGCGCCGGGCGATGAAGGCGCGGATGTCGGCAGGGGCCAGCTTTTGCAGCATGCGCTCATTGAAAGCGCCGCCGAAATGCTCGCGCTGGAACCCCAGGAAGCGAGACACATCATCGCCATAGGCGCGCAACGTGTTGGGACTGGCGCGCCGCTCATGGCGCAGCGATGTGAGCCAGAGCTTCTTCAAATCGTCCGGCGAACGTCCCGTCGCCATGCGTTAGGTCTTGATGGTCACATTGGCCTTCTTGGCGTCGGCGATGAAAGCTGCCAGACCCTTGTCGGTCAAAGGATGCGACATCAACTTCTTGAATATCTCGGTCGGCATGGTGGCCACGCCGGCGCCCGCCAATGCCGCCTCGCGCACATGGCTGACGCTGCGGATTGACGCCGCCAATATTTCGGTCTTGAAGCCGTAATTGTCATAGATGGCGCGGATGTCACGGACCAGGCCCATGCCGTCCTCGCCCACATCGTCCACGCGGCCGATAAAGGGCGAGATGAACGTGGCGCCCGACTTGGCCGCCATCATCGCCTGGATCGGCGAGAAACACAGCGTGACATTCACCATCAGCCCGTCATTGGCGAAAGCGCGGCAGGCGCGCATCCCGTCCCAGGTGGAGGGCACTTTGATGGTGATGTTCTTGGCGATTTTGGAAACCGCTTTGCCCTCTTTCATCATGCCATCGAAATCGGTCGAGATCACTTCCGCGCTGACCGAGCCGGAAATGATGCTGCAAATCTCCTTCAGCGAATCGCCATAGTCGCGCCCGGTCTTGGCTGCCAGCGAGGGATTGGTGGTGACGCCGTCCACCAGGCCGGTGGCGGCATATTCGCGGATTTCCGCCACATCGGCGGTGTCGAGAAAGATTTTCATGGGGTGTCTGCGACCTTTTTGTTGACGGGCGGCCTTGGGAGGCGGGAATGGTACCCCATGAGGACGTCATCTTGAACCGGGCTCGTTTGATTGCCGAAACTCCCATTCCAGCGATGGAACGGGCCGGTATCCTTCTGCCTTTGCCGCTGACGGGACCTTACGACTACAAACTGCCCCGTGGAATAAACGCCGCCCGCGGCATGCTGGTTGCGGCGCCCATCGGCAACCGCGAAAGCCTGGGTGTGGTGTGGGGCAGTCCCGAAGGTACCGTGGGCGACAACCGGCTCAAGATCGCCGAGCCGCTGGAAGGGCTTCCGCGCCTCCCCGCCGCCTTGTGCGATTTCATCGATTGGGTGGCGGCTTATACCCTTAATCCGCCGGGCGCGATTTTGGCGATGGCGTTGCGTTCGCGCGGCGCGTTCGAGCCCGAGGCCCGCCGCATCGCTTATGTTAAAGGCGATACAGTTCCCGCCCGGCTGTCCGACCCCAGGCGGCGGGTATTGGCCGTGGCGGAAGACGGCCTGGCGCGCAGCGTTCCCGGCATGGCGGAAGACGCCAATGTTTCCACGGCGGTGGTGCGCGGCCTGATCCAGGCAGGCGCGCTCAAGCCCACCGAGCTTCCCGAATTCGCCGCCTTCCGCGCGCCCTATCCCGATTTCGCCGCGCCCGAGCTCAATCCCGACCAGGCGCGCGCGGCGGACATTTTGCGCGACGCGCTCAAGGCCCAGAAATTCTCGGCCCATTTGCTGGACGGCGTGACTGGGTCCGGCAAGACCGAGGTCTATTTCGAAGCGGTGGCGGAAGCGTTGCGCCAAAACAAACAGATTCTGATCCTGCTGCCGGAGATTGCGCTGACGGTGCAATTCCTGGAACGCTTTGCAGCGCGCTTCGGCATCCGCCCGGCGGAATGGCATAGCGACCTGTCCCAGAAGGAACGGCGGCGGGTTTATCGCGCGATGATGGCGGGTGAGGCGCAAGTGGTGGTGGGCGCGCGCTCGTCCCTGTTCCTGCCCTTCGCTTCGTTGGGCCTGGTGATCGTGGACGAAGAACACGAACAGGCTTTCAAGCAGCAGGATGGCGCCATCTATCACGCCCGCGACATGGCGGTGGTGCGGGCGCGCACCGAGGATTGCCCGGTGATCCTGGCCAGCGCCACGCCGTCGCTGGAAAGCTTCGTCAATGCCACCAGCGGACGCTACAGCCATCTGAAACTGGCCAGCCGGCATGGCGTGGCGGAAATGCCGGAAGTGCGCATCCTGGATCTTCGGCGCGAGAAAGACGAAGACGAGAACGCCAAATGGCTGTCGGCGCCGCTGCGCCGGGCGATGGAACAAACATTGGCCGCGGGCGAACAGGCGCTGCTGTTCCTCAACCGGCGCGGTTATGCGCCACTCACGCTATGCCAGTCATGCGGGCACAAATTCACCTGTCCCCATTGCTCGGCCTGGCTGGTGGAGCATCGCTATCGAAAGCGACTTGCCTGTCATCAATGTGGTTACGAGATCGCCGCTCCCTCCGAATGTCCCGAATGCAAGGCGCAAGAGACACTGATCGCCTGCGGACCCGGCGTGGAGCGGGTGGCGGAAGAATTCACCCATTTCTTTCCCAATGCGCGTTACGCCATCGCCTCGTCCGACACGCTGCATGGGCCGGCGGAAACCCAGGCCGCCATCCGCGCCTTCGCCAAGCGCGAGATCGACGTCCTGATCGGCACCCAGATCATCGCCAAGGGCCATCACTTCCCGCAGCTCACTTTGGTAGGGGTGATCGATGCCGATCTGGGCGGCGCCGATGGCGACATCAGGGCGCGCGAGCGCACCTTCCAATTGCTGCACCAAGTGTCGGGCCGGGCGGGACGCGCGGAAAAGCCGGGGCTGGTCTTGCTGCAAACTCGAAACCCGCAGGACGCGGTGATGCAGGCCTTGGTCAACAGCGACCGCGACGGCTTCTATGAGCAGGAGCGGCTTTATCGCGAGCGTGTGGCGGCGCCGCCCTTCGGACGGCTAGCCGCGATCGTGGTTTCGGGTGCGGACAGTGAACAGGTGCGCGAGATCGCGCGGCAGTTGGGCAAGGCCGCGCCTGCCGCCAAAGACATCAAGGTCTGGGGGCCGACACCGGCATTCTATTCCCTGTTGCGCGGCCAGACCCGCGAGCGGCTTCTGGTGCAGGCGGCCAAGGGCGTGGACATGCAGGCCTATCTGCGGGCGTGGCTGAGCGGCGTGAAAATCCCCGCCGCGGTGCGTGCGGCGGTGGACGTCGACCCAATCAGCTTTTTCTAGGTTCGCTGCATTCCGTTAAGAAGCGCGGCGATCTTTGCCATAAAAAAGAGGTCGCGGTAATCGCCGTCATAAAGTGCCGGATTTCTCACGACAGCCGGGCCTGACTCGATCCAATCCTCATCGTTCCAACGACGGTAATAGGAAAGTTCGACACCGGACTTATGTCTAACCCGGCGGCGCTCTACATCAACCTTGAAGTCATCGATGGATATTTGCGCCATAGCGCACCTCCGATTCTGGCGGCGAGTATAGCACAAAATAAAACTTACCAAGGCGCGAGGGATTTTGCGGCGTGAGCAGGAGCGTCGCGCGGAGCGTGCGAACAGCACGTGAGCACGCGCGACGAACTCACGACACAAAAGACCCGCGCCCCGGAAGTTAAAGCGACCTAACGTCCGTGAGATGTCCTGTCACCGCCGCGGCGACCGCCATCGCGGGCGAGACCAAATGCGTGCGCCCGCCGCGGCCCTGACGGCCTTCGAAATTGCGGTTGGAAGTCGAGGCGCAACGCTCGCCGGGCTGAAGCTTGTCGGCATTCATCGCCAGGCACATGGAGCAGCCCGGTTCGCGCCATTCGAAACCCGCATCAAGAAACACTTGATCCAGACCTTCCTGTTCCGCCTGTTCCTTCACCAGGCCCGAGCCCGGCACGACGATGGCGTTGACGCCCTGGGCGACATGGCGACCGCGCGCGACTGCGGCGGCGGCGCGCAGATCCTCGATCCGGCCATTGGTGCAGGAGCCAATGAAGACATGATCCACCTTGATGTCGGTGAGCTTCATGTTGGCTTGGAGGCCCATATAGTCGAGCGCACGTTGCGCTGCCTCGCGCTTGTGTGTCTCGGCGATCCTGGCGGGATCGGGCACACTGGCGGTGATCGGCAGCGCCTGTTCGGGCGAAGTGCCCCACGTCACCATCGGCACGATATCGCGCGCGTCGAGCGTCACTTCGGCGTCGAATTTGGCATCCGCATCCGACTGCAGCCGCTTCCAATTCATCGCCGCGATTTCGAACGCTGCGCCCTTGGGCGCACGGGGGCGGCCCTTGATGTAATTGATGGTGGTGTCGTCCACCGCGATCATGCCGGCGCGCGCGCCGCCTTCGATGGTGAGATTGCAGAGTGTCATGCGCCCTTCCATGGAAAGGGCCGTGACCGCTTCGCCGGCATATTCGATCACATAGCCGGTGCCGCCCGCGGTGCCGATCTTGGCGATGACGGCAAGCGCGATGTCCTTGGCGGTGACGCCTTCGGGCATTTTGCCGTTCACGGTGACGCGCATATTCTTGGAAGGCTGGGCGCGCAAGGTCTGTGTCGCCAGCACATGCTCCACTTCCGAGGTGCCGATGCCGAACGCCAGCGCGCCGAACGCGCCATGCGTGGAGGTGTGACTATCGCCGCAGACGATGGTGGTGCCGGGCAAAGTCCAGCCCTGCTCCGGGCCGATGATGTGGACGATGCCCTGGCGGATATCGTCCATGGCGAAATATTCGATGCCGAACTCGCGGGCATTCTTCGCCAAAGTCTCGATCTGCTCGCGGGATTCCGGATCGGCGATGCCGCTGGCGCGGTCCTTGGTGGGGACATTGTGATCCGCCACCGCCAAGGTCAGTTCGGGACGGCGCACTTTGCGGCCGGCGGTGCGCAAACCTTCGAAGGCCTGGGGGCTGGTCACTTCATGGATGAGATGGCGATCGATGTAGAGAATGGGCGACTCGCCCGGCTTCTCTTCCACCAGATGCGCAGCCCAAATCTTGTCGTACAGCGTCTTGCTCATGGTCTTAACCGATCGTGAAACTTTATTGCGCGGAAAGTCCGCTGCAAGCGCGCTTACATATAAGCGAAGGCGATCCCGTTCAACGTCGGCGCTTCAAAGGCTCAAATTGCCGCTGAAATAGGCCACCGCGATGATGATCAGGATGGCAATGAACTGCACCAGGACGCGGATGCGCATCAGCTTGTTGGACCAGGTGCGCGCCGCAGTGCCGCCCAGCCAGAGGGTGTAAAGCCCCATGCAGAGCACCACCACCACCGACAAGACCGCGATCGCGACGATGATTTTTCCTGCCATCGGCGATTTATCGGCCCGCAACCGTCCCTAGGCAATGGCGTCAATCGCCGCGTCAGTCAGGGTTCCTGGGACGATGGTCACGGGAATGGCATGGGAACCAGTGGCGAACATCGAGACCAGGGGGCCGGGACCGGCTTTGCCGGTGCCCGCCGCCAGGATCAGGATCGAAAGGTCTTTGTCTTCCTTCAGCACCGCGCTCACGCAATCGGCCTTGCGGCCTTGCAGGATCACCAATTCCGGGATCACGCCGGCCAGTTCGTTGACGGTCTTGGCGGCGGCATGGACCAGCGCTTCCGCTTCGGCATGGGCTTCGTCCTCCATGATCGATTCCACGCCGCGCCATTGCTGGAAATCGGGCGGCGCGGCGATCGCCAGCAAAGTCACGCGGCCGGTGGTGTGCTGGGCCCGGCGCGCCGCATAGCGCAATGCCACCCGGCATTCGGGCGTCTTGTCGACCACCACCAGAAATTTGCGGATTCGCGGTTTGGCTTCGGCCATGCGGTAATCTTAAAGCAGCTTGCGCTTCAGGTCATAGAGTATCTCAAGCGCCTGTTTGGGCGAGAGTGCATCCGGCTCAATAGTTTTCAACGCCTCTTCCACCGCGCTGGTCTTGGGCGCAGGCGCGCTGGCACCGAAGAGCGGCAAATCGTCAATCCGGGCCAAGGGTTGATGACCTTCGCGGCCTTCTTCCAGGGCGCGCAGCACGTCCTCGGCGCGTTCCACCACCGCCTGCGGCAGGCCCGCCAGCTTGGCGACATGGATGCCATAGGAACGATCCGCCGCGCCGGGCATCACTTCATGCAGGAAGACGATAGTGTCGTTCCATTCCTTCACCTTCATGGTGACGCAGGCCATGGCATTGAGCCGTTCGCACAGCGCCACCATCTCGTGATAATGCGTGGCGAAGAGCGCGCGGCTCTTGTTGGTTTCATGCAGATGCTCGACCGCCGCCCAGGCAATCGCCAGACCGTCATAAGTGGCGGTGCCGCGGCCGATCTCGTCCAATATCACCAGCGATTTCGCCGTCGCCTGATTGAGGATCGCGGCCGTCTCCACCATCTCGACCATGAAGGTGGAACGGCCCGCCGCCAGATCGTCGCCCGCGCCCACGCGCGAGAAAAGCCTGTCCACAATGCCGATATGCGCCACGTCCGCCGGCACGAAACTTCCCATCTGGGCGAGAATAGCGATCAACGCATTCTGACGCAGGAAGGTGGATTTGCCCGCCATGTTGGGACCGGTGACCAGCCATAGCCGGGCGCTTTTCCCATTTCTTGGGGCATTGGGCGAAAGATCGCAATCATTGGGCACAAAGCCCCGCGCATTCTCAGCCTGGAGCGCGGCTTCCACCACGGGATGACGGCCGCGGCTGATCTTGAAACCCAGGCCATGATCGAGGCTGGGACGCACATAGCGCGCCGCCACCGCCAATTCCGCCAGCGCCACCGAGACGTCGAACACCGCCAGGGCATCGGCGATTGCCCCCAGCGCCGCTTCATGTTCCAGCGCCAGGGCCGTCATCTCATCGAACAGCGCGCGCTCCAGATCGAGCGCAGCGCCCGCGCTTTCGGCGATGCGGCTGGCGAGATTGGCCAGTTCATCGGTGGAGAAACGCACCGCCCCCGCCATGGTCTGGCGATGGCGGAACAGATCCTTCATCGCCATCAGCCGGTCGCCATGCTGCTGCGACACTTCGATGAAGTAACCCAGAATCCCGTTATGCTTGATCTTAAGCTGCGGCACCTGGGCGGTCTGGCGGTATTGGTTTTCCAACCCCGCGATCACGCGTCGCGATTCATGCGCCAGGGTGCGAAGTTCGTCCAACGGCGCATGAACATTGGCTTTGATGAAGCCGCCATCGCGGGCGAGATAGGGCGGCTCATCCACCAGCAGCAACTCCAGCCGGTCGGCCAGGCGCGAGACGCGCGCGACATTCTGGATGATCGCCTCGGCCGCATCGGCGGCTTCGCCTTGCAAGGCGATCTGCGCCAGGCTTTCCCGCAACGCGCGGCCTGCGGAAATTCCATCGCGCAAATTGCCCAGATCGCGCGGACCGCCGCGGCCCACCGCCAGGCGCGCCAAGGCGCGCGACAGATCGGGCGCCGTGCGCAACGCCTCACGCAAGCGGCGGCGCAATTCGCTGTCGGCTGCGAACAATGCCACCGAGACATGCCGCGTCTCGATCGCCTCCACGTCCGTCAAAGGGGCGGCCAAACGCTGCGCCAATTCGCGCGCACCGCCCGCTGTGATGGTGCGATCGATCACCGACAAAAGGCTGCCGCCCCGCGCGCCCGACAAGGTCTCGGTCAGTTCCAGATTGCGCCTTGTGGCGGCGTCGATCGCCATGAAATGCGACGGCGCTACCCGCTTCAGCCGCGCCAGCCGCGCCTGCTTGCCTTTTTGCGTCAGCTCCAGATAGGCGATCAGGGCGCCCGCCGCCGACAATTCGGCGCGGTTGAAACTTCCCAGTCCATCCAGCGCGGCGATGCCGTAATGCGAAGTCAGCGCGCGTTCGCCATGGGCGGAATCGAAACGGCTGGACGGCACGGGCGAGAGCGCCGCGCCCGACGCCTTGAGGATCGCGCCCAGCGTTTCGTGCGCCGGCAAACCATCCGGCACCAGAAGCTCGCGAGGCCGAACCCGTGCCAGTTCGGCGGCGATCTCCCGTTCGCTCAAGGCGGCCACCCAGAAGGCTCCGGTGGACATGTCGGCGGCAGCCAGGGCGAAGTCGCTGCCAGAGCGGCCTAGCGCCGCCAGGATGTTGGAGGCGCGGGCATCCAACAGCGAATCTTCGGTCAGGGTGCCCGGCGTCACCAGCCGCACCACTTCGCGCCGGACCACCGACTTGCTGCCCCGTTTCTTGGCTTCGGCGGGGTCTTCGACCTGCTCGCAGACCGCTACCCGGAAGCCCTTGCGGATTAGCTTTTCCATATAGGATTCAGCGGCATGGACCGGCACCCCGCACATCGGGATGTCCTCGCCCAGATGCTTGCCCCGCTTGGTGAGAGCGATGTCCAGGGCCTCAGCGGCCTTTGCTGCATCTGCGAAGAAGAGCTCGTAGAAATCCCCCATCCGGTAGAACAGGAGATAGCCCTCATGCGCCTCCTTGATGGCCAGATACTGGGCCATCATAGGTGTGACGTCGCCGCCAAGATCGGCGGAGAGGGATGGTTGTTCCGTCATGGCGAAAAGCCTATCAGACTGAGTTTCCCCTGGCCCGGCAGCAACCTGACACGTCCGGCCGATAATCTGTGGATTGTAAGGGTCTAAACCCAGTAATCCCGTGAGCCGCGTTGCGAGGAAAAATGGCCGAATGGCAGGAGAAGGGCGATGGGCGTATCGGCAATACGGCCGAGCCCTTTCGACGAACCAGTCGGCCATTTTTCCCGCAACCCGAAGGGACGCGGGTCTTTTGGCCTCTGGCGACGTCGCTCGTCGCTCATGGGCTATACAAGCCCACATCGCTCCTCGCTCCTGGCCAGAAACCAAAATCCCTAGCGTCGCGGCCACGCGATTACTGGGTTTAGACCCTAGATTTCGGACGGACCCAATGGCCATCGACCGCCCCACCTTTACCGATGAGGAAGCGCTTTCCTTTCACGCCAGCCCCAAGCCGGGCAAGCTGGAGATCACCCCGACCAAGCCGATGGCGACCCAGCGGGACCTCAGCCTGGCCTATTCGCCCGGCGTGGCGGTTCCGGTCCGGGCAATCGCCGAGAATCCCGACGCGGTGTTCGATTATACCGCCCGGGGCAATTTGGTGGCGGTGATCACCAACGGCACCGCCATATTGGGCCTGGGCAATCTGGGCGCCGCCGCGGCCAAGCCGGTGATGGAAGGCAAGGCGGTGCTGTTCAAGCGCTTCGCCGACGTGGATGCGATCGACCTGGAAGTGGACACCTCCGATGTGGACGCTTTCATCAATTGCGTACGCTATCTGGGACCCACCTTCGGCGGCATCAATCTCGAAGACATCCGCTCGCCCGATTGCTTCATCATCGAACAGCAATTGCGCGAGATGATGGACATTCCGGTGTTCCATGACGACCAGCATGGCACCGCCATCATCGTGACGGCGGGATTGATCAACGCCGCCGACATCACCGGCCGCAAGCTGTCGGAGATGAAAGTGGTGCTGAACGGTCCGGGTGCGGCCGGCATCGCCACCCTGGAACTGATCAAGGCCATGGGCGTGCGTCCCGAGAATTGCATCGCGGTGGACAAGGTCGGCGTCTTGAGCCGCGACCGCACTGATCTCAATCAATGGCAATCGGCGCATGCGGTGGTGACCAAGAAACGCACCCTGGCGGAAGCGCTGGTGGGCGCCGATGTGCTGATCGGCGTCTCGGCCAAAGGCGCGGTGACGCAGGAGATGGTGAAAAGCATGGCCAAGGCGCCGATCATCTTTGCCATGGCCAATCCCGATCCCGAGATCACGCCGGAAGAAGTGAAAGCGGTGAGGCCCGACGCCATAGTCGCCACCGGGCGCAGCGACTATCCCAACCAGGTGAACAATGTCCTGGGCTTTCCCTACATCTTCCGCGGCGCCCTGGACGTGCGGGCCCGCACCATCAACGAACCCATGAAAATCGCCGCAGCCGAAGCTTTGGCGGCCTTGGCGCGGGAGGACGTGCCCGATGAAGTGGCGGCAGCCTATCGGGGCGCGCGGCCGGTCTATGGCGCCGACTACATCATTCCGGTGCCGTTCGATCCTCGCCTGATCAGCCGGGTGAGCCGTGCGGTAGCGGAAGCGGCGATCAAGACCGGTGTGGCGCGGCGCGAGATCCCCAATCTGGATCATTATTCCTATCAGCTGTCGGCACGGCTCGATCCCTCCGCCACCCTGTTCCAGACCATCACTTCGGCCGTGCGCGCCAAGCCCAAGCGGGTGGTGTTCGCGGAAGGCGAAAACGAAGCGGTGATCCGCGCCGCCTATGCCTTCCAGAATTCCGGCCTAGGCAAGCCGATCCTGGTGGGGCGCAACGATGTGGTGCGCCAGCGTTTCATCAATATCGGGCTGGACGAGCACGCACTGGAAATCCGCGCGCCGCTGTCGGCGCAGGAAGTCACGCCCTATGTCGAGCGGCTGTACAAGCGCCTGCAACGGCGCGGCGTGCTGTACCGCGACGCGGTGCGCATGGTGACCAACGAGCGCAACATCTATGCCGCCTCGATGCTGGCGGCGGGCGATGCCGACGCCATGGTGACTGGTGTCACCCGCAACTATGCCGCGGCGCTGACCGATGTGCGCACGGTGATCGACGCCTCGCATGGCGTGCGGCCTATCGGGCTACAGGTGATCTTTGCCAAAGGCCGCATTGTGCTGGTGGCAGACACCTCCATCACCGAACTGCCCAATTCCGAGCAGCTGGCTGATATCGCCATCCGCGCCGCGGCCACGGCGAGGAAGCTGGGCCTTACGCCCCGCGTGGCGATGATGGCGTCTTCCACCTTTGGCTTCCCCCGTTCGGAGCGCAGCGAGCGCATCATTGAAGCGGTGCATATCCTGGACACGCGCGGCGTCGATTTCGAATATGACGGAGAATTCGCGCCCGATGTGGCGCTGGACCGCGCCAAGCTCGATCTTTATCCCTTCACCCACCTGACCGACACGGCCAATGTGCTGATCATGCCGGCGATGCATTCCGCCCAGATTTCGACCAAGCTTCTTCAACAATTGGGCGCGGTCAATGTGATGGGGCCGTTGCTGGTGGGGCTAGAGAAATCCGTGCAGATTGCGCCTCTGGGCGCCAAGATGAGCGAAATCTACAACGCGGCCATCGTCGCTGCCTACGACATCAACGACTAGGCCTAACCATGCTCGACGCGCATAAGACCAAAAGCTTCATGGATGCGATCTGGGATCGGGAGATCGTTCCCATCCTCACCGATTATATCCGCATCCCCAACAAGAGCCCGGCCTTCGATCCCGACTGGGAAAACCATGGTCACATGGACAGAGTGGTCGAGATGTTCACCGCCTGGGCGAAGGACAAGCTGAAAAAGCTGCCCGGCGCAGCGCTGGAAGTTGTGCGTCTTCCTGGCCGCACGCCGCTGATTTTCATTGAGGTGCCTGGAGAAAGTCAGGGAACGATCCTGATGTACGGCCATCTCGACAAGCAGCCGGAGATGACAGGCTGGACCGAAAGTCCCGGTCCTTGGGAGCCAGTGCTCAAGAACGATCGGCTTTATGGGCGCGGCGGCGCCGACGATGGCTATGCCATGTTCGCGGCGATCGGCGCGTTGCTGGCACTGAAAGAACAAAACATCCCCCATGCCCGCGCCGTGATCGTGATCGAGGCCTGCGAAGAATCCGGTTCGCCGGACCTGCCTTTCTATATCGATCACCTGTCGGCCAGGATCGGCACCCCCGATCTGGTCGTCTGCCTGGATTCCGGTTGCGGCAATTACGACCAGCTTTGGCTCACCGCCAGCCTGCGCGGCATGGTGATCGGCAATCTTACCGTGCGCGTGCTGACCGAAGGCGTGCATTCCGGCGATGCCAGCGGCGTGGTGGCCTCGTCCTTCCGGATCGCGCGCCAGCTTCTGTCGCGGATCGAGGATGAAGCCAGCGGGCAGATGAAAATCGATTCCCTGTTCGTACAAATTCCGCCCGAGCGCCAGGAACAGGCCAAGGCCGCCGCTGCCATTCTGGGCGACGAAGTTTACACCAAACTGCCTTTCGCCTCGGGCATGAAGCCGATGACGGACGATCCGGCGCAATTGATCCTGAATCGCACCTGGCGGCCGCAATTGGCGATCACTGCGATGGCCGGTTATCCCACCCCGGAAAATGGCGGCAATGTTCTTCTGCCTTTCACGACATTGAAATTGTCGCTGCGTCTGCCGCCCACCTGCGAAGCCGAGCCGGCGCGCCTGGCGGTGAAAAAAGCGTTGGAAGACAATCCGCCTTATGGCGCGACGGTGGAATTCGACGCGCCGCGCGGCGAAACCGGCTGGAACGCACCCGCGCTCTCGCCCTGGCTGGCCAAAGCGCTGGACAAGGCCAGCAGCGCGCATTTCGGCAAGCCGCCTGCTTTCATGGGCGAAGGCGGCTCGATTCCCTTCATGGCGATGCTGGGCAAGAAATTTCCCAAGACGCAATTCGTGGTGACGGGCGTGCTGGGACCGCATTCCAACGCCCATGGTCCCAACGAATTTCTGCACATTCCCACCGGCAAAAAGGTCTCGGCGTCCATCGCCTCGATCCTGGCCGATCACGCGCAGCAGGGCCTCACGCTGTGAGCTTTATGGATTCCGACGAAGATCCCAAACGGGCAAAACGGCGTCCATTGCTATTTTTCCTGCTAGCGACCTTAGCAGTGGGCGCGTCCGCCAGCGTATTTACCGAGCCCAACATACCTACCTGGTATGCTGGCCTTACCCACCCGTCTTTCGCGCCCCCGAACTGGGTGTTCGCACCGGTCTGGACCACGCTCTATGTCGTGATGGCGGTCGCCGCCTGGCGGGTATGGCGCATCAGTGGAACCAGAAGCGTCGAGATCGGCGCCTATGTCAGCCAACTTCTTTTCAACTTTGCCTGGAGCGCGATCTTTTTCGCGGCCCACAGGATTGGGCTGGCCTTTATCGAAATCTGCGCCCTGCTGGTTCTGATCGTGGCGACCACAATCCTGTTCTGGCGGCGCGACCAGATGGCCGGTTTGCTGTTTCTGCCCTATCTGGCCTGGACGGTTTTCGCGGCAGCCTTGAATCAGGCCTTTTGGGCGCTTAATCCCTGAAATCCAGGCTTTTACGACGTTCAAGTCTTGGCAAGGCCACCCCCCCACCCTATATACCCCCTGTAGGCAGCAGGGGTTTCTCCGCGCGCCTTGATTTGTCATATATTTCAATGGGATGGGCCGGAAGACGCCATCAGGGTCAGGACCCCATGCCGTGTGAGAGGAACTAGAATGGGTAAAGTAATCGGCATCGATCTGGGTACGACCAATTCCTGCGTCGCCGTAATGGAAGGATCGGCCCCCAAGGTCATCGAGAACGCCGAAGGGGCACGCACAACGCCCTCGATTGTGGCCTTCGCTCCCGATGGAGAGCGATTGATCGGCCAGCCCGCCAAGCGGCAGGGCGTCACCAATCCTGAATTCACTTTCTTCGCCATCAAGCGGCTGATCGGCCGCCGCTTCGACGATCCGATGACCCAGAAGGACATCGGCATGGTGCCCTACAAGATCGTCAAGGCCGACAATGGCGATGCCTGGGTGCAGGGCCGCGACAACACCAAATATTCTCCTTCCGAAATCTCCGCCTTCATCCTCACCAAGATGAAGGAAACCGCCGAAGCGCATCTGGGCGAAAAGGTGACGCAGGCCGTCATCACCGTGCCCGCTTACTTCAATGACGCGCAACGTCAGGCCACCAAGGACGCCGGCAGGATCGCGGGCCTGGAAGTGCTCCGCATCATCAACGAGCCCACCGCCGCGGCTTTGGCCTATGGCATGGACAAGAAACAGTCCGGCACCATCGCGGTCTATGACCTTGGCGGCGGCACCTTCGACGTCTCGGTGCTGGAAATCGGCGATGGCGTCTTCGAAGTGAAGTCCACCAATGGCGACACGTTCCTGGGCGGCGAGGATTTCGACACCCGCGTGGTCAATTACCTGGCCGACGAATTCAAGAAAGAGAATGGCATCGATCTGCGCTCCGACCGCCTGGCGTTGCAGCGCCTGAAGGATGCGGCGGAAAAAGCCAAGATCGAGCTTTCGAGCGCGCAGCAGACCGAAGTCAACCTGCCCTTCATCACGGCGGATGCGTCGGGCCCCAAACATCTCACCATCAAAATCACCCGCGCCAAGCTGGAAAGCCTGGTCGACGATCTGATCCAGAAGACGATCGGACCGGTGAAGCAGGCGTTGAAGGATGCCGGTGTCACCGCGCAGCAGATCGACGAAGTGATCCTGGTGGGAGGCATGACCCGCATGCCCAAAGTGCAAGAAGCCGTGAAACAATTGTTCGGCAAGGAGCCGCACAAGGGCGTCAACCCGGATGAAGTCGTGGCCATGGGCGCCGCGATCCAGGGCGGCGTGCTCAAGGGCGAAGTCAAGGACGTGCTGTTGCTGGACGTGACCCCGCTATCCTTGGGCATCGAGACCCTGGGCGGCGTCTTCACCCGGCTGATCGACCGCAACACCACCATCCCCACCAAGAAGTCGCAGATCTTCTCGACCGCCGACGACAACCAGACCGCTGTCACCATCAATGTGTTCCAAGGCGAACGCGAGATGGCAGCCGACAACAAGTCGCTGGGCCGGTTCGATTTGCAGGGCATTCCGCCCGCGCCGCGCGGCGTGCCGCAGGTCGAAGTCACTTTCGACATCGACGCCAACGGCATTGTCAGCGTCACGGCCAAGGACAAAGCCACCAGCAAGGAGCAGCAGATCCGCATCCAGGCTTCGGGTGGTCTCTCCGACGCCGACATCCAGAAGATGGTCAAGGATGCCGAAGCCCATGCCGGCGAGGACAAAAAGCGCCGCGAGCTGATCGAAGGCAGAAATCAAGGTGACGCCTTGATCCATTCGACCGAGAAAGCGATGGGCGAACATGGCGACAAGGTCGATGCCAGCCAGAAGCAGGCGATTGAAACCGCCATCGCCAATCTCAAGGAAGCGGTCAAGAGCGACGATAACGACGACATCAAGGCCAAGACCAATACCCTGGCCCAAGCCTCGATGAAGCTGGGCGAAGCCATGTACAAGGCGCAAGCCGCGGAAGGCGCGCCCGGCGAAGGCCCCGATGGCGGGGGCAAGCCTCAGGACAATGTGGTTGACGCCGACTTCGAGGAAGTCGACGACAACAAGAAGGGCGCGGCCTAAAGGACAAGCCCCTGTGCAAAAAACTGCATAGGGGCTTACTTTTCATTCAGGGGACGGAGTTAGAGTCGCGGGGCCATGACCAAGCGTTGTTATTACGAGACCCTTGAGTGCCAGAAGAGCGCCACTGTCGAGACGCTCAAAGGCGCCTATCGCAAACTGGCGATGAAATTCCACCCAGACCGCAATCCAGGCGACGCGTCGGCCGAAGTCAAATTCAAGGAAATCAGCGAAGCCTATGACGTCCTCAAGGACGATAATAAGCGCGCCGCCTATGACCGGTTTGGCCATGCCGCGTTTGAATCTGGCGTGGGACGCGCCGGCGCCAATCCGTTCGATTTCGCCGGCAGCTTCTCGGATGTGTTCGAGGATCTGTTCGGCGACCTGATGGGCGGGCGCCGTTCCCGCCGCAGCAATCGCGGCCAGGATCTGCGCTACAATCTGGAGATCACGCTGGAAGAGGCCTTTTCCGGCCGTTCCGCGGAAATCAAAGTCCCCACCATGGTGGGCTGCGAGACCTGCAATGGTGCTGGCGCGGAAGCAGGCACCCATGCGGAAACCTGTCCCACCTGCGCCGGTCACGGCAAGGTCCGCGCCGCGCAAGGCTTCTTCACCATCGAGCGCAGCTGCACCCATTGCCGGGGCACCGGCAAGATCATCCGCCATCCCTGCAAAGCCTGCCGCGGCGCGGGCATGGTGCAGAAGGAACGCACCCTGACGGTGGACGTACCGCCGGGCGTGGAAGAAGGCACGCGCATCCGCCTTTCCGGCGAGGGCGCAGCGGGCGCCAATGGTGGCCCCAATGGCGACCTCTATATTTTCCTCTCGGTGAGCGAGCACCCGATCTTCCAGCGCGATGGGCACAATCTTCATTGCCGCGCCACCGTCGCATTCACCACGGCGGCCCTGGGCGGCAGCATCGAGGTCCCCACTTTGGACGGCGGCCGGGCAAAGGTAACGATTCCGGAAGGTACCCAGCCCGGAAAGCAATTCCGCATCCGGGCCAAGGGCATGCCGGTCCTGCGCAGTGCACAGCGCGGCGACCTTTATATCGAAGTCGCGGTCGAGACCCCGGTCCGGCTGTCGCGCCGGCAAAAGGAATTGCTGCGCGAGTTCGAAGGCGAGACCAAGGAGGGCTGCCAGCCCGAGGCGGAATGTTTCCTCGCCAAGCTGAAAGAGTTTTGGAAAGGCGGCCAGACCGCGTAAGGTCGGGCCGTCATGCGCTCCAAAGTCCTCCGCAACGATCCGTTCACGGACAATCTGCGCTTCCTGCGCGCCCTGCTCACCCGTCCCAAACATGTGGGCGCGGT
>Ga0075522_10001245_pt1 | contig 19363 bp, 9 predicted proteins | sample NGEPerA_FD_74796 | JGI IMG/M metagenome (GOLD analysis project Ga0075522, IMG submission 74796) | Arctic peat soil microbial communities from the Barrow Environmental Observatory site, Barrow, Alaska, USA - NGEE PermafrostL2-A | ecosystem: Environmental > Terrestrial > Soil > Wetlands > Peat ... | reverse complement strand
CGGTTGGAGGAGATCGCGGCGGTCACCGAGAAGCAGCTCGGCGATCCCGAGCGCGCGCTGGCGGCCTGGCAGCGCGCCGAGGAGATCGCCCCCGCCTATGGGCGCGCGCGTGAGTCGCAGCGCCGGATCCTGCTCAAGGCCAAGAGTTGGGATCGGCTGGCGGCGCTTTTGGAGCGCGAGGCTGCCGCCCAGACCGAGCCGGCCGCGCGGATGGACATCCTGCGCCGGGTGGCCCAGCTCCATCGCGAGAAGCTGGGGAACGCCAAGCGCGCCATCGAGGTCTACAAGGAGATCCTGCGCGCCGATCCGCACGACGCCGTGTCGATGCGGGCGCTGGTCGAGATCTACGAACGCGAGGGGGACTTCGCGGGCCTGGCGAACGCGCTGCGCGAGCAAATCGAGCTCACGACCGCCAAGCAGGAGCGGGTCGGCCTCTTGCGGCGGGTGCTGGTCATTTACGACGAGCGCACCGGCGATCTCGTGCAGGGGCAGTGGGCAGCGGGCGAGATCCTGCAGGCGGTCCCGGGCGACCGCGACACGCTGACGCGCCTCGAGCGGATCCTCGAACGCGCCGGGCAACCGGCCGATCTGGTGCGGGTGCTGGAGCTGCACGCGAAGCACGCCGCCAACGCCGACGAGAAGCTGCAGCTCTACCGGCGCATCGCCGAGATCCTCTACACCAAGTTACAGGATCCGACTGGCGCGGCGGGGCGACTGGAGGAGGTGGTCCGCCTCGATCCCGACGACGCCAAGGCGCTGGGCGGCTTGATGGAGATCTACACGGCGCTCGGCCGCCACGAGGATCTGGCGCGCATCCTCGATCTGCAGGTCGAGCGCGTGATCGCCGATCCGGCCGAACAGGCCGAGTACCTGCGCCAGCTGGCCCGCCTGGTGGAGGGTCCACTCGGCGACGGCCCGCGCGCCCGCAAGTCCTGGGAGCAAATCGCCGACCTGCTGCCCACCGACACCGAGGCGCTGGACGCGCTGGCCCGCCTCTACAACGCCGAGAGCGACTGGCCGATGTTGGTCCGGATCCTCGACCGGCAGGCGCCGCTGGCGACCGAGCCCGGGCGCGCCGTGGAGCTGGCGCTGCTGCGCGCGCAGATCTTCGACGAGAAGCTGCACGACGTCGACGCCGCAGCCGAGGCGCTCGAGCGCCTGATCGCCGAAATCGACCCGCGCAGCGCCGAGGCGCACAAGCGGCTGCGGGCCTACTACGAGCAAGACGAAGACTGGCCGCGGGTGGTCAAGATCGCCGAGCGGCAGCTCTTCTTGACCGAGGATCCGGCCGAGCGGGTGCCGCGGTCGATGGAGTTCGCGGCGCTGGTGCGCGATCGTCTGGGCGACGATCGCAAGGCCATCTCGATCTACGAGCGCGTGCTGGAGCTCGATCCGGAGAACCTGACGGCGCTCGAGGCGGTGGCCGGTCTCTACGGCACGACCGGGAATTACCAGCGCCTGGCTTACGCGAACGAGAAGCTGCTCGAACGAATCGAGGAGCCGGCCGGCCGCCGAAAGCTGTTGGTCCAGATCGGCGAGATCTATGAGAACCACCTGGACGAGCCCCGCCGCGGCTTCGACTGGTACCGCCGGGCCTATCTCGAGGAGCCGACCGCCGAGAACCTGCAATTGGTCGATCAGGCCGCCGAGCGCCACAACCTCTTCGAGGAGCTGATCCAGATCTACGAAGGCGCCCGCGCGCGCGCGACCGAGACCTTCGAGCAGCTGGCCGCCTCGCTCAAGATCGCGCTCATCTACGAAGAGAAGATGGGCGACCCAGCGCGGGCCTTTCAGACGCTGGTCGACACGCTGCCGGCCGATCCGGCCGGCGACGAGCTGCTCCACAACCTCGAGCGGCTGGCCGAACGGACCGGCGACTGGAAGCGCCTCCTCGACGTCTACGCCCAGGTCGCGCGGGCGCGCACCGAGACCGAAGAGCGGGTCGAGCTGTTGCGGCTGCGGGCCGACGTTCGCGAGCGCCGGATGGGCGATCCCTCGGGCGCGCTCGACGAAACGCTGCGCAGCTTCGCCATCGAGCCCAAAAATCCACGGACCCAAGAAGAGGTGCTGCGGCTGGCGCGGGTCACGGGCCGATGGGAAGAGGCGATCAAGGTCCAGGGGCAGCTCTTCGCGCTGGCCGAGGAGCTGACCGACAAGCTGACGGTCGCGCGCAGCGCCGCCCACCTGGTCGAGCACGAGGTCAAAGATCTGGTGCGCGCCTTCCGCGCCTACCTGAACGCCTTCCGGCTGGCCCCGGACGACGAAGAGGTGGTCGGGCACCTTTGGCGGTTGGCGGCCCTCATCGGGCGCTATGACGGGGCCGCCGACCCTGGGGCCACCGCCGACATCGAAGCGGCCGAGGCCGCCGGGGCCACAGCGGCGGGCGCCGAAGCCGAAGCCAGCATCGACGCGGACGTCGCGGGCGCGGACACGGGCGACCAGCACCGGCGCGCCGAGGCGGAAACCGGCGAAGCCGAAGCGAGTGAAGCCGAAACCAGTGAAGCCGAAACCAGTGAAGCCGAGACCGGCGAAGCCGAAGCCAGCCAAGCCGAAACCGGCGAAGCCAAAATCGCCGAGGCGAAAGCCGATGTCGAGGCGACCGACTCAGACGCCGACGATCTGGATGTGGTGTCGGTCGAGGTCGACATGGACGAGGCCGCGGCGCCGAGCCTCTTCGACGAAGCGAATGCCGTCACGCCGCCGCCGGTGGCGGTGGCTGGGGAGATCTCGACCTCGGACGTGCAGTCCGCGACCGCCGGAGACTTCTCCGACGAAGGCGACGAGCAGATCGAGGAGATCGGCGACGAAGAGCTGCTCGAGGAGCGCGAGGACGAGGAGGCCGCCGCGCGACCGCCGGCCCCCCCTTCCCCGCATGCGGTCAAGGACGAGCCCTACGCGACCCCCTGGGAGGAGCTGGCTGCCGCCTACGAAGGCCTCCCCGCCGAGGATACCGACGATCGCTGGGTCTACCTGCGCAAAATCGCCGAGGTCTGGGAGCGAGGGCAGCACGACGTCGATCGCGCGCTCGACGCGCTCGAGCGGGCCTTCCGGCTCGACATCACCGACACCGAGGTGCGCGCCGAGCTCGAGCGCATCGGCGAGCAATACAACCGCTGGGATCGCATCGCGCAGATCTACCTGGGCTCGATCGACGAATTCGGACCGATCGAAGCGGCCGTCACCCTGCACCACGACGCCGCGCGCTTGCGCGAGCGCCTCGGACAGATCGCCGAGGCCGAGGAGCTCTATCGGGCCATCCTCCGTATCAAATCAGACGACGCGCAGGCCATCCAACGGGTCGAAGAGATCTGCCGGCAACAGGAGCGCTGGGAGGATCTCTCCAACATCCTCGAGAAGCGGACCAGCGGCCCCACCGAGGCGCTGCCGCACGGCCTCGAGCGCCGCAAGCGGCTCCGCGAGCTGGCGGGCCTGTACGAAGAGCGTCTCGAGCGTCCGTATGAGGCAATCGACACGCTCGAGCGCCTCATCGGCGAGTCGTCGGAAGAGGAGCGCGGCGCCGCCGAGCCGCCGACCACCGAAGAGACCCTCGGCGCCTACCAAGCCTTGGCGCGCCTCTACTCGCGGGTGGGCCTGTGGCCCAAGGTGGTCGAGAGCCTGCAGAGCCAGGCGGAGCTGACGGGCGATCGGGCCCGCGCGCGTACGCTGCGTCTGGAGGTCGCCGCGGTCTACGAAAAGGAGCTGGCGCTCCCAGACCGCGCCATCGACGCCTACCAGTCCGTCTTGACGGAGATCCCCGAGGACAACGAGGCGCTGGCCGCGCTCGATCGCCTGACCGAGGCCCACGGGCGTTTCGACGATCTACAGGACATCCTGCGCCGCCGGGCGGCGGCCGCCACGGGGCCGGAGCGGATCGAGATCGTGCGGCGCCGCGCCCGCATCCTTCAGGATCGCCTCAACAACCCCGAGGCGGCGGCCGGCGCGCTGCGTGATCTCGGCGCCGAGGCGCTCGCCGACGACGATCTGTTGGCCGCGCTGCTGCGCAACCTCCGGCGGGCTGGCCTGGCCCACGAGGCGGCGCGGGTGCTGACGCAACGGATCGAAATGGAACGCGCGCGCAAGAAGAACGCCGACATGGCGCGCATCACCGAGCTGAACCTGGAGCTGAGCCTGCTGCGGCTCGACGATCTCAACGATCCGGCCGCCGCCCGCAAAGAAGTGGACGCCGCGCTGCAAGCCTCGCCCGACAACCCGGCGGCCCTCGGCGCGCTGGCGCGTCTGTACCTGAAGGAGAACGACTTCACTGGCTATTCGGCCACCCGCGTACGGGAGGCCAAGGCGCTCAAGGGGACCCCCGAGGCCGTCGAGGCCCTGCTCGACGCGGGGCGCGTCTACCGTGAGCAGCTGAGCGCGCCCGAAAAAGCCCAGGCGTGCTTCGAGGCGGCGCTGGTCGAGGACCCGACCAACGCGGCGGCGCTGCAAGCGCTGGCGGCGGTGCTGGCCGCCGAGACCAAGTGGGACGAGGCGCGCAAGGTGCTGGCCCGCCAGCTCGAGATCACGCAGGAGCCCACGGCCCGCGCCGGGGTGCTGACCGACGTGGCCCGGATCGCCTGGGAGGGTTTCGCCGACGCCCCCGAAGCGCAGCGCCACCTAGATGAGGCGCTGGCGCTGGTGCCCGATCATCTCCCCGCCATCCTGGCCATCGCCGACATTTATTACAAGGAAGGCCAGTGGGAGCAGGCCGAAAAGCGGCTCACCGAGGCGGTGCGGCGGCTGCGCCACCAACCGCAACAGGCCGCGCGGCTCTTCCAGCGACTGGCCGAGGTCCACGAGAAGACCGGCAAGCTGGACGAGGCGTACCGGCAGCTCCTCGAAGCCGACAAGATGGGGCCCGGCCAGCTGCTCACCAAGCTGTCGCTGGGTGAGAACCGCTTTCGCGCCGGCAAGTGGCGCGAGGCGGCGCTGCACCTGGGTAGCCTCGGCGATCACCCGGACGCCGCGCTCTACCCCGACGAGGTGGCGGACGCCCTGGCGCACGCGGCCCAGGCGGAGACCAAGCTGCGCCATCCGGAGCGGGCCATCGAGCTCTATGAAGGGGCGCTCCAGTTGCGCAGCAACCACCGCGCGTCGTTGCGCGCGCTGGCCGATCTGGCGCTCGAGCGGGGCGAGAAGGAAAAGGGAGCCAGCTACCTGCGGCGCATCGCCGAGGAGTCGTCCGATCGGGCCGAGCGCGCGCAGACCTTCGAGCAGCTCGGGGATCAGTACGTCGAGCTCGACGACGAAGAGCAGGCGCTGTGGGCCTACGGGGAGGCGCGGCGGGCCTCGGGCGCCCCCACCGAGGAGCAGGTCGCCCTGCTCGAGAAGACCCTCAAGCTGCAGCGGGCGCGCGGTGAGTCGGAGAACGCCGCGCAGACCTCGGCCCTGCTCATCGATCTGGTCAAGGATCCCAAGGAACGCGCCGAGCGGCGCCGCGACGCCGCGGTCCTGCTCGCCGAACAGGGAGAGGTCAGGGAGGCGGCCGCGCTGCTCGACCAGTCGCTCGGCGAGGATCCCAACGACGAGGGCGCGTTGGCGGCGCTCTGTGATCTGGCCGAGCGGCTGCCGGCCGGCTTCGGCCTGGCGGAGCGCCTGACCCGCGCCCTCGACACCTTGCCCGCGCCCGCCAATCAGCCGGCCGCCCGGGCCCGACGCGCGCGCCTCTGGCAGCGGCACGGCGAGCTGTCACGCGCGCGCGATCCCGACCTGGCGATCGCCGCCTTCGAGCGGGTCGTCGAGCTGGTCCCCGATCAGCTTCCGGCGCGCGAAGAGCTGGCCGTGCTCTACGGCGATCGCCCCAACCACGACGACGACGCCATCGAGAACCACCGGCGGCTGCTGAACGCCGACATCACCCGCTCGTCGTCGCTGCGCGCGTTGGCCGGCATCTACGCCCGCCGCGGGCAGATCGATCGCACCCGCTGCTGCTACGAGGTGCTGGCCTTGATCGGCACCGCCACGCCGGCCGAGCAAAGCTTTCTCGAGACCAATCCGCCCGCCGCGATGACCGCCGACGAGCCGTACGCATCGATCCTGGAAGAGGCCGATCGGCAGGCGCACCTGGCGCTGCCCGAAGCGACCATGATGTCGGAGATCTTCTCCTGCCTGTGGGCGGGCGCGCCGGGCCTCATCGGTCAGCGCCTCGACGATTTCGGGGTCTCGGCCCGCGACAAGGTCTCGCCGATGGCGGATCTCGATCTCGGCAAGATCTTCGGCCAGGTCGGAAAGGCGCTCGGGAACAAGAAGACGGCGCTCTATGTGCGCGGCGACGGGCCGCCGGAAGAGGTGACCATCGTCGTGCAGGCGCCCCCGGCTCTGATCGTCGGCCCGGGGTTGGCGGCGGACGTGCCGGCCGCCGAGGTGCGGTTCCAGATCGCGCGCGGCCTCGAGCTGACCCGACCGGAGTACATCTTGGCGGCGGGCGTCCGCCCCAAGCAGTTCACGGCGCTGTTCGCGGGCGTGCTCAAGGCCTTTCATCCGCGCCACGCCAAACGCCGCGCGACCACCGGTGACGCCGCCGCCGAGCAGGCCGCCAAGCTGAAGAAGAACGTCCCTTACAAGGTCTCCAAGCAACTGGTCGAGCTGTTCCAGGGCCTCGGGACCACCTCTTGGAGCTCGCTGCGCTGGCGGGCCGTGGTCCACCAAATCGGCAACCGCACCGGCCTGGTCCTATGCGGCGAGCTGGCGACAGCGGCGCGTATCGTGATCAAGGACGGCGGCGCGGCGGACACGGCGGCGCCCTCGACCGAGGAGATTCGCGGCCTGGCGCGCACCAGCGAGCCACTGCGGGAGCTGCTCCGCTTCGCGATCAGCGACGACTACTTCGGCCTGCGCGAGAAGCTCGGCACCGCCATCGACCGGGCGGCCGCCGCCTAGGGTTCCTGCCCCGCGTCTATGTCCGGCGCGCTCGCGCGGCGCACCCGGGTCAACCACTCGGACAGATCGGCCGGTATGGGGCTCGCAAACGACAGCGCCGCGCCCGAAGTCGGATGCCTGAAGCCGAGCGTGGTGGCGTGCAGCGCCATGCGGGGGGCCGGGGCGGTCCGGAACGGCACACCGTACTTGGCGTCGCCGATCACCGGGTGGCCGAGCGCCACGGCGTGGAGGCGGATCTGGTGTGTGCGTCCTGTCTCGAGGCGGCACTCGAGCAGCGTCGCCAGCGTCCCGAGTCGCTCGCGGATCGCCAGGTGGGTCACCGCCGGACGGCCCCCGACTGGCCGATCGATCCGCGTGATGCCGTCGGGGAAGGCCCCCCCGACGACCGCCAGGTACGCCCGCTCGATGTCATGGGTGCGGAACTTCTCGGACAGCACGCGGTTCGCTTGCGGCGTCTTGGCGAAGACCACCAGGCCGCTGGTCTCGAGATCGATGCGGTGGACCACGAAGATCGCCGGCTCGGGTCCGGGCGGGAGGCGGCGCGCGAGCAACATCGCCAGGTTGTTGCGGTCGCTCTCCGGGGTGGGTGCCGTGAGTAGGCCGGCCGGCTTTTCGACCACCACCAGGTCCTGGTCCTCGAACACGATGGTGTGCAGGGGCAACCGGCTCTCGTCCTCGGCGCGCGCCCCGCGACCGGGGCGCTTGGTGGCGCGGGAGAACGCCCCGCCCATCACCGCCACCACTTCTTCGCCGGCCCGCATCGGCCGGCCGGCCATCTTGATCCGGCGTCCGCCCACGAAGACGCCACCGATATCGATCAGCACCCGCGCCTGGGTGCGCGACAGCTCGGGAATACGGGCCGCCAGCACCTGATCGAGCCGCCGCCCCACGTCGTCGTCCCCGACGGTGAATGTCGCGCGCGCCGGACCTGCCATCGCGCCGAACCTAACACCCTAGCTCCGCCGAACCTAAGGTCGCGTGAGCGCCGATCGGCTTTCGCCCGGCGGCGGCGCTCGCCCGCGGGGGATCTAAAGGACGCTCCGAGGGTCCTTTTCTTAGTAGTCTGCCGGCCATGATTCGTAGCGATCGAGCGGCGTCGGGCGCCGCGGGCGGCCGGGGCCTTGAGTAGGAAGCAGCGCTTCTTCGTCTACCTGACGGCGCTCTTCGTCGCGGCGCTGATCGTCAGCGACCTCATCGGCGGCAAGTACTTCCGCGTCTGCGGGCTCGACTTTTCGGTCGGGATGATCCCCTTTCCGCTCACGTTCCTGCTGACCGACATCGTGAACGAGTTCTATGGAACCGAAGGGGCGCGCCGGATCACCTTCGTCGGCCTGGGCGTCGCGGTGTTCGTCTTCATCGTCATCAACATCGCGATCATTCTTCCTACCAGTCCGGAGTCGCCGATGGCGGGTGAGCAATTCAAGAACATCTTCGGCTGGTCCACTCGGCTCTACGTCGCCTCGCTCACCGCGTACCTCGTGGGTCAGCTGCTCGACATCTCGATCTTCTTCCTGCTGCGCCGGATCACCGGCGAACGGCTGCTCTGGCTGCGCTCGACCGGCTCGACGGTGGTGTCGCAGCTGGTGGACTCGCTGGTGGTGAGCTTCGTCTTTCTATCCGGGGCCAAGCCGATCGGGTTCATCCTGCGCACGGCGCGCAACGGGTATCTGGTCAAGCTGGCGCTCGCCATCGGGCTCACGCCCGTGATCTACCTGGGCCACGGGCTTCTCCACCGACACTTCCACGTCACGGAAGTCCTGGTGAAGGACAGCGCCGCCTAGACAGCGTCCGAGCTACGCCGTCGGGGGAGGCGCCTGCGGCGGCAGCGAGGGGGACGAGACCAGCCCCAGCTTCGGCATCTCGGTCAAGACCAGTGGGAGGAGCTCGTCCATCCGCTTGACGTAGAGGATCTCGATCTCGTTGCGCGGCTGCTCGGGGATCTCGCTGACGTCCTTGCGGTTGCGCTCGGGAAGGATGACCCGCTTGATGCCGGCCCGGTGGGCGGCCAAGAACTTCTCCTTGATGCCACCCACCGGCAGCACCAGGCCGCGCAGCGTGATCTCGCCGGTCATGGCGACGTCGCTGCGGATCGGCTTGTTGGTGAGCAGCGAGGCCATCGACACGAACATCGTGACGCCGGCCGAGGGGCCGTCCTTGGGGATGGCACCGGCCGGGATGTGGACGTGGATGTCGGTCTTCTCGAGGAAGTTCTCTTCCAGTCCCAGCCAGCGGGCACGCGACCGAATGAAAGACAGCGCCGCCTGCGCCGACTCCTTCATGACGTCGCCAAGCTGGCCGGTGAGGACCAGGTTGCCCTTGCCGTTCATCTTGGTCGACTCGATGAACAGAATGTCGCCGCCGACGGGCGTCCAAGCCAGACCGGTCGCAACGCCCGGCTCCGCCGTTCGCTCGGCGACCTCCGAGATGTACTTGGCGGGCCCGAGCAGCTCACCGATCCGTTCGGCGGTGACGTGCTCGGTCGGCTGCGCCTTGCCTTCGGCCACCAGCACGGCGATGGCGCGGATGACGTTGGCCGCCTCGCGCTCGAGATTGCGAACCCCCGCCTCGCGGGTGTAGCTATCGATGATCTCAGACAGCGCCGCATCCTCGAAGACCAGCTTCTCGGACGACAGGCCGTGCTCCGAGAGTTGCTTGGGGATCAAGAACTGCTTCGAGATCGAGAGCTTCTCCTCGCGCGTATAGCCCGGCAGCTCGAGGACCTCCAATCGGTCCCGGAGAGCGGGCGGGATCGGGTCGAGGATGTTGGCGGTCGCCACGAACATCACGTTCGACAGATCGAACGGGACCTCCAGGTAGTGGTCCGAGAAGGTGTGGTTCTGCTCGGGGTCGAGCACCTCCAGCAGCGCGGCTGCCGGATCGCCGCGGAAATCGTGCCCGAGCTTATCGAGCTCGTCGAGCATGAAGACCGGGTTGTTGGAGCCAGCCTTCTTCATCCCCTGGACCAGGCGCCCCGGCAGCGAGCCGACGTAGGTGCGCCGGTGCCCGCGGATCTCGGCCTCGTCGCGCACGCCACCCAGCGAGATGCGGATGAACTTGCGACCCAGCGAGCGCGCGATGGAACGGCCCAGCGATGTCTTGCCCACGCCGGGCGGCCCCACCAGGCAGAGGATGGGGCCCTTTTTGTCGCTCTTGAGCTTGCGGACCGCCAGGTACTCGAGGATGCGCTTCTTCACCTTCTCGAGGTCGTAGTGGTCGGTATTGAGGATGTCGCGCGCGGCTTGGATGTCGAGCTTGTCCTCGGTCGAAATCGACCAAGGGAGCTCGACCAGCCACTCGAGGTAGGTCCGCGTGACGGTGTACTCGGCCGACGACGGCTGCATGATCTTGAGCCGCTCGAGCTGCTTGATGGCCACCTTCTCGGTGTCGGGCGGCATCTTGGCCGCCATGACCTTCTCGCGGAAATCGTCGAGGTCGCCGCCGGTCTCGTCGATCTCGCCCAGCTCTTCCTTGATGGCCTTGAGCTGCTGGCGCAGCACGTACTCGCGCTGGTTGCGGCCCATCTCTTCCTGGACCTGGCTGTTGATCTTCTCGCGAACCTTCAGCACCTCGTGTTGGCGCGAGAGGAACTGCAACACCTTGCGCAGCCGCGCCTTGAGGTCGAACGTCTCGAGGACGTCCTGCTTCTCGTCGACCTGCACGTCCAGGTTCGAGATGATGACGTCCGAGAGCTGCCCCGGCTCGACCACGCTGTCGACCAACGCGCTGGCCTCCTTGGGCAGCTCGGGCATCAGCTTGATGACCCGCTTGGCGACGTCCTTGACGTTCAGGACCAGGGCGTCCAGCTCGACGTCGTTGGTGGGTAGATCCGGCAGCGCCTGCACGCGCGCGGTCATGAACGGATCCTGGCCGCTGACGTCCAGCAGCCGGATGCGCGAGACCCCCTGCAGGATCACGGAGAAGTTGTCCTTGGCCAGCTTGATGACCTTGAGGATGCGCGCCGCGCAGCCGACCATGTAAAGGTCGCCCGGGCCGGGCTCCTCGGTGCGGGCGTCGCGCTGGGTCACGATGCCGATGACCGGCCGTTCCTTGGAGATCGCCTCCTCGACCAGCTTCACCGACTTCTTGCGGCCGACGTCGATCGGGATGATCGACCCCGGAAACAGGACCGAGTTGCGCAACGGCAGGATCGAGATGACTTCCGGAACCTCGACTGGCCCTTCGGGCACCGGTTTCTTGGACGCCATGCATCGATCGTATACGCGACCGGGCGCTTCCGCCAGTCGAGAGGTGGTCGGGCACTCATCCTCAGGTTCGGTTACTCACCAACCCACGCAACTGCTGATAGCGACCGGCTACGTCATGCTCGGCCATCTCTCGTGCCAGCTCCGCGACCTCCTGCTCGAGGAACTTGGAATCGATTCGACCACAAAGCTCGCCGAGCACGGTGGAGGCATCCTCGAGATCTCGTTCTCTAGTGGAGAGGATCTTGAGGATGACAAAGTCCTCGGGCGTGACCAGCCGCACCGCCAGGTCCGCATCTTTCGTTTCGCGGGGCGTGCCATAAGCGGCCAGCACCAAGCCACCGTATGCCGCGATCCGTATGCCGGCTCGCTCGAATGCCTCAGCGGTCGCGAGCAGAACGGCGGTCGGGTCGGCTAGATCCATCGTCATGGCTGTCTCGTCCCGTCCGCAGAACGCGCGCTCGTAATGAGCTTTCAACTGTCGCGCGATTCGCTTTCCGATCCGAACGGCATTCTCTTTCAGCACAAGTTTTTCAAATGCCGACTGTCCGATCTGGCGCCGCCATGTCCGCGACGCTGCTCGAAGCGGCCCATCAATCGCAAACGGGCGAGCAGGACACACATGGCTTGCGTTCTTTTTACCGCCCGCGCTTTTCGCTGACCGGCTTGGGCTGGGGGGTGAGGGTGTGCACGGTGGCGCCGGCGCCGGCCGAAGACCCGCTTCCGCCACCCACCGCCAGCGCGGGCGCGCCGACGTCGCGCGCGATCTTGTGGTGGGCCAACACCTTGGCCTCGATCCGGTTCGCCACGTCCGGGTGGTCGCGCAGGTATTGCTTGGCGTTCTCACGCCCCTGCCCGATCCGGTCGCCTTCGAAGCCGAACCAGGCGCCCGATTTCTCGACCGCGCCGCACTCGGCCCCGAGATCGACCAGGTCGCCTTCGTGGCTGATCCCCTCGCCGTACAAGATGTCGAACTCGACCTCACGGAACGGCGGCGCCATCTTGTTCTTCACGACCTTGACGCGCGTGCGGTTGCCGACCACCTTGTCGCCGTCCTTGAGCGCGCCGACGCGCCGGATGTCCATGCGCACGCTGGCGTAGAACTTCAGCGCGTTGCCGCCGGTGGTGGTCTCCGGGTTGCCGAACATGACGCCGATCTTCATCCGGATCTGGTTGATGAAGATGACCAGCGTGTTCGACTTCGAGATGGTGCCGGTGAGTTTGCGCAGCGCCTGGCTCATGAGCCGCGCCTGCAGGCCGACGTGCGCGTCGCCCATCTCGCCTTCCAGCTCGGCCCGCGGCGTGAGCGCCGCCACCGAGTCGACCACGATGATGTCGACCGCCCCCGAACGCACCAGCATCTCGGTGATCTCCAGGGCCTGCTCGCCGCAATCCGGCTGCGAGACCAACAGATCATCGGTGCGCACGCCCAGCTTGCGCGCATAGCCGATGTCGAGCGCGTGCTCGGCGTCGACGAAGGCGCAGATGCCACCCAGCTTCTGGGCCTCCCCGACCACGTGCAAGGCCAGCGTCGTCTTGCCCGAGGACTCCGGTCCATAGATCTCGATCACGCGCCCGCGCGGCAACCCGCCGACGCCGAGCGCGATGTCCAGCCCCAGCGAGCCGGTCGGCACGACCTTGACCTCCGGCGGCGCGATCCCCTCGCCGAGCCGCATGATGCTCCCCTTGCCGAACTGCTTTTCGATGGTCGAGACGGCCAGGTCGATGGCCTTGTCGCGCGCTGCATCGCGCGGCGGTGCCGCAGCCGGGGTCTCTTTGCTGTCCATCTTGAGCTCGTGCTTGATCTCGCTCTTCTCGGTCGTCGCCATCAGTTTCTCTCCTTGTTGGGACCCAGCGCGGCCTTGGACCGCAAAATGTAGGTCGAGCCGGCGCCACCCAGCCGGCTCTCGTAAAGCTGTAGCTCGTCGATCCGGACTTCCGCGCCCACCCCGAAGGCGCGGTCGGCGAACGGGGCCAGCGCCGCGCGCGCGTCTAGGCCGGCCTTCGAGCGGCCGAGCGTCACATGGGGCTGAAAGGCGCGCGGCTCAGCGTTGCCGATGCCCAGCTCGGCGCTGAGCGTCTCGACCGCGGCCGAGATCCGGGCCAGGCCGCCGGTTCGATCCTCGACCCCCGCCCAGATGACGTGGGCTTTCTGCAGCGAGGGGAAGGCCCCCAGGCCGCGCAGGGCGATTTCGAAAGGCGGCAGATCGCCCACCGCACGGTCGAGCGCGCCGGCCAGCTCGCCGATCCGCGCCTCGGCGACCGGCCCCAGGAACTTGATCGTGACGTGCAGGTTCTCGACCTTGCGCGACCACTTCACCGCCGGCAGCACCCCCGCCAGCGACTGCGCCGCCGAGAACAGCTCGGCTTTGACGGCATCCGACAGCGGCGCGGCCACGAAGCTGCGCACGGTCGCGCCGGCGGCTTCCACATTCTGCTTGGCCGGCGCCTCGTTCATCGTTTGCGGGTGTCGAAGTAGCGCCGCGCCAGATCGAGCGCGTAGTACGCGGCGGCCATCCGCACGCGCTCTCGGCTGCCGGCGAAGAGCTTGGTCGAGGTGCGCGTGGTCCCCGGGCCGCAAATCGCGAAGCAGACCGTCCCCACGGGTTTGTCGGGCGCGCCGCCCGCCGGACCGGCCACGCCGGTGATTCCCACCGCCACCGACGAGCCGCAGACCCGCTTGGCCCCTTCGGCCATCTCGCGGGCCGTCGGTTCGCTAACCGCGCCGAAGTCGGTGATGGTCTCGGGTTTGACACCGAGAACGCCGGTCTTCACGTCGTCGGCGTAGGCGACGATGCTGCCCCGAAAAAACGCGCTCGACCCCGCCTCCGAGGTGACGAGCTCGCCCGCTAGCCCACCGGTGCAGGACTCCGCGAACGCCAGCGTCGCCTCCTGCGCGCGGAGCGCCTTGGCCACCGCGTTCGGGAAGGTCTCGCCGTCGATGCCGTAGATGCCGGGGCCAATCCGCTTGCGCAGCTCCGCGTCCACCTTGTCGACGGTGGCCTTTGCCTCGACCGGATCGGCCAGCCGCACCACCAGCTTCACGTGGTTGACCGGGTTGGAGGTCCGGAAGTGCAGCGTGGCCCCCTCCACCCCGCTGAGGATTCCGGCCAGGCGGTGATCGATGTGGGACTCGCCCATACCGTAAAGGTGCCAGGTCCGGGTGGCCGGCAGCGGGCCGCCGGTCTCGGCCAGCCGATGCTGCAGCCGCGGCACCACCTCGTCGGTGAACATCTTCTCCATCTCGCGCGGGACGCCGGGCAGAAAGTAGGCCTCGGCGCCGCCCAAACGCACCACGAAGCCCGGCGCGATCCCGGCCGCATTGGGGAGCGCCCGCCCGTCGTGCGGGATCCGTACCTGCCGCAGGTTGTTGGGCGTCATTTCGAACCCATGGGTCGAAAAACGCTTCTTCATCGCCTCCAGCGACGGCTCGTCGGCGTGGGTGCCGGTGGCGAGCAGCTCGGCGACCACGTCGACGGTCCGATCGTCCTCGGTTGGCCCCAGACCGCCTGTCACGACGATGACGTCGGTCTCGGCCCGCAGGCGCACCAGCGCGGCCCGAATGGCCTGGGGATCGTCCGAGACGACCAGCTGCTCGGTCAGCTCATAGCCCAGCTCGAACAGACGTTCGGCGATGAAAGCGGCATTGGTGTTGCTGATCTCCCCGCGCAACACCTCATCGCCGATCGCCAGGAGCGCCGCACGCTGCGTCGTGACCGTAGAACTAGACATTTGAGCAGTACCCTATCCGTCGCCAAATGGGGTGTCAACGAAGTTATCCGCGCTCCTGAATTGACGCCCTTCGGCGGCGTCGATACCCTGTGAGGTCCATGCGTATCCGCTACGCCGCTAAGACCGACGTCGGCATGAAGCGCAACCACAACGAGGACTACTTCTCGCTCGTCGAGGAGGAGCAGCTCTTCTTGGTCGCCGACGGTATGGGCGGCCACGCCTCGGGCGAGGTCGCGTCCAAGATGGCCGCCGACGTGATGCAGGAGTTCTACGTCCGCACCAAGGACGAGGAAGCCACCTGGCCGTACAAGATGGACCGCCATCTGTCCTACGTCGAGAACCGCCTCGTGAACGGCATCAAGATGGCCAACCAGCGCATCTTCCAGGCCGCCAGCAAGGAGGTGAAATACAAAGGAATGGGGACCACCATCGTGAGCGGCCAGGTGGTGGGCGACAAGTTCTACATCGCGCACGTCGGTGATTCACGCTGCTACCGGATCCGCGGCGCCGCCATCCAGCAGATGACGCGCGACCATTCGCTGCTCGAGGATTACAAGGACGCCAAGCCCAACATGTCCGACGAGGAGCAGCGCAAGTTCCCGCACAAGAACGTCATCACGCGCGCGCTCGGCATGCGCGAGAACGTCCAGGTCGACGTGCTGGCCCACGACATCCAGGACCGCGACACGTTTTTACTTTGCTCCGACGGCCTGTCCGGCATGGTCGAAGATCCCAAGCTGCTCGAGCTGGTCAAGAGCGCCACCGACCTGGAGGCCGCCGTCTCGAAGCTGATCGAGGCGGCCAACGCGGCCGGCGGGACCGACAACATCACCGTCCTCGCGCTCCAGTGCGCGAATTAGGGCAGGCCTGAGGGCCGCCTAGGCTTCTTTGGGGGGCAACGTCAGGGGGCCGGAGACGGCGCCGCTATCGATGACGGGCGCAGGACGGCCGGGGGCGTAGGGGTCGCGGTTCTTCCAGCGGCGCTCGCGCATGTGGGCCAGCACCAAGAGCGGCGGCTGAATGAGACGCGGGATAATCGCCAGGATCAGCGCGCCGCCGATCACGACGATGGCCAGCGGCTTTTGCGTGTCGGCGCCGATCCCGTGCGACAGCGCCGCGGGCGTCAGGCCCAGCATGGCCACGAAGGTGGTCATGAGCACCGGGCGCAGCCAGCGCTCGGCCGCGTCGCGGGCACCCTCTTCCAGACCGTGCCCCTCGTTCCAGAGCCGCTGGGCGTAGGTCACCACCAAGAGCGCGTCCTGGATCGAGACGCCGAAAATGGAGATGAAGCCCATCGCGGCCGAGATCGAGAAGTTGGTGCGCGTGATGAGCAGCGCCAGGATGCCGCCCGTGCAGGCCACCGGGATGCCGGCCAGCACGATCAGCATGTCCTTCCAGTTCTTCACCGATGAATAAACCAGCATCGCGATCACCAGCAGCGTGATCGGAATGATCAGGATCAGGCGGCCGGTCGCCTCGTTGAGCTGGTTGATCTCGCCCGCCCATTCGAGGTGGGTGTCGTAGGGGAGCTTGACCTGAGCGGCCAGCTTCTCCCGCGCCTCGGCGATGGTCGAGGCCAGATCGCGCCCGCGCACCGAGAACTTCACGGGCGCATAGCGGCGGTTGTCCTCGCGGTAAATGAGCGATGGCCCCTCCTCCTTCACGATCGACGCGATCTGACCGAGCGGAACCTGGGCACCGTCGGGCGTCGCGACCAGGATTTCCCGGATCGCCTTCAGGTCCTTTCGAAACGCCGGCGCCCAACGAATGGTGAGGTCGAATCGCTTCTCGCCTTCGTAGACCTGCGTGACCACCTGGCCGCCGATGGCGGCCTGGATCACCGCCTCGACGTCGCCGACGTTGAGGCCATAACGGCCGCACTGCGCGCGGTCGGGTGTGATGCGCACGTCGGGTTGGCCGAGCGACGGGAAGAGCGCCAGATCCTCGATCCCCTTGACGGTCGACATGACGTCGACGATCTCGTTGGCCTTGTTCTCGTTGACCTGCAGATCGGGTCCGAAGACCTTGACCGTGTTCTCGCCTTTGACGCCCGACATCGCCTCTTCGACGTTGTCCGAGATCATCTGGGAGAAGTTGAAGATGACGCCGGGGAAGGACTGCGACAGCTCCTTCGACAGATCGTTGGTCATCGAGGCCTTGGTGACCCCACGGCGCCATTTGTCCGACGGCTCGAGCGGCGCGAAGAGCTCGATGTTGTAGAAACCCGAGACGTCGGTGCCGTCGTCCGGACGCCCGAGTTGGGAGACCACGCTGGTGATCTCGGGGCGCGCCCGGTGCTCCAGATCGCAGGGGGTCGGCTGGGACGGCTCGACCGATCCCTGCTGCCCCGGGCAGCCCAGGATCACCGCCCGCATGCGGCCGACGTACTTGGCCGACTGCTCGAGCGAGATCGAAGTCGGAAGCGTGGCGCGGATCCAGAAGTTTCCCTCCTCGAGCTTGGGCATGAACTCACGCCCCAGCGACAACCCGCCCAGCAGGCTGAGCCCGACCACCGTGGCGCCGATGGCGACCGCGGTCCGCTTGTTGCGGAGCGAGAAATCGAACAGCGGCAGATAGACCTTCTTGAGCGCGTGCATCAGCCAGTTGTCCTGCTCGTGGTCGCCCAGCGTCCCGAGCTTGAGCCCCCGCTCCGCCAGCACCGGCGTCAGGGTGAGCGACAAGACGATCGCGCCGCCGATGGCGAAGGCATAGGTGTGCGCCATGGGCGAGAAGATGATCCCGGAGACGCCGCTCAAGGTGAAGAGCGGGATGAACGCCACCGCGATCACCAGCGTCGAGGAGAACATCGGCGGCCCGACCTCGCCGGCCGCCAACAAGATGCGCTCGATGGCGTTGCGCTTGCCGGGCGCCGAGAGGTGGCGGAACACGTTCTCCATCACGATGACCGTCGAGTCGACGACGATCCCGAAGTCGACCGCGCCCAGCGAGATGAGGTTGGCCGGCGTCCCGGTCGCCACCATCCCGATGAAGGCCACCATCAGCGCCAGCGGGATGTTGAGCGCCGTGATGAGCGCCGCCCGCCCATGCCCCAGGAACAGCCACAGCACCAGCGCCACCAAGATCATCCCGATGAGCAGGTTCTCGAGCACCGTGTGGGTGGTGAGCTTCACCAGCTTGGCGCGGTCGTAGTAGGGCTCGATGGTCATGCCCGGCGGCAGGACGTGGTAGCGGTTGATGTAGTCGACCCGCTCGTGGACGGAGGCCAGCGTCTTGAGCGAGTCGCCGCCGTAGCGCATGAGCACGGTCCCCTGCACCACGTCGGGGTCCAGATCCTTACCCACGATTCCCAGGCGCGGCGCGTGACCGACGGTCACCTCGGCCACGTCGCGCACCCGCACCGGCGTCCCCTTCTGCTCCGTCAGCACCACGTCGCGGATGTCGCCCAGCGAATGGAAGATGCCGATCCCGCGCACGTCGTACGACTGCTCACCGATGGTGAGCCGCTGGCCGCCCACGTTCTGGTTCGAATTGGAAAGCCCATTTACCATCTGGCTCAGCGTGAGGCCGTGCCCCTTGAGGCGATAGGGATCGACCTCGACGTGGTACTCCTTGGTCTCGCCGCCGAACCCCACCACGTCGATGACGCCGGGCGCCTGGCGAAACTGACGTTCGAGGATCCAGTCCTCGGCGGTCTTGAGATCGGCCAGCGAGTAGCCGTCGCCGCGGACCACGTAGCGGTAGACCTCGCCGATGGCGCTCCAGGGCGATAGCTGCGGCGTCATCCCGGGCGGCAGGGTCACGAAGCCCAGGCGGTTCAGCACCCGCTGCTGCGCCAGGTGGTAGTCGGCGTTCCAGGTGAAGTAGCACTTCACGTCCGACAGGCCGAACAGCGATTGCGAGCGGATGTGGTCGAGATCGATCATCCCGTTGAGGCCGTTCTCGAGCGGCACGGTGACGTAGCGCTCGACCTCCTCGGCGCTCCAGCCCGAGGGCTGGGTGATGATCTCGATCATCGGCGGCACCGGGTTCGGGTAGGCCTCGATGTCGAGCTGGCTGTAGCAATACAGGCCCAGGGCCACGATCGCGCCAGCCAGGATCACGACGAAGGCCGGCATCCGGAGAACGAAGCGGACGATCTTCTGGATCATCGATCGTCCCTAGAGCATTCCGGAGAGCAGGATCGCGCCCGAGGTGACGACCTGGTCGCCCGCGGTGAGGCCATGGGTGACCGGCACCAGATCACCCGCCTCGTCATCCGACAGGGCCACGATCCGGCGGACGAACCGCTTGCGCCCATCGGGCGCCGATCCTTCTTCGACGAAGACCACCGTCTGATCGGCGATCCGGAGGATGGCCGATCGCGGCAGCGCCAGCGCGTTCTGCCCCGCCACACCGATGCTGACGGTGGCGTACATCTCGGGCTTGAGCAGGCGGCCCGGGTTGGCGATGTCGCAGCGGACCTTGGCGGTGCGCGCCGTTGGGTCGAGCAGATCGGACATCCAATCGACCACGCCCGTGAACACCTGGTTCGGATACGCCACGACCTTGATCGAGACCGGGGCGCCCTTCTTGACCCGCCCAATATCCATCTCGAAGAC
>Ga0075522_10001244_pt1 | contig 19365 bp, 20 predicted proteins | sample NGEPerA_FD_74796 | JGI IMG/M metagenome (GOLD analysis project Ga0075522, IMG submission 74796) | Arctic peat soil microbial communities from the Barrow Environmental Observatory site, Barrow, Alaska, USA - NGEE PermafrostL2-A | ecosystem: Environmental > Terrestrial > Soil > Wetlands > Peat ... | reverse complement strand
CTTGACACCAGCGTCGGGGTGCCAGAACCACACGACTTTGCCGTCCGCCGAAAAATGCTCTCGTCAGAAGCACTTCCAGCGTCCACGCATCCCGCCCCGCGTCCGTGACGATCGCGAAACGCCCCTTTCAGTGGGACGGGATGCGAAACAGTTACGACTGATTTGGGTGGACTGCAAGCGTTATTTCTGTAAATCTGAAAATAATTTACATAATACGGAAATAGGCTGAACGCCGGGGGTGTACTCGAATCTCCGGACGGGCCAGGCGAACCGACGGGAGGCCGGGACGCCCTGGTCAGTTCAAGCGCGCGAATTTCAGTGAGAAGCTCGTCATAAGCAAAAGGAACGGCCCCAGCCTCGGGGGGAGGAAACGCTGGGGCCGCCAGAGCGCGGCAAGGTCGGCTTACCGCGACTCCCAAACGCCATGTGCCGCACGGTGTTCCTATTTCGGGGATTCGAGGCTAGATGCGAATCCCTTAGGAATAAGCCTCTTTAGGAACCGGGAACATCGGGTGCGCTTGGTTGCTCGATGGCAATCAGGGAGGTTAATCAATGACCCAGCGACAACGCTTAAAGCAGGCCATACCGCTCGGCGAACGTCTGGCACAGCGCGCAAATCAACTCCGAGCCAAGGCCATGGCCATGCCGCGCATCGAAAGGGAGCCGATCATGCGGAAGGTCCGGCAGTTGGACATTGCGCTTCACATCAACGAATGGCTGACATCACCGGGATTACAGCCGCCGAAGTAAGGTCGCCCCGGTGGGCCGGCCTGTTTCATGGAGGCCCTTATCCGCCGATCGCTTTGGGTTGCCCGGCTTGCGAGGGAATGAGAGCGGAACGCCGCTTCGGATCGGGCGTTTAGCTCAAAAGGACATCGCCATGGCAGAACCCAAACAAATCGAAATCGTGCGCCGCGCCTATGAACTTTGGGAGCACGCGGGCAAGCCCGATGGAAAGGATCAGGAGTTCTACCATCAGGCCGAACAGGAGTTGCGCAACGAGGATAAGTCCTCGCCGCTGCGTACGCCGGACGATCTGTAGTGGACAAGAAGTGCCCTGCTTTTTTTGGGATCGGGTGGGTGTGTGAAAATCATCCGCGCCGCCCGTGGGATGAAGAGTTCGGTTGCCAGTGCGGAACCGGAATGCCGTGCGAGTGCAATCGGGTCGATGAGCCGGACACGACCGGCATCATGGACGAAGAAGTTACGCGCCACCAAGTCAAGGTCAGTTGCGCGCGGATCGCCACATTCAGCGACCAGGCAGTGTCTCAGTTTGAATTTGGGGGTAATTCAAGCCTTCTACGCGGACCTGCACTCGATACCAGGACGGCCACTGCCTGGGTCAATTGCTCCAAGGTGTAGGGCTTCGGAAGGAAAAGGTAAGGGTCCGTGAACGTAGCCTGCATTCCAGCGTTAATGCCCCCGCCTGTCGTGTAGAGAACGGAAAGCTTGGGCATTGTGGCTTTGGCTTGTTGGGCAACTCGCAGTCCTGCCTCTATATCGCCGCCCAGGCAAACGTCGATAAACAAAACGTCAATCTGCTGGTGCGCATCCAGCAGAGCCTGCGCGCCTTCCACGCCTGTTGCCGCCAATACGGTATGGCCCGCGTCCTGCAACACAGACTCGGCGAGAACCCGAACCTGTTGGTCATCCTCGACAATAAGAACCAAAGCCATTGGTCGGACCCTCGCGCGTGCTTACAAAGCGTGGCATGCTTAGCGCAAAGCAGGGTCGCCGTGAAGCATCGCGCTTCTGATGGCTACCTGCGGGAAGTTCAGCCGGGCCGTTGGCGGTGGATCACTATCCGACGAAGGCTGGTGTTACCCGCACCTCCAGGCAATCATCGTTTCGATCGATCGAGGTGCCCGGGAAACCCCTCGGCAACCGCGATTACACAGTCAGATTTGTCTCGACTCCCGAACGAAATGAGAATCCACTGTCCCCATCACAGTCCTGTGCGTGGCTCTTATCTGTGATGAGAACGCCCGTAGCGCTCCCGCCCACTCGAAAGGGGAGCGCCGCCGTGGAAGCAGCCAGCAATTACCTGTCCTCCAAAGAACGGTGCAAGCACCGCGCTGACCGGTCCTCCAACGAGGAGGTCAGGCAGGCATGGCTCAACCTGGCCGAGAGCTATCGGACATTGTTGATCCTCGAAAAGATGGAAACCTGCGGGGCCCTGATCAGTGGCAAGCGCCCGGAGTAAGGGCCGTACGAGCGCGCCCAGGCGGAAGGATCAAGCCCTCGGCTTTTTCGGGGCGTCGAAACTATCAGGCGCAGGCGCTCCGGGCGAAGACGCTCCCAGCGAAGACACTCCGGGTGTAGACATCCATTTGTCGAAATTGGCCGCGGTCTCGCTCTGTCGCGCCTTTTGCAGCAGGCGCTCCCGCGTGGCGCCGGAAGGCAGCCGGGCAGCCTGCTCGCGCGCATCTTGCGCAGCTTTCAAAAGGCGGTCCTTGAACGAGGCCTCCTGCTTGACCCGCCGGCGCCGGACGATCGGCCGGGCTTCGAGCGCCGCCGGCTGTTCCTCGACGACGTCAGGCATTTCCGGAGGAATGATCTCTTTCCTGTTCCGATTCCCGTCGGATAAAAAGCGTTCAAGGCTTTCGACAAACTCGTAGCTGCGGGCGAGATGGCGCCAGCTCTGCGCCAGCAATTCGTTGTCGTTGCGCGACGCGGAATCGGTCGATTGCAGCGCGCGGTGCTCCGCATCGGCAGCACGCTCAAGGCAACTCGAAATATGCCCACCAAGTTTGAGGAGCACGACCGCTTTCCTCCCCGATCCCGAGATCCGATTATAACCTGCTGGATGGTCAGGTGCGCAATAGCAAACTACGAGCGGGCGCTCCCGTCGCCGCAGAAGGGAACACAGGAGATTCCGGAGCAGGCTGCCCGAATGCTATCTGGTCGTCCGGTTCCATTCAGGGAACCTCCTTCAAGCTTGCGACTGATTTCAATCAATGAACGCCCTCTACGCCGCGGTGAAACGAGCGGCGATCTCGTCGGTGCGCTCGATGGAATCGCGGATAACGCTGGCTTCCGCCTCGAACTCGAGCGCCTTGGCCGCCCACGATTCGGCAACCCTGGTGCGGCCGCCGCTGCTTGCTTGCGCTTCCAGTTTTCTGGCAAGGGCTATGCGTTCATCGAGCGCCCGCAACGCACTGCCGAAGGCGTGCCTCAGATTCTCGTCGAGCGCGAGGCTCATGACCTCGTCCGAATAGGCATGGCCGACGTGACAGCGGTAGCGCGCGAGGTCGCCGTCGTCGATTTCCCACATCACGCCGTGACAATCCGGACAGGCGAGGACCGATCGCCGTCCGATGCGATCCATTTCATGCATGCTGCCGCGTCCACCGCTTGCGATGTTGACTTCATATTCGAGGTTGGCGGGCACCGGCACCGCTTGGCCCGCGGGTTGCCGCGCCAGTTCTTCGAACAGCGCCGGCATGCCCTTCAGCCCGACCACATGATCGGGATGCGAACGCATCAGCGCCGTCCTCGGCATTTCGGAATGGGCGGCGTCGCTCGGATCCTGCACCACGGTGATGCCGCCGCATTGCTTCAACGCCGACAGGCCGGCGGCGCCGTCCCCCAGCGTTCCCGTGAGAACGGCGCCGACGGTCCTCGGCCCGCAGCACAGGGCCGCGGATCGGAACAGCGGATCGAGCGCCGGTCGCGCGTTGTTCTCGCGCGGTCCCGATCCCAGCCGCAAATGCCCGCTCTCGACGATGAGATGACGCTCGGTCGGCGCGATATAGATATGACTTCTCTCGAGCTTCTCGCCCTCGACGGCAAAGCTGGCCGGCAGCGGACCCGCCTGGGTCAGGATCGCATCGAGCTCCGAACGGAATTGGTTCGACAGGTGAATCGTCACCAGGACGGAAGCGGGAAAATCGCGCGAGAATTCGCCGGCGAGAAAGCGCAGGGCGTCGAACCCTCCCGCGGAGGTTCCTATAGCCAGAACATCGCGATTTGCCATCTAAATCCTCCTGCGCCCCAGATGGGAACCCCGCGCCCGGCTCATTCGTTCCCAAATCCGTCCTGACAATATCCTTGCCGAAATCCCGATAAGTGAGCCAAATGCGGTCGGCGACCGATGAGCGACCGATGGGAAAGCGAGTGCCGCGCGATGGATGAGGCGAGCGACCAGGAGCGGAACGAGGAAGCGCAGCAAGGCCACCCCAAAACCATCGTGGTCGGCATCGGCGCCTCTGCCGGCGGCGTCCGTGCGTTGCAGCATCTGTTCGCTGCGCTGCCTGAGAAAACCGGCGCCGCTTTCGTCGTGGTCGTGCATCTCGATCCGGATGTGCGCAGCGAGATGTCGAGCATTCTGGCCGCGCGCACCCATATGCCCGTGCTCCAGGTCGGCAGTCCGGTGTCGTTGCAGCCGGATCACGTCTATGTCATCCCGCCCGACCGCCGGCTGCACATCACCGACGAGGAGATCGCCACCGCGGAATTCGACGAGCCCCGCGGCAAGCGTGCGCCGATCGACCTGTTTTTTCGTTCACTGGCGGAACAGCATGGCGACGGTTGCGCCGTGATCCTGACCGGCGCCGGATCCGACGGCGCGGTCGGCGTCAAAGCCGTCAAGGAGTCCGGCGGCATCATTCTCGTGCAGGACCCGGCCGAGGCCGAATTCCCCTCGATGCCGCGCGCCGCCATTGCAACCGGCATCGCGGACTTCATCCTGCCGATACACGAGATAGCCCAGCGCCTCACCGAACTGGTGCGCGAAAAGAGCAATGGCGTTCCGGCAGGCCTGCAAGGTTTAAATCCGGACCTGCTGCGGCGGATCCTGGCGCATGTCCGGGTCCGGACCGGGCATGATTTCTCGAAATACAAGCGGGCGACGATCCTGCGTCGGATTGCGCGCCGCATGCAGGTCACGAGGTCGGATAGCCCGAACGCCTATTACGACGTGCTTCGCGACGATCCCGACGAGGCGCAGGCGCTGCTCGGCGACCTCCTGATCTCGGTGACGTCATTCTTTCGCGACAAGGAAGCATTCCAGACCCTCGAGCACCAGGTCATTCCCCAACTGTTTCAGGGCAAATTGCCCGATCGCGCGATCCGCATCTGGGTGCCCGGCTGCGCCACCGGCGAGGAAGCCTATTCGGTTGCGATGCTGCTGCTCGAGCATGCTTCGCGGCAGGATATAAGGCCGACGATCCAGGTGTTCGGTTCGGACATCGACGCCAAGGCGCTGGCGATGGCGAGAGAGGGCCATTACCCCGCGGCCATCGAAGCCGACGTCAGCGAAGAGCGCATGCGGCGTTTCTTCGTGAAGGAAGCCGATCATTATCGCGTTCGCCAGGAATTGCGCGACCTGGTGCTGTTCGCGAGCCATAGCCTGCTCAAGGATCCGCCGTTCTCGCGTCTCGATCTCATCGCATGCCGCAACCTGCTGATCTATCTGGATCGCGATCTTCAGGAGATGGCGTGCAGTACATTTCCTACGCGCTCAATCCCGACGGATTCCTGATGCTGGGTACATCGGAGAGCGTCGATAACCCGGCCGGACAATTCCGCGCCTTCGACCGCAAGGCGCGCATCTTCCAGTCCTCGGCCGCGGTGGGCGAACTGCGTCTGCTGCCCCGGCTGTTCGGCAGCGTGGCCGTCATGCATGAGCAGGCCGCGCATCCGATGCGGCCGCCCACCACCAGCACATTGCTCAACGAGGCTGCCGCGCACCGCCAGGCGCTCGAAAAACTTGCGCCCCCCAGCATCCTGGTCGACCGGTCGCATCGCGTCCTGCACATGTCGGAGAATGCCGAGCGTTTCATGCAGCCGGCCGGCGGGCCGCTCAGCGGCAATGTCGTCGACCTGGTCCGGCCCGAATTGCGTTTCGAACTGCGTTCGGTCCTGCACAGGGCTTTCGAAACCTCGAAGCCCTGGCTCAGCCTGCCGATTCCGGTCCGCTTCAACGGCACGCCGCATCGCGTGCTGATGCACGTCACGCCCGCCGAAGACCATCATGACAATGGTGAAGACAGCGCGATCGTGCTGTTCATCGAGGGCGGCGCGGTTGAGCAGGTTTCGGAAGCGCAGTCGGCGCAGAACGAGGCGGGCGGCGAAACCGTCAACCGGCTGCGCGAAGAATTGCAGCAGACCCAGACGCGGCTGCGAACGACCCGGGAGGAATCGGAGAGCGCCAATGAGGAATTGCGTGCAGCCAACGAGGAGCTGCAATCGATCAACGAGGAATACCGCTCGACCTCCGAGGAGCTGGAAACCAGCAAGGAAGAGCTGCAGTCGATCAATGAAGAGTTGCAGACCGTCAACAGCGAACTCAAGCTGAAGCTGGAAGCAGTCTCGCGCGCGCATAGCGACCTTCAGAACCTGATGGCGGCGACCGATTTCGGGACGCTGTTCCTCGATTCGAGCCTCCGCATCAAGCGATTCACGCAACAGGTGACGGACCTGTTCAGCATCACGCCGAGCGACGAGGGCCGCCCGATCGCGGATTTCGCACACCGGCTGGAATATGACAGCCTGGTCAGCGACTCCCGCAAGGTGCTTGCCAACCTCACGCCCATCAGTCACGAAATCCGCGGCCGCAACGACCGCTGGTACGATGTCCGCCTGCGTCCCTATCGCACGGTCGACGACAAGATCGACGGCGTGGTCCTCACCTTTGTCGACATGACGGACCGGCGGAAAATCGAAGAAGCGCTCAGGAGCAGCGAACGCCGGATCCGGCAGCAGACCCAGCTCGTCGAACTCTCGCGCGATCCGATCTTCATCTGGGAGTTCGGCGGTACGATCCTGGAGTGGAATCTCGGAAGCGAGCAGCTTTACGGCTACACCCGCGCCGAAGCGGTCGGAAAGAGGAAGGATCAATTGCTGGGCACGATCGTGCCGGGAAGCTCATTCGCCGACCTGCGGGTCAAGCTGCACGATGAAGGCAGCTGGAGCGGCGAACTGAAGCACAGGACCAAAGACGGCCGGGAATTGATAATCGAGAGCCGCATTATCCTCGAGACGGTCGGAGGGCAACAGCTTGCGCTCGAGAGCACGCGGGACGTGACCGAGCGCAAGGCGTGGGATACACAGCAGAAGCTGTTGCTTCGCGAACTGACGCACCGCGTCAAGAATACGCTGACCGTGGTGCAGTCGATCGCGCATCAAACGCGCCGCTCCAGCAAATCCTACGAGGAGTTCACCGACCGCCTGGACGGCCGGCTCGCGGCACTCGCCGCGGCCCATTCGCTGCTGGTGGATTCCGACTGGCGGGGCGCCGATCTCGCGACGCTGGCGCGCGCGCAATTCGAGCCTTACGCCGGCGACAATCCGGACCGGGTCAGGATCGAGGGTGAACCGCTGTTCCTGCCGGCCGATCTGGCGACCCCGTTCGGACTGGTATTCCATGAGCTTGCCACCAACGCCGCCAAATACGGCTCGTTTTCGCGGCGCGCCGGCACCGTGGATCTGGACTGGAATCTGCAAACGCGCAATGGCCAACCGCTTCTTACGGTGACCTGGCGCGAGCGCGGCGGCTCGAAGATCACCGAACCGAAGAAAAAAGGTTTCGGAAGCGAGTTGATCGAAAGAGCGATCCCGAATTCGACCGTACGGCGTGAATTCGCCTCCACCGGGGTGACCTGCACGATCGAAGTGCAACTGCCGAAGGCTCAGGATTCCTGAACCGATATCCACCTGGCTCGAAAGCGCTCTGATGCCGGAATGCGGCCTGCCGACGCTTCCGTTCCGGATCATTCAAGCCGGGAGGTGCGAAAGCACCGCCGATCATCGGCGGGCTCTCGCGACATCCCCGGTTCAATTTTTCGGCGTTCCCTTCATCTTTTCCTTCTGCGGCGTCATGGTGTGGGTTGCCCGACCGTCCGAGCGTCCAACAGTTGCGTTGTTCGAGCCGCTGCTGCTGGCGCCCTGGGCTCCGAGATTCTGGGTTCCGCCACCGCCGCCGCCCGCGCCAGCTCCGGCTCCGCCGGCTCCTCCACCCGCACCGCCCGCGCCTCCGCCGCCTGCTCCCTGAGCGAATGAAGCCGTCACGGAGGTTGCCGCCAGCAACAGGGCAACTCCGGTCGTGAATATCATCTTGCGCATTTTCCAATCTCCTTGGCTTTGTTTGAACCGTCGCGAACAGCGCGAGGCTCGAAAACTACTCCCGTCGAGAGAGATTGTTCCTGCGTTTACGTGGCCCGGCCACCGCGCCCTTGACGGCGCGGTCGGTTCGCCCGGTGTTGCCGATGTCAGGCCAATTTATGCGCTCGCGACCGTCATCGCCTCGCCGGCGTGCCGCGCGCGTTCAAGGGTGCCGCGTGGCCCCCGCCATCGCCTGGCCCAACGCACGTTCCAGTTCGTCACGTTGAAAGGGTTTCGTCAGCGTCGGCACGTCCTGAAACCGGTCGGCCACGCCGTCGGCGCCGTAGCCGGTCGCGAACGCGAAAGGAATGTGACGCTCACAGAGAATGTCGGCCACGGCGAAAGTGTCCTGGCCGCTCAGGTTCACATCGAGCAGGGCCGCGTCAATGTCGGAATTCCGCGCCATTGCAAGGGCTCGTTCCAGCCCACCGGCCCAGCCGACCACGTCCCATCCCAACTCTTCCAGGAAATCCTCAACCATCATGGCGATCATCGTCTCGTCTTCGACGATCAAAATGCGACGGGCAACCAAGGGCAACTCCTCCACCGGTACGTCAGTCGACTGGTGAGCATGTGCGAAGAGGCCGGGCCGCACGGCCAATACGCTGGTTGAGGGCTTCAGATCACCCGGCATTCCCGCGAGAAATCCTGGGAATGGCGCGAACGGTCGACGATATTCCCGATGGCCAACGTGCTCGACACTTCCGGGTTCCACGCGCTCTTTGCGGTAGCCGAAAGATCCCCGGGCGAACAAATTTCGCGACGTGCCGCGGATCGACCGGCACCGGTTTCGGATCGGCCGCGGCTGCGTCGCAGGCATTGACGAATTCAGAACCGTGTCACGATATCGCCGAGCGGCGGGCGAGGGCGGTCTTCGCTCGGCTTTGACGGCGTGCCGATGTGGATGAAGCCCGCGAGTTTTTCGTCGGCCTTCAATCCCAGTCCATCGAGCACGTCGCGATCGAAGGCGAACCATCCGGTCAGCCAGCACGCGCCAAAACCCATCGCGGTCGCGGCGGTGACGATGTTCATCGCGCTCGCACCCGCCGACAATTCCTGCTCCCAGGGCGGCACCTTGGGATGCGGCTTTGTAAAGCTGACCACGCCGATCACCAGCGGCGCGTCGGTGAGCCGGCGCTTCTCGACGTCGATCTCGGCAGGCGCAGCGTTCGGATTTTTCCGCGCGAACACTTTTGCGATGACCTCGCCGGCGCGCGCGCGCGCGTCGCCCTCGAACACGATGAACCGCCAGGGCGTCAGCTTGCCGTGGTCGGGCACCCGTGCACCGATGGTCAGGATGGTGTCGAGTTCGGCCGACGAGGGGCCGGGCCCCGTCATCTCGCGCGGTTTGACGGAGCGGCGGATCTTCAGGAGGTCGATGGCATCTTGCATTTGCGTTCCACGGTTTTTGGATCACCCGAGATATCGGGTGATCTCGGGGTCACGACAAGTGACACAGTTTAGCAGGCTTCTAATTCACGAAGCCGCCATCGCCCGCTTCACGTCCGGCGGCGTGGCCTCGTCCACCAGCGCGGCGATCGCCTCATCCGTCGGCAGCACCTTCTGGCCGTCGCTGCCGAACCGGCGGATCGAGACCGAATGGGTCTCGGCTTCCTTCTTGCCGACCACGAGCAGCGCCGGGATTTTTGCCAGCGAATGTTCGCGGACCTTGTAGTTGATCTTCTCGTTGCGCAAATCGATCTCGACGCGCAGGCCGGCGCGGCGCGCAGCGGCAGCGACGACCTTGGCGTATTCGTCGCCTTCGGAAGTAATCGTGGTGACCACCGCCTGGATCGGCGCCAGCCAGAGCGGAAAATTGCCCGCGAAATGCTCGATCAGGATGCCGATGAAGCGCTCCATCGAACCGCAGATCGCCCGGTGCACCATGACCGGCACCTTCTTGGAGCCGTCGGCGTCGATGTAGAACGCGCCAAAACGTTCCGGCAGGTTGAAGTCGACCTGCGTGGTGCCGCACTGCCAGTCGCGCCCGATGGCGTCGCGCAGCACATATTCGAATTTCGGACCGTAGAAGGCGCCTTCGCCGGGGCTGATCGCGGTCTTGATGCCCTGATTGTGGCTCTTCGCCGCGATCTCCGACAGCACGGTGGCCATCACGCGCTCGGCATGATCCCACATCTCGTCGGTGCCGACGCGTTTCTCGGGCCGGGTCGAAAGCTTCACCGTCAGTTCGCCCTCGAAGCCGAAATCCTGATAGGTCGACAGGATCAGGTCGTTGATCTTCAGGCATTCGGAGGCCAACTGCGCCTCGGTACAGAACACATGCGCGTCGTCCTGGGTGAAGCCGCGCACCCGCATCAGGCCGTGCATGGCGCCGGAGGCCTCGTAGCGATGCACGACGCCGAATTCGGCGAGCCGCAGCGGCAGGTCGCGATAGCTCTTCAGCCCGTGCTTGAAGATCTGCACATGGCCCGGGCAGTTCATCGGCTTCAGCACGAACCAGCGCTTGTCCTCGGCCTCGTCGCCGGCCGATTGCGCGGCGAACATGTTCTCGCGATACCATTCCCAGTGGCCGGAGGTTTCCCACAACAGCTTGTCGAGGATCTGCGGCGCGTTGACCTCGCTGTAGTCGCCGGCAAGCCGGCGGCGCATATAGGCGATCACCGACTGGAAGATACTCCAGCCCTTGGCGTGCCAGAACACCACGCCGGGGCCTTCCTCCTGGAAATGAAACAGGTCGAGTTCGCGCCCCAGCTTGCGATGGTCGCGCTTCTCGGCTTCCTCGATCTGCTTGAGATAAGCGTCGAGCTCTTCCTGTTTCGCGAACGCCGTGCCGTAGATCCGCGTCAGCATCGGATTGTCTGAGTTGCCGCGCCAATAGGCGCCCGCGACCTTCATCAGCTTGAACGCGTTGCCGATCTTGCCCGTCGAGGTCATATGCGGGCCGCGGCAGAGGTCGAACCAGTCGCCCTGGCGGTAGATCTTGATGGTCTGGTCGGCGGGAATCGCATCCACCAGTTCGACCTTGAACGCCTCGCCATTGTCGCGGAACACCTGCTTGGTCTGTTCGCGGCTCCAGATTTCCTTGGTGAAGGGTTTGTCGCGCGCGATGATCTCGCGCATCTTCTTTTCGATTGCTGCAAAATCCTCCGGCGTGAACGGCTCGTTGCGGAAGAAATCGTAATAGAAGCCGTTCTCGATCACGGGACCGATCGTCACCTGCGTGCCCGGCCACAGCGATTGCACCGCTTCCGCCAGCACATGGGCGGCGTCGTGCCGGATCAGTTCCAGCGCGCGGGGGTCGTCGCGGGCGATGAATTCAATCCTGGCATCGCGATCGATCGGATCGGCAAGATCGACCACCGTGCCGTCGAGCGCCATCGCCACCGTGCGCTTGGCCAGCGACGGCGAGATGCCCTTGGCGATGTCGAGGCCGGTGATGTTTTTCGGGAATTCGCGCGTCGCGCCGTCGGGAAAGGTGATGGCGATTTTGTGCATGGGCTCGGCCGGCTTCAGATTGGTGAGACTGTACTGGAATCCGGAGGCGGGCGCATTCTTGTCAGACATGGCAATCTCCTTGTGCTCACTCCTGCGAACGAGCGCAGGTAAGCGGGAAGCAGCGGTATAGCAGGGGATTCGGCTGCTGCAACCGGCAAAAATGCGCGGTTTCGGGCTTGAACGCTGCTTCGCCCTGGAAGGCAGACTTTCGCGCGCAGAGTTGCGGCAGTATCCTCGATTGATTAGCCTTGTTGCCTTCGGCGCAGTCCCGTCGTCAGAACCTGCCATCGTCATGACGTTTCGCATCCTCGTTTTCGCGGCTCTGTTGCTGGTTCCTGGCGGATCCTTTGCAAAGCCGCTGCCGGACATTCCCGGCTTTGAGCCCAATCTGACGATCTATCTGGCAAAGGGTCCGGCCAACGCGTGCGGGCAGGGCTGTGACCACTGGATTGCCATCGAAGGCAAGGTCGACCCCGGCGCGGCCGCGCGCGTGGCCCGCTTTCTGCGCGGCATCCAGGACACCCGGCTTCCGATCTATCTGCATTCGCCGGGCGGTGCGGTCGAACCGTCCTATGTGATCGGGCGCCTCCTGCGCAGCCGCAAGGCGATCGCGCGGATCGGACGGACTGTCGTCAAGGGCTGTGGAGCGGATGCGCAGGTCGACGATGCCTGCCTCAGAATCAAGACGGCCGGCGGCGAAGTCGAGGCCGAGATCGACACCCGGCATTCCATGTGCAATTCGGCTTGCAGTTACCTGTTTCTCGGCGCCGCGACGCGCGAGGTTGCTCCCGATGCCGCGGTCGCCGTGCACAATTCCAAGTTCACCTTCCTGGTTCACGGCCATCCATCCGCCGGACAGATCGCGGCATTCACCGACAAAAGCATGGCGCGGGCCGATCGCGAGAGGGCGTCCTACATCGCGGCGATGGGCATCAACCGCGAACTCGACGCGCTCATCTCGACAGTCAAATTCGAAAACCTGCACATACTGACGCGTCCGGAGCTTTACCGCTTCGGCGTCGATGGCAGGGAATTTGTCGAAACCGCATGGACCACGGAAAGTGCGGTGCGGTCGCATCTGCGCAAGGTTGCGTTCCAGAAGAAGGCCGACGGTTCGTTTCGCGCGATGGAGTGGCGGCTGACGTGCGAGAACAAGGAGCGGGCGCGTCTGATGTTCGTCCGCGAGTTCGACAAGGACGGCGCCGGCAAGAATTCGGTGGCTGTCATGGCGGGGACCGGGAAACCGGTGGCGCTCGGCACCTCGCCGGCGCGAATAGGAGCGTTCGAGGGATGGAGCGGCATCCTCTCTTCCGATGTCATGAAGACGATGCTGAATGTTCAGCATCTGCAGATGGCTGAAGCGACGCTGTTGCCGGGCGGCAAGATCGATACGCGGATATTCGACATCGACACGACCGGCCTCGAGCCCGCGTGGACGCAGCTTCTTCCCGCATGCCCCGCGGCGCCGGCCCGCGTGAAGCCGCTGCCAGCCTCGCCTGCCGTCGTCCCGGCGCCGGCGAAGTGACATCAATCAGTGACATCAAGAAGGCTGCGGTGCCGCCATATGGATGCATTTGCATTTAAATGCCGCGGCTGATAGTACCTCGCGCGTGAACCGCTTCGCCGCCACGGCCCTGATGCTCGGCAATGTCGTCACTGGCTGTTCGGTGCTGGCGCCGGCCGGCATGTTGAGCGAGTTGGCGGGCGGCCTTGATGTCAGCATCCGCGACGCCGGCCTGCTGGTCACCTTCGGCGCGGTAATGCTGTGCATCGGCTCGCCGCTGACGGCGTGGCTGACCGGCCGGATCGAGCGCCGCACGCTGCTCACGGTGACGCTCGCCGTACTGGCGCTCACCAACGCAGCCTCGGCATTCGCGCCCGACTACGTCAGCCTTCTCGTAATCCGCCTGATCATGCTGGCGATCGGTGCGCTCTATACGCCGCAGGCGGCCGGCACCGCCGCCCTGATCGTGCCGCCGGAAAAGCGCGGCAGCACCGTTGCCTACATCTTTCTGGGATGGTCGCTCGCCGCTGCGATAGGCCTGCCGCTAATCGCACTGGTCGCGAGCCGCTACGGCTGGCGCGCGGTTTATGGCGGCATCGGGCTTGCGGGATGTTGCAGCTTTCTGTTTCTGGTCTGGTGTCTGCCGCGCGGGTTGCAGGGTTCTCCGGTCGATCTCAAGACCTGGATGGCGGTCGGACGCAACCGGACCATCATCCTGCTGCTGTCGATCACAACGGTGCAGATGTCCGGCCAGTTCGTGGTGTTCACTTTCATGGGGCCGCTGCTGGCGAAGCTCGCAGATGCGAGCCCGGACGCGATCGGCCTCGCCTTTGCGATCTATGGCGCGTGCGGCGTCATCGGCAACGTCATCGGGACCTGGCTGGTGGATCGCTGGGGCAGCTACCGGACGTCACTGCTGTTCGTCGGCGCGCTGCTCGCCGGCACCGGCATCTGGGCACTGGGCGCCGGACATTTTGCGGTCATGGTGGCGGGCGTCGCGGTCTGGGGGCTCGGTTTTGCCTCCAGCAATTCGATGCAACAGGTGCGCCTGATCGCGGCGGCGCCATCGTTCGGTTCGACCTCGGTCTCGCTCAACACATCCGTGCTCTATGTCGGTCAGGCGATCGGATCGGCGGTCGGCGGCATGCTGTTTGCGCGGGGCGAGCTTCATGGCGCGGGGTATGTCGCGGTCGCCTTCCTCGCACTGGCGTTCTGGCTGGTGACCTTGACCCGGCCCGGACAGGCCGCGGCGGTTTTGCGGTGAATTCAGCGGGCGGCAAGACTCGACTTGAAGTTGGCGTTGCCTTACATCGGCAGCCTGGAACGAAGTTGAAGTGAGAACCGACATGAGAACATTGTTCGCGCTCGTCTTGGTGCTGTGTTGCGGCACAGCCTTTGCCCAGAGCGCCCCGCCGACCCCCGCGGCGCCCGCGACAACCGCGGCACCGCCGACGGTCGGAGGCAAGCCGCTGGTCCAGGTGAAGCCGAAGAAAAAGGGCGCTGCCGCCACCCCGTCCAATGCGCACCTGTCGGTGGCCAAGCGGCTGCAGGCCTGTCTCGACATCGACGATGGCACCAAGGGCCGGCTCGATTGCTACGATGCGGTGATCGCGCCCAAGCCGAACCCGAAGGCGCCCGCCGCCAAGGGTGTCGCGGATTGCCGCTTCAAGAAGGAAGAAGACGAACGGCTGACCTGCTTCAACGGTTTTGCCGAGAGCATTCCCAAATTCTAGGGCCTCGGTTCTGATTGAACCGCCGGTTTCCACTTCGCGCGTAAACGCATTGGCGCACGCGTCGTCAGTCGCCGATCCGCGTCAGCACCGCCTTGAAGGCGACGCCGGGCAGTTGCAGCGCCGAGCCCTCGAGGTCGACCATGTCGCCGTTCGCGGCGCCCTTCAGCGTCAGCGTGATCCTGTCGGTTCCGAACAGCGGCTTGAATCCGGGGTCGTCGTTATGACGCAGCGTCGAGACCTTGATGTGGATTTCATCGCCCTTGCTTGTGTAGTTGCCGGTGAACGCGAAGCCGGAATTGCCGCCGCGCAGCTTGCCCGAAATGGCATAAATCACGCCATTGCCCGTTCCATGAACGGTATGAAACTCAATCTTGTAGAGGCCTTCCTTCAATTGATGTCCCCGGTCCCTGCGAGATTCGCCACCCTATGGCCGGGGTGATCGGCGAACAATCCCGAGCCACGGCAATCGCGCCGCCATCAACATCACATTTCAACGAGGATATCGTGAGCGGGTTCTGCGGCTGGCGCGGAACGTGGCCCGATTACCGGCTCGATGTCGCCGGCGCGATGGTGGCAACCCGGGTCAATGCCGGCGTTTCCGCCATCTTCAGCAGCACTTCCTTGACGGGATTGTCCGTCCACGCGCGGGTGACGTAGCTGCGATGCGTAACGCCATCGGGTGATTTGACGAAGACCACGCTGCCCGGCCGCAACGGCCTGTCCATTTCGTCGGCAACGGCGATGCCCTTGTCCTTCAGCATCTGTATCAGCTCGCGGTCGTGCGGCTGGGTGTAGCGCGTATAGGCGCTGACGAAGAATCCGGAACGGTTTTTCTCGACCCAGGACGCAAACTTGTCGAGTTCGCCATAGACCGCATCGAGCAGGAATACGCCGCGGACGCGGTTGCCGAGGCCGCCCACCTCGAGGCTCCAGGCCGTCGGTTCGAAGCCGCCGGAATAGCCGACGATGATGACGGGCATGTTGGCAAAGGTCTTGGCGGAGTTGGGATCGCCATAGAGCGCGGCGAGATGACTTGCCGATTCCTCGATGAAGCGCTTCAGGCCGCCGGGCTGCCAGAATTTGCCGGCGCTGGAATCGGCGGCATCGACTGCAAGCTGCGGCGCCAGCAGCACGGCGTTGACACCGGAATCGGAGATCTGTTGCGGCACCATCTGGCGATCGCGGACGTCGCGCTCCAGCGTCGCGCCGTTGCCGTGGAAGAACACCACGATGACGCCCGGCTTGCGCACGTCGAAATTCTCGGGGATGTGCATCAAGGTGCGGCTGTCGTTGAAGGTCTGGTCTTGCCAGAAAACCCGGCCGCTATAGCTGCGGTGACCGCGGCGTCCGTCCTTGCTGATGTTCAGGAACGGCGCCTCGGTGCGCGGGTTGTTGCCGAAATAGGGAAACGCCGAGGATTTCAGGCTGACGAGCGTCGTCAAATCCTCCCGGGGCGGACGCTGGTAGGGCAGCGTCGGCGCCAGCGATGCCACCCGGTACGGCGCGGGCTGGGCCTGCGCGGTGCGCCTCGCCAGCGCGTCGCCGCGTTGAAGCGGCGCGAAACTCTCGCTTGCGGTCGGGAAGCGATCCCTGAATTGCGGCTTCGGAAAACGGTCGTCGAAGGAATCGCCCATCGCCATTTGGGTGTTGGCCGCGGAATTGGCCGCGAGCGTACCGACATTGGGCGCGCGGCCGCATTGAGCAAGCACGAACGACAACGGCAGCAGCGCCGCCAGCGTGGCGAACCAGCGCCATCGATAGCGCAAGCCAGCCGGGGACATCACCCGGCCGGCGCGCACAAGCGTCTGCAATTTCGCCCCGACCATCCCACCCACTACCCCAATATCCAGCGGCGATTGGTGTATTTCAACGTGCCGGCGTTTAGGTGACGTTAAGCCTCCGGAAAACTCCCCATCCGGAATAAAACGACAACACGGAATCGTGTCCTGATTGTGGGTTTGCGCCCTGTTTTTGCGATGCCACAGATTATCCGGGATACCTCGGCAGGGGCAAAGGTATAAAAATACCGAATTCGTGCTCGGATTTAAATCATTGTTAACGCTCTTGAATTGGAGGGGACCAGCCTGCACCATGAAAAGCGGGGGCGTCGGCGCGCCCGCCCGTGAGGCAACAGGACCGACATGGCGGCATCAGAAACGGGAACCGCTGCCTGGCCCGGCCCGCTGCCCGCCAATGGGTCCACCGTCTCGGTCGTCGTGGCGACCGCCATCGTGGTGGCCGACATGGTCGGGGTCGGCGTCTTCACGAGCCTCGGCTTTCAGGTCAAGGACATCCCGTCCGGCTTCGCCATCTTGCTGCTGTGGAGCATCGGCGGCATCGTCGCGCTGTGCGGGGTGTTCTCCTACAGCGAACTCGGCGCGATGTTTCCGCGCTCCAGCGGCGAATACAATTTCCTCAGCCGCGCCTTTCATCCCGCCTTCGGATTTCTGGCGGGCTGGGTGTCGGCCACCGTCGGCTTCGCGGCGCCCGTGGCGCTGGCCGCGATGGCGTTCGGCGAATACGGCAAGTCGGTGTTTCCAGGTACCCCGCCGCTCGTACTGGCGCTCGGCGCGGTCTGGCTGGTTTCGATCGTGCAGCTTTCCGGCGTCAGGCATTCCTCGACCTTTCAACTGATCTCGACCGTCCTGAAGGTGGTGCTGATCGTCGCCTTCCTGATCGCGGGCGTTTTCGTCAGTACGCCGCAGCCGGTTTCGTTCGCGCCGCAGGCATCCGATTTCGCCCATGTCACGAGCGGTCCGTTCGCGATCGGCCTCGTGTTCGTGATGTATTCGTTCTCGGGATGGAATGCGGCGACCTATATCATCGGCGAAATGCGCAGCCCGCAGCAAAGCCTGCCGCGCGCGTTGCTGGCGGGAACGCTGATCGTGCTGGTGCTCTATGTCGCACTCAACGCGGTGTTCCTGCACACCGCGCCGATCGACAAGCTCGCCGGCCAGCTCGACGTCGCCAGCATCGCCGGCCGCTATATCTTCGGCGAACTCGGCGGCCGCATCGTCGGCGCGATGATCTGCATCGGGCTGGTGTCTTCCATCAGCGCGATGATGTGGATCGGCCCGCGCGTCATGATGACCATGGGCGAGGATATTCCGGCGCTGCGCCTGTTCGCCCGCAAATCTCCACAGGGCGCGCCGGCCTATGCCATCCTGTTTCAGCTCGTGGTGGCCAATTTGATGCTGTTGACGCGCAGCTTCGAGGCGGTGCTCGACTTCATCCAGTTCTCGCTGTTGTTCTGTTCGTTCTTCACCGTGCTCGGCGTCATCAGGCTGCGCATCACGCAGCCCGATACGCTTCGGCCCTACCGCGCCTGGGGATACCCGGTAACGCCTGTGGTTTTCCTGCTCGTGACGGCCTTCATGATGTATTACCTTCTGACGGAGCGGCCGTTGCAGTCCTTTCTCGGTGTGTTGATCATGCTTTCCGGCCTTTTGATTTATGCGGTCTTCCGAAATCGGGCCGGTCCCGACACCCTGGCTGCTTCGCCGGGCCGCGAGTGAAAATGCTTCGGCCCAGGAAAATGGCAGCCGTCGCGGCGATCATGTTGCTGGCGGCCGCCGCGCCTGCGCGCGCAACTGACGCCGTGACCGCGAACGACACCGCGCGTTTTCTCGCCGGCATGACGCCATCAGCCGATTCACCGTTGATGCCGCTGACCAGGGATCCGTCCTGGCAGCATCACGCAAAGTTCTTTGATACGGCATTCGCGCAACTCGAGCAGCGCCAGCTTTCAAAAATCCGGACCTGGGCGGACGCCAATCTGGCCGCGCCGAAGCCGACCATGTTCTACATGTTCTCGGGCCCGGACTTCCTTTACGCCGATGCTTTCTATTCGAAGGCCACGACCTATGTGCTGAGCGCGCTCGAGCCGCCCGGTTCGGTGTCGGACCTGACGAAACTGCCGCGCGGCGGCATCGATGCTGCGCTCTACAATGTCGAACGTTCGCTGGGCTCGATCCTGAGCTTCAGCTTCTTCATCACCAAGCAGATGAAGGTCGACCTGCATGCCGGACAGGTCAGCGGCACGTTACCGATACTCTATGTATTCCTCGCGCGCTCGGGTAAAACCATCCGTGATGTCAGTCCGGTCGCGCTTGACGACAAGGGCAGCCTGCATACCGGCGGCGAAAATCCGGGACCGAATGCCGTGCACGGCGTGCGTATCCTGTTCACCGGCAGCGATGGCGCGCAGAAGACGCTGTATTATTTTTCGACCGATCTTTCCAATTCAGGCGCGAGATCGACCGGCTTCCTGAAGTTCTGCGCGACGCTTGCGCCCGGCAACAGCCTGATCAAGAGCGCCTCCTATCTCCTGCACTCCGGTAATTTCTCCACCGTGCGCGACTTCATCCTCGCCGACAGTGCCACCATCATCCAGGACGATTCCGGGATCCCGCTCGCCTATTACAGCCCGAAGAAATGGCACTTCTTCCCGTTCGGCCGCTATGCCGGTCCGATCAGCGAATTCCCCGGCCGATATCAGGAGGAGTATGCCGAGCTGTTCAGGCGCGCCCAGCCGATGGATTTCGGCATCGGCTATCGCTGGCGCTCGCA